>JACCEE010125370.1_pt1 | contig 25310 bp, 33 predicted proteins | sample 7449931 | NCBI WGS metagenome assembly JACCEE01 (sample SAMN15323457, study PRJNA562643) | freshwater metagenome | isolation source: river surface water | place: USA:Blue River Watershed | collected 2017-08-19 | reverse complement strand
TTTTCTAGGACTTGTTTTTCTTTTTTCTTTCTTTTCTCTTTTAGGCAGATATATTATTATCTTTATGTCTTTTATGTTTTAAGTTTGATCTTTAATTAGTCCTTTAGATTTATATCTTTAATTATATGTTTTAAATGTAGTTTAAATATATTTTATAAATTAAACCAGTTACTACGAAGTAGTAACTGGTTTTTTTATTTGTTTTAATATATCAAATTTGAATTATTGTAATTAAGTAAGTATAATATATTCTTATTAATTGAATTAATACGTATACACAAAGGATTAATATGATTGATTTGTGGATAGTATAGATATTTGGTATAATATTTTCTTTATCCTATGCTTTTAACCGTTGTGTTTATAGTTCACATAAAATCGAGAATTTATAGATACACCATTTAATAATTTTTAATAGAAATTGAAAAATCAGACAAAGGCGTAATAAATATTTTCTTAATGGTAAAACACCAAAAGTATTTACAAAAGCATATTAAATTAACTTTAAATAAATCTTAGGACAATCTTATGAATATAGAAAAAATAATTTACTTACCATATTACAAAATAGCATCGATCAATTTAAAAAAGATATAAAAATTGATGAAAGATTCGCAACTCCAGTTTATATCAAAGATAATGAAAAATATATAACAGTTATTTATCATAAAGATAAAAATTTATTAGATTTTATGAGTACTGATAGACATTTATTATATATTCTGCTACATAATATTATATTTTCACATACAGTAGATATTAAAAAATATGTATTTACTGAAATTTCAGACTTATGCATAGAAGATAGTAATAAAGATCCGTACTATACGACGTATAATGGAATACATATACCTAATTTAAAAATTTACTTAAATAGTTATGATAGAGTTGATGAATTTTTATTAAATATGGTTGATAATGTGCATCAAATTAATTTTAAATTAGATAGTGAGTAAAATAAAATTTACTAAACTAAAAAATCTATTATGCCTTTAGTATATCTTAAAAGAAACTATAACGCTTAATAGGAATATCTTAAATTTAAAATATTACAAATGAATATGAATACAAATATCTATACTGAAATAGTATCAATAAGAGATGACTTAAAGGTTGTCAATAGTATTCCATTAAAAGAACTTATAGAAACAAATAATCATATTTTACGTTTAGGCTCTAATAATAGTGAGAAAGAAATAAAATTTCTTAAAAGTTTAAATGATTACTATGCAAAACTTTTATTTTGTTTATATCATTATATTAATAACGATAAGTTTGAATGGACTATAAAATTATATAATAACGAAGGAAAGTCAATATCATCAAATGATTATTCTTATGAGTATTATATAATAAAATTAAATAATTGTAATTTTCCAAGAGAATTTAAAAGTATAATATGTAATACTAACGACATAACAATATCAAATATAGTTTTAAATAGAACTTTAAAATCTTTATATAATTTAACAACACTTAATGATGTAATAGAAGAAGAATTAAACAATAAAATGCATTTTATGTGTCATTGTAGTAAAGAACGTTTTATTAATACAGTTATTACACTTGCATGTAAAACAGTTATTATAACTCAATATGATGCAATTAAAATCATTATATTCCTCATAGATTCTATAGAAACAAATAGAACAATTATAGAAAAAAGTTTTTAAAATACTAAAAATATAATAACTTATATAATTAAGAGTAATCAAAAAATGGATAAAGAAACTTTATTACATATATTGGATAAACAAGGATATACTCGTAACTGTGGAATATTTTTTGAACAAATAGATCATAAAACTGCTAATCAATTGATAGAAGCTTGTGATAATCCACTAATTACTAATATGTCTGCAATGCCAGATATGCACTATGGAAACATTATACCAATAGGAAGTGTAGTTGAAACTGAAGGATATATAAGCTCTGTTGCAGTAGGTGCAGATCAAGGATGTGGAATGTCTTCTGTAAGTATACCTAATGTGTTAAGCACTGATTTAAATGAAGAATCTTTAAAATTAATTCAAGAACTAATCATTAAAGAAATACCGACTGGATATACTAAACATAAAGATGCAAAATCGTGGGGTCTTGAAAATAATTTAACTTCGGAAGCTAAAAAGCTCTTTGATGAAGTTGAAGGATTAAAGCAATTAGGTACTTTAGGCGGAGGTAATCATTTTATTGAGTTAGGCGTAGTCCACAATGATGCATTATCTTTTGATAGATCTACTGTGTTCACTCATCCTTACAAATTAAGATTAACTATTCATTCTGGATCTAGAGGGGCAGGGGCTAAAATAGCTACAATGTACAATAGATTGTTTAAAGAAGAATGTAATAGTTATAAGAATATACTGCAGTACGTATCTGTAAATTCATCTATAGCTAAAAACTTTATAAATGATTTAAACATTATGATGGAGTTTGCTTTGCATAATAGAGCATTAATGACTTTACAAATTCTAGATATTATATCTCGAGTTATTCACGGGAAGTCTTCTACACTAACTGAAAAACAATTATTTAATTTACCTAAAAAAGATTGGATAAATAAACTTCATAACACTGCAACTTATACTGAAGATGGTAAAGTTTTAATAAGAAAAGGTGCTACTGATGCAAGTCTTGGTAATTATGGTGTAATTCCAGGAAATATGAGTGATGGTTGTGCCATAGTTATTGGAAAGGGGAATGAATTATCTTTAAATTCAAGTTCTCATGGAGCAGGAAGAGTCTTTAGTAGAAGTGAAGCTAAGAAGACTTTAAATGTTGATACTCATAAGACTAGAATGAACGGGATTCTTTGTGATGATCCATCACAAACCTTAGATGAATCTGCAAAAGCATATAAAGATTTTTATGAAGTGTTAGATTTACAAAAAGATTTAATAAACATAATAGAATATTCTTTTCCAATATTAAATCGTAAAGATGCAAAGCCGTCTGAAGAAGGATGTTAAAAAATGGATAATATATTAATACCACAAGACGTATTAGATTCACTTAATCATGTAAAGTTTTACATTCAATATATGAGTAATCCAAAGAATAGTGAAACACCTCAAAGTAAACTAAATGATGAAGAAAGTTTTAATCAATCTTGGTGGAGAAATGCTCTACTAAATTATAGTATATTACCAGATCTTTACGACAGAAGAGAAGATATTTGTAATACAATGAAACAATTAAACATAGATAATTTTATTATCAATAAGTGTAAAAAAAATATAATATTTCAAATAGTTTCTGTATGTAAATTATATGACATCAAAGACATACTTAATAAATTAAAACAACTCCTTGAATTATTGAGTAAGTCAATTCATATAAAATTTAAAACTGAAAAATACTCTCACATGTATATAAATAGCCTAAAAGAAAATCCATATAATAGTGAAGGAAGCCATACATGTCTTAATTTATTATCTCTGGCATATATACATGATATTCATGATATACGAAAAGTAAGCATGCAACAATATTTTGGAGAAAATACTAGTAATATACACGTAAAGGTATCAATAATATTTTATTGTATTGCTAAAAATATTAGTATTGAAGACGTTTATGAAAGTTTAGTAAATGATTTTCTTGGTTTTGATCTATCGATTGAAGAGTATTATAGAGTAGAAAAGATACATAATATTTTATACTGCATGCCGTATATATCAGAAGAATATAAAAATATTTCTCATGAAATCTCAAATGAATATTTATTAAAAAATAATACTGAAGAGATTTTAAATAAATTGCAAAAGTATATTAAATGTGAATAGTATTTTAAATATGGAAATATTTAATAATAGATAATAACTCATTATTTGATGTGCTATAGTAATTACCTTTCCACTATGTATAGTATATTTAGAGTACACGTACCCTAAATATATCTAATAGTATATTTTATTACAAATCCAATACAAAATTCTTTTTAGTTAATAAAAGAATCATTAACTAATCCAGAAGTACAACAACATTTTAAAGATTTACAAATATTATATTTGAATCAACATATTTAAAGGGAAATATGGAAACTACTGAAATTAAAATAAATGTAAGAAAACTTAATACGGCTATAATAGAATTACCGAATGAAGATCAATATGTTGTATTTCTTGGAGATTCTAAAGATGTTGGAGAGATATTTGAAGCTATATACTCTGCTGATGGAGAAATAACAGATTTAGAAAAAGTACGATATCCATCATCAGTATTACATGGATTAAAAAATAAAATTTATAATCCTTCAGTCGATGAAATTAAAGATACGTATAAACAAATTTTTAATACTGTATCAGAAGTACAAGAAGATAAAATAGTTAGTATTTATTTAAATAAATAAGGGGTTCTAAAGATGAAAAGATCTTTATATGATTTTAACTATTATAGTAAGTAATATAGTACATATCTTAAAATAAAAAGGATACTAATTTGGAATTTATAAGTTTATTTGTAATAACAATTGTCAGGAATTATAGCATATATAAGTTTCAATCCCTTACCATAAACACAGGCTGTAAAGATAAAAAAATATATGAGCAGTCATTAGAATATTGTACCACTGAGAAAATACTTCCTAACTCTCCTAAAGAATTTGTAGGAAAATCGTGTGAAAAACTTCTGTTGTAAAAAGATACAAGTTAACATATGTGAATAAATAAGGTAAAAAACTATGCAAAAATATATAATTGATAAGAATACATTATGTAGTAATCTTATACAATGTCTTAAAACTTCTACATTTAATAAAAACGAAGAAATACATACTTCATCTACATTAAAATGCCTTATAAGTGATTTAATACGAAATAAAAATCAAATTATGCCATTAATACAAAATAGTAACATACATACTAAAATACTAAAAGATATTTTAGTATGCATTATTAATGCATTAATGTATTCATGTAAAAATGTATATAGTAGTAAAGAGTTTCTATTGTTATTACAAAATATTATAAATTCATATAATTTAGAAGAAATTAAAAATAATAATATAGTAACAAATATTGATAATATTAGCTTATCTTCATTTATAGAAGAAGATAAGTACATTTATTATCTAATATTTAAATTACAATTTATATCTTATCGTCTTAATATAAATGATATTCGATCATATACGGATAATAGCCAAAGTAAAGAAATATTTGAACTTAGAATATTGTACGCAGTATTATATTATTCATATATAACAAATTCTACACTAGAAAAATCTATTGTAGATATAAGTAATAGTAAAGAGTACGTATGCAATACTACTTATACTTTAAAGGATTATGATGAATTAGACACTTTAATTTCTTTAATAATTGTTTTGTCTAATTCATCGGAAATTCCTTCATTATTTAATGATCAAATAGTTAAGAAATATGTACTTCAAAAAATATCTACACAAGAATTAATTGATAGACTTCAAACAGATTTTAAATATAAATTAGATCATTTATATAAACAAAATATTATATCTTCATACTACTTAAAACATTTACAATGAAAATACTAATACAATAAAAAAAAGGTACAATGTTACACATATGGTATATTTTAAATTTGAATTTATATCTGATTTAAAATATACTATATTTTTTTAATACTAATCATCTATAAATTATTACAGTTGACGATTATTCAACATTATTCTAATTTATTTTATACACTCAATTTCATCATAACAGGAAAAAACAAAAATGACTACGCCAGAAAGTATAAAAGAAGAAACAAATATGGATTCGCATGATCATATGATATATTCCATACCATTTGAAACAAAGCATGGATTAAGGATGTCATTAAATTTTGAACTACCAGACCCCGATTTAGATAAATTTGAATCAGTATTTTATATTATGCATAATGATACTACTATTGTAGGCAGCGTTAAAGTACAAAAAGTTAATACAATATTGGATGTTTTAAGCATTATCTTTGGAATACCAAAATCATCTTCATATAAATCTTTTGATTGCATGAAAAAAGATGAAAGTATGAAAAGTTATATTGAAAGTGATATGTATATAAACTTAAAGACTTTAAATAGAGGAATGGTATATTTATGGGATGTATTAGTAGGGTCAGACATGCAAGAAATATTTAAAAGATGCTCTACTTATAAAATACATACTCAATTAAATTATAAAAGTATTCATAGAGTTAATTACATTGTAGAAACTTATGATTCAATAACAGGGTCAGAGGAAATCAAAAATAAAATTTTAGTACAATTGGTTAAAAATATATCAAAAACAAGTAATGACCAATATTATTTACAATGGTGTATAGATATAGTTAATAAAATCTTTTATAATCATGAAAATGCATATGGATATATTTTACCGGATACAAATAAAACAATATTACCTATTCATACAATAAAAATTATTAAGCCAATATTAGATACCTATTTTTAACCAAATATTTAAAAAGGAATTGAAATGATAAACCACTATAAGAAATATTTAATACTTGCATTAGTAGGAATAAGCATAATTATAGTAACAATGAGCAGTATTTTAGTTATTATTGATGAAGGATATGTTGGGGTAAAGTATGTACTTGGTCAAATAGATCAAACGGAATTGCACTCTGGGTTACATGTAAGATTACCACTTGTTAATAAGATAAAGATAGTTAGGACTGCAAGCTTGGTTGTAGCTCATACAGGAGATAAAGAAGATACTGTGAACGCTATGTATGAAGCTCCAATACCTGTTTTTAATAAAACTTCTACTGGTACTACCATATCGATACTTACACGTCCAACGTTAGTCATAACAATTAACTCTTCTAAAGCTTCAGAATTATTACAAAAATATGGATTAGATTATTCGAAAACACATGTTAGACAATGCACAGTTGATGGATTACAAACTACTTTTGCATCAGTTGATCTATCAAATCAAGCTACTACTGTTGACTCACTTAAAGCTGTACTTTATGGTGAAATATCAAAATGTTATAAAGCTCAAGGAGATTTAATAAACCTTCATTCTGTAAATTTAGAGTATGATCTTCCTGCTCCAATAATGACAATAGCTCAAGACGTGTACGCTGCAAGACTTGTTCAAGATAAATACACTGCTGAACAAACTAATGCTAAGATTAAAAATGAAACTGAGTTCATGAATGCAATGAATGTTGCAAAAGTTGCAGAACTTCAATCTGTATCTGCTATAAGATCTGTTATTAATTACTATATTTCTTTAGGAGTTTCTCCTGAAAAAGCTATAGAATTAGCAAATATAACAGCATTATATAAACTATGGAATGGAGTTATGCCACTATCTGTTGGATCTTCTGGGTTTTTATTTGGATTGCCAACTATAACCAGTCAACAACATGTAAGCTCTAAATAAAATAATATAAATATATAAAAGAAATAATACTTTATAGTATTATTTCTTTTTTTGTTATTTTAATGTATGTCTAAAATTTGATTATATCACTCTGTGTAAGTATAATTATATACACTAAATAGTGTTATTTGTAGGAAAAATCATGACTAAAACAATAATACACAACAATGCAAATAAATTTCAATGGCTTATTAATCATATGAAATCATGGTTACGGAATTCTAATATAGATAGAATAGAAAGTTATTATGCATATCCTCATAGAAATAATAGTGTTAATTTTTTTAGATATATCTCAAGAGATTATTCAAATATTCCATTACAATATATTCTTAATATTGAAGATTATGATAATCTATATTTATTTCAATTAAATTATGAAAATATAATAATAGTTTCTTCTACGCAAGATATTCAACTTTCTTACACGGCAGGCGATTATGGAAATATTTACTAATACGTTTAACAGGTTTAAAGATATTGTAAAGAAGAATGGTAAAGAATTTTATACGATAAAAGGTAAGAAATTTAGAATATTTGGATATAAACCTTATATACAGCCAGATGGTATGTATAATAAAAATAACTTATTAGTAACTAACTTACTTAATAATCAGCAAATTCCTCAACAAGATAGTATTTTTTATAAAATTAAGATAGTCGGTGTTTCTGCAAAAGATAATACTATTACAATATTATGTAAAATAAATAATTTAAAATTAAATAATACTTCAGAACGTTTAAAGGAATTTTTAAACTCTGTTACCTGTACTAATAGTTTAGAATATACTATTATAAAAGATACTATAACCTTTACTATTCCATTAATACATAAACTGTTGGTAAAAATTAAAAAATTTGACTATATCTCAGTAAATGGATACATTACAATTTCAGATGATGAGAAAATAGAAGAATTGTTAGTTACAGTTGAAAATTGTGAACTAGATATAATGGAATGTACTACTGAAAATACTGCGTATAAAAATGATATAAGATATGCATATTTGTATAGCAAATTAGATGAATAAAAAAAAAGGATTATAATGAAGTCATTGCTAACATCGAATTGCCCATCGTGTATAATAGTAAATTCAATAATTGACGGATCTCTTAAATATCTATTTCCAGAAGTTTATAATTTAATAAATATTCCACAAGGCACTGTATTTCATCCAGAATGTGATAGTTTAGTGCATACTATTCTTGCTGTTCAATATGCAGCAAACAGTAAATATTCTTCTGTTGTCAGACTTGGTACTTTTTTACATGATATAGGGAAATATATTACTTATTGTGAAAAACAAAATTTACATGGTCATGAAAAAGAAGGTGAAGCTCTCATAGATCATATTTTTCATAGAGACCATACACTGAATTGGATTAAATCAGAGATTAATGAAGAAATTGAAATAGAAACCCTTAGAGAATTTTGTAAATATATTACTTTACGTCATTGTGTATTAGCTAATTACACTGAAATGTCTATTAAGAAAATAGTGAAAGAAGTATTATATATCCATAATATATTTGGAAATAATTCATTTAAGATAATATCCTATTGCATAGATGTAATAGATTCCGATAAAAATGGCAGACTTCAAAAAATTTATGATAAAGAATCTCTTTTATATTTTTGGAGTACGGCATATCATGATTTGGAAAAAGTTGGTTTTCAAGAATTAAATTCACAAGAATATCACAAAATAAGATTATCTATAATTAATGAGTTAGTAAATTCATTGAAGGTTTAAAAATGAAAATTACTTTAGTAACTGGATTGTATACAAATTTAATAGATAAGCATATTGAAAGTATAATATCCAAATTAATTGATTTAGAAAAATATTCTGTAATGGAAATTACAGATGACGGTTTTGAAGTATTTACTGATTCCTTACATTGTTCTTCACGACAAACCTCCATAATAAATATTCAAGATTTGCCATTTAAAGATTATTTAAATCATTCCCCTGAAACATTAAAATATATAGAAAGAAGATTTAATAATATAATAGATTACAGTAATATTAAAGACATCAATAAACAAAAATTTGAGTATACATGCAATACTTTATTAATTAACGGAGTACCGTATAGTAAAACTGACAAATGGATTAGAAAGATTTTAAATTCGTTATGGTATTCTGTATTAACGTATAAAGGCATATTAACAATTTCAAAAGACCATCTAATTATACATTATATAGAAAATTATTTACACCCTAAAATAGTAAAAAATCTATTAGACGATTTAATACTATTGATGTTTGATACTGAATCCCATTTAATACTTCCGACATTTAATGAAAATGTACTAAGCATAATTAGACAAAATCAATTGCAATATTCTATAAAAAATATAAAATTAGATTGCAGTATATTTAATACTGATACGGGAAACATAATAAATCTCAATAATGACGGTTCAATATCTTCTTATGAGGATTATGTATTTGATCAAATATTGATAAACTCTGCGTCATTAGTTTCAATGAAGAGAAATATTAATTTAAATGTACAATAGTAGAGAGAATATAAATACAATGTTAACTAAAATAACTATAGAAAACTATCAAGCAATTAATAATAAGATTTCACTTAAAGTGTGTAACAGATTTAATATTTTTACCTGTAACTATGATAAAGTAGAAAATAGTATATTTTCATTAATTAAATTATTTTATAAAATCTTAACAATTGGAGGATCGATAAAAGATTCTGATATTAAAGAGGATACTTTTATAGAATACGAATTTATACTTAATGAAACTACATATACATTGACTATTAAAAATCAATCATTTAAGTCTTCTGTTATAGAATCTATTAACATTCCCTATACAAATTGCATAGATTCTACTCAGCCTGTACATCGAATGATGTACAATATTAGATTTAGAAGTGCATACTTAAATATGGATGATATAGATAAAATAGAGGGATTAGAAGAATCTGCTTTTCATACAGATTACCATAATTATATTATTCAAAATTTAATGGAACATGTTTTACTTTTAAGGGAAAATACAGCACTGCTTATTAATCAATTAGACCATATTCATCCAGAATTACTTGTTAGGTGTATTCCAAAAATAGTACAAATTGCTAAAAATAAAAATATAATTTTATATATTTTCTCAAATAGTAGTTATGTACTTAATATTTTTAGGCTTTTAATTAAAGAAGAAAAAATAAGTAAAGAAAATTTTATAATTAATGACATACGTTCTGAATTAAATATGGTTGATATTGATAACTATACTACTGTTGATAATATATCTATAGACATTAACGGTAAATTAACAATGATTAAAAATGAAAAAACTCATGCTCCTAGTAAAAGTTTTATATTAAATGCAGAACTTAATATTGTATCTAATTTATTTTAGGGTAGTACAATGAATCTATAATTACCTAATAAAAATATAAAATATGAAATTTAAATTTACACAAGAACAAACTAATCTATCTATACCATATGAATTACATTTAAATAAAAATAATGTAATTGCAGAAGATACGCATGAATTTGATATAGTATATGATGAAAATGTTATAGGAAATGTATATTTTAACCAATCCAATATTTCTTTTCCATTTCATTCTTATATATTAGAGCATCAAGAAGCTAAAAAGTATATTCAAAATAATAATGAAAAAGTATTATGCCATTTAGACCATACATACGACTATACAAAATTATATTCAATAAATCATGACAATTATTTAAATAGAATGCACTTTAGTGTTGAAGATATCGAGTGCTATAATGTTGTACGTGCATATCTTTTTTTATCTACTAAATTGTATAATGATATGTCGAATATGTATATATCAATTAATAATTCTGTCGAGAAACCATGCAAGTGTATTTCAGTCGTAATAAAAATTTTTAATAATACACACTATACGTCTTTAATATACTGTGATATATTAGATGAAACTGTAGAAAAATATTTAAAACTACTTGAAGGTTCACAATCTAAATATACAGATAATTATAATTCTTTACAATATATGCACCCAATAAATATAGTTTCTATTATGGATGCGTATGTAGTTTTAAAAAGAGATAATATAATTATTAAAAGATTCGATAATACTTTAAAGTATAAGCATATAGTACCTATTTTAAATTTATACTTAAAAGAATTATTTGGTAGTAACGATTTAATTAAAGATAAACAAGATATTACTATTATTCAGAATTTTAATCAACATAACACTACAGAAACTACCAAAGTTAATACTTTTGGAGAAAATTTAGTTAATTATGCAGTTATAAGTTCTTTATTAGATAGTCAAGATTTTTCAACTAATAATGAGTAATTATATATGAAGTATACTAAACGTATAGAAAATTTATTAAAACTTAAAGTCCCTTTTGATAAAAATGGTAATCAACTAATGCAGTATATGCATAATGTTTTTGGTTCTGATGTTGGATGTGGAGATGTCGGATTAAAAAGTATTACATACGTTAGTGATGTAAAATTGATAGATAATTATATTTTTACAGATACATTGATTTTTTTATATTCTAGAAGAAATTATATAGTATTTAAAAGAAAAACTACTGGTACTAAAGTAATAATGCATACTTTTGCATTTAGCAGTGTAGCACCTTTTTTAAATAAAGGTCGTGTAACAGGTAATTTTATTTTTTATCGAAAAGGTCTTATTTTTGGATGTAAGATGATTGATATTTAGTTTAATATTATATAAAGGATACTATGATATTCTTAATAACATCAAATAGCACTACAAATGCTCATATTCAATTTTTAAATAAATTGCGTGAGAATAAAACAAACATTGCATCGTATTCAATAGTTGATACTAGTTTGGAAGTATTACCATTTTCAGGAATAAGTAGTCAATCTAATATTATATCTGAAATAGTATATAGATATGAAGATGAGAGTAGTTTAGGTAAAGAAACGATTATATATTATCCTGAAACATGCTTACATCCTTCATCTCAGTCAACTTTAATTAAACAACTTATACAAGAATATAGTAAAAATAATTTAGATCTATATTTAGTATCAAATAGTGATCACATATTGAACGGATTAAGGTCTAATGTAGTTACTAACATCATACCCAATAGTGAAATATCTATACTATTTTTCAATGATGAAAATAAAATAGACATTAAAATAGATTCTAATGGAGGTATCGATATTTGGCCAAATGGATTTTTTGATCAATTAGATACTGATTTCAATACTATATTAGGAATTTAGAGTACAATAAAAAATATAAATATTAAAAAAGGTAATCGTAATGAACACTGATAATATATTAGAAACTTTAAAGGTAACTCCACAAAATGTATCAAATGTTATAAAGTCTTATAGCTATATCATTGACGAAAGGTATAAAGATATTCCTACAATAGATGTATTATCTGCAAATATGATATATTCTTGTTTAATTGTTCAAAAATGGATTAAATGTAATAGTGAAAAAAATCCAGAGAATATTCAAACATATAAAGAAGCTGCACATAATATATTAAAAGAAATAACAATCGTATCAATTAATGAATTTATTAATACTTTATACATTAATCCAACAACTGGAGCATGTGAAGAAATGAAATAAATATTTGTTTTTATGATATAAAACTGCAGGTAATATTCATATGAAAATAATTACACCATTAGAAAACATAAAAGTAGAAAAAAATCAAAAAGTTATATATTTAGCAGGCCCTACCTATAGGATAAATAACAATGATAGTGAAATAAAATCACATTGGCATAAGTCATGGAGAAGAGAAGCAGTTAGTTTAATGGAGCATAATGAAATATTTAAAGATATCGTACTAGTAATACCAGAATATATGACAGAATTTCCAAACGATTGGAATTATTCAAGACAAGTAAGTCGGGAAAGAAAGTGGTTGGAATTAGCAGATATAATTTTATTTTGGATACCAAGATCTGAAGAACTTCCCGCATATACAACTAATATTGAAATAGGACAATACTTGCTATCTGATAAAATAATAGTCGGGGGAAATAATCATCCACGAAATAACTATATTAAAGAAGTATTATCTCAAAAAGGTGATATTTGGAATACTAATATTGAAGATTGTATAAACTCTGTTAAATTCAAATTAGACGGATCTTATAAATTAAAAATTTGGTTTACATCTGATACGCATTTTGACGAAGATCGTACAAATGACTTGTCAAAACGTCCTTATTTAAATGGGAAAGAGATGTCATGGGATTTAGTAAAAAATTGGAATATTCATGTATCTAAGAACGATATTGTATATCATTTAGGTGATATAGGAAATGAAGATTATTTAAATTATTTAAATTTTAAAAAATTATATATTTTACGTGGAAACTATGATAGTTCTTTTAGAGGTAATAATGACAATATATTTATTTTAGACTCTGGTACAGATAACAATATATTAGTGTTTAATTTAAAAACTTTAACACATGAATATGTAACATATTGGGGAATTGATGAAAATCATATTCAATTAGTACATGAACCCAGTAGTGTTAAAGATGTAGTCTCTTTTTATCTGTATGGACACATACATGGATTACAAAAAGTAAAAGTCAATGGATTAAATGTGGGGGTTGATTGTCATAATTTTAAACCAATTGAATTAAATACAGTATTATGGTATAAAAATGCCATTGAAAATCATTATGATTAAGAAGTATTTATAAATAATGATACTGACAATAATATACGGTAAGCATAAATAAATTAAAATAGGAAAACACAATGATTGATGAAGAAGACAAACTTATTGAGAAAATTAATAGTTATGTACATAAAGAAATCGAAGCTAATGTATTAGTAATGGCACAAGAGTTAGAAAAAAGTGCGAATAACGATGATTTACAAGTTAAAATTATAGATACTTACTTCTTGTCTATTAAAGAAGACATAGAAAATAAAAAAATTACAATAGATGATATATTATACAGTATAAATACCTATAACGCATTTGTTCTTAAGATATATATTGAAAAGAAAAGAAAATTTCATACCGATAAAGAAATTAAAGCATTTTTAAATATGTTTTTAACTGTAGCTGGAGATGCAAATAAATCTTTAATAGATACAGAATTTAAATAAAAGAAAGAATCATTCAATACACTATCTTTAAATTTTATAATACACATCTTTATTCGTATAAAAATTACGATATTTTAAGTAATTAATATTTGTTTTTTTAAACTTTTTCTAAACCCAAAGATACAACACGGTTGTTGCTTTGCATTAAAAATATATTTATCAGTGAATATAAAAATATTGAAAACTTGTTAAATTTTTTATGCTTTGTACAACTTCATATATACAGCAGCAGTATTCTTTACTATAATTTTTAAATAAAAAGGAGATAAACATAATGAACAAATTTATTGGGGGAATGGCAGTACTTATAATGTTTGCAATTGGGGTTGTTTTGTTAAGTATGTATATTACAGAATCCAATGAATTAGAAACTGTATTTACTGATACTATGTCTGATATAATAGAAAAAAATCACAATAATATGTATTCGCTAGGACATGTAATACGCAAAAATAATAATAAAAATATTACAGGGTGTGTACACATGCAAGATAACAAGACAAGTACTCAACGTCAATTTAAATTTATAAAATACAATTCTACCGGAAACATAGAAATTAAAGAAATATCGTGCAATCTCACATTATAGTATATACACGGTATAAACTATTACATAGCTATTAAAATTACTTACCACTACTCTTTGTATAAGTAACTATAAATAATTTTAACATATTGATTATTTAAATTTTATGTTAGAAAAAAGGTATTGTTACGTGGATATGAAGATTACCAACGGGTTTTGTATACATTTAGGAAGTGAAAATATTAAAGAAATTAATGAAAATTTTAATATTCTTTATAAAAATAATGAGTTAAATTTTGAAAATTATAATAATGAAATGGAATTACATGATGACTTAAAATCCTATATAATGGCTAACTACTTACAATATTTTATAAGTAAGTATTTAATGTCTTTTGAAATATCATTACATGTTAATGGTGAGTATGAAGTTAATGGAGAATGGTATTTATTTATAAAAACATTTTCTAGTTTTCCAAATATAGATGAGTTAAGCTATATTGAAAATATATTAGTTCATGAATATATTCACGGAGAAAAATTATTTAAATTTTTACAATCTTTATGCAATATGCGATATACAATACAGTATGGAATAATACTTACATGGTATAATTAATATTATAAACAAAAAGAAGAGTTTATGTCAAAACAAGTTAAAATTGTTAATGGTTTTTGTATCGAATTATATGAGAATTCTATATTAGATATGAATGTTAATTTTAATCAAAAATACTATAAAGATAACATAGAGTATAGCAGTGATATGCAATATGAAATTTGCTACGAACTAGTAGAGTATATTTATATTAATTTTTTAAATAGACTAAATGAGATGCATGGTCAAGAATTACAAGAAAATTATTCTAATTTAGAAATAAAATTAGAAATTTATCCTGATATTGAATACAGTGAAAATTCTACATGGTATCTATATTTAGTAGTTGTTCCTGATTTCCCAAATTTAAACAGTTTACTCTATTTAGATAGATTATTTAATTCTGATATAGGATTAAATAAACAAATAATTCAAGAATTTATAGATTTTTTAAAAACAATATTGCCTAAATTATTAAATCCTGTAATAAAGTACGGTACTACATGGCACTATAATTAATTTAATATATTTTATTAATGACCCTAGTTTCAATAAAAAGATCCGTATATGTAAAAATTACATATACGGATCTTTCTTTTATAAAACCATTATACTATTTCTACTAATCCTGAACAACTATATACATCATTACCGTTAAAGTTAGTTCTCCATGTACCATTAGCCATGTTTCTATTATATGTATCAATAAAGAAAGCATAAGTGTTACCAGACTTAACTATTCTTAATTGATGTTTTATTAAAGGAGTTCCAGAAATACCAGTTACATTTACAGAACCGGAAGTGTCATACACCACCTTAGTATTAGTAGAATCTATGCAGTTCATTTTTTTAATTACAGGTATATTTGGGTATCCAGATGGACTTACTGTAGGATGTATAATAGCTACATAGTCTTCAAATACCCAATCATTACCTCTTCTGTTTTCAATAGCAAATTGATTATAGGTAGGATCATTCAATTCTGAATATGCAAGAGAGCTAGCGTCATAGTATGCAGATAGGTTTATCTTAATGCCATATACCCTATCTTGATTCAATGTTAAAGAAAATAATGCAGATCCGCCCAAGGTAGCATTATATCCAACTCCAGTAAGATCTCCATCTGCTAGATTATATGTAGTAGTTGGAGATCCTTCAGAACTCATTGTTGTTTTGAATCCAAACCTAATTCTTTGATTCTCTTTATTATCTTCTAACGATGTTAACGTAGCTTGTATTTGAGATATACTAGTATTGATAGTAGTTTGAAGATTGGTTATTGCAGTATTAACACTTATAGAATCAGCTATAATATTCCATTCTGTGGCAACATCACTTCTCCATATTATATTTTTAGAATATGGCAATGTATTAACCGTACCATCGTTTCCAGATACATATACTGACGTTCCTACAGGAGCAACTATCTCGTCAAAAGCTAAAGGACTTGCAGTCTTAACTTGAAGTATAGCATCTTTTTTGTATGCAGAGCATATAATTCTATCTCCAACAGATAAGCCTTTGCTAGAATAATCAGTGACTATTGCAGACAAGCTAGTCAATGTTGGATCCGTATCGTATAATTTAATTGGGTTCTTCCAAATTAAATTTGTAAATCTGTCATCTACCAAAGAAATTATATTTGTAAAATCTTGCTCATTTAAAATTCTTTGCCAATCTAATTGATATTGTAGATCATCTGTCGCGTAAGTATTTGATATTTTTCTAAATACTCCATCAATGTTATTAACTTTTCCTATATTTATACTTCCAATAGGAGCTTCTTTTAATTCATTTTTTTCTTCAGCAGTAGTTCCTACAACATGTAAAACTTTTATATTAGATTGATGCAATAGATCTTCTAAGATAAATCCCAATGTTTGAATATTTAATTCTGTTGCCATATGTATATCTCCTTATTAAGATTTTAAATTATTCTAATGGTTGAAATCCGGCACTATACTGAGGAGTTAGTACGTCTTCAACTATAGCAGCACATACAAATTGTTGATCTACTGCAGAAGGTATTTGTATTGAAAATTTAATATCTGCATCAGTTTGATTATAGGCATATGTTAATTTAGGATGAAGAACTGTTCCTATTTTAGAGAAAGATCCTTCAATAATCGATGCTGACATGACTTCAGTTGTAGGATCTGTTGAGATGATTACATCATATGGAATTTCTAATTTTCCTTGGAATACGCCAGCATTATCTTTTTGTAGCACAATAACACTTATCTTTAATAAAGTTACTAATCTTAAAATTCCTCTTCCGGATCCAGTAAACGATATAGAAGTACCTGGGCCATATACGTCTGCAGTATAGTATGCAGAATGTGAATAAAAATTAGAGTGAGTATATTGTGGCGTAGAATCTGATGCCATATTTAATAAAATTCTTTTTTTACCTGGATCTAATTCTTGTCTTAACATACCAACATTTATTCTTAATTTATGGAAATCAGTAGGATCAAAGGATGCATTTTTAAGAATATACCATTCATCCCTGTCAGTTGGTAAAGACCAATCCGGTGATTTACTTCCTGATACAAGTGTATAGTGAGTTCCGTTGTAACTAAATACCATACCTCCAAAATTTGAATTTGTATTATTTTTTAATCTGGATGCTGTATAATTATTTGTATTTCCTAATAAATCAGATAGAGTAATTCCAGAGTAGTCTACGCCTGAAACCATTAAATATGAAGATTCATCATAGTGTTTAGAACCAACTATCGTATTAGGATCTATGTTGAAAATCCAACTAGCTATACCAGAAAAATTAACTTTTACTTTTTTAGGTGCATCAGAAAATGCTGCAAGCGGAATATCTGATATAGAAAATACTGGCTTACCTGTTTGAAAAGAAGTAACAGTGTATACCTTTTTAGGGTTTATTTGTGGGAAAATAAATGTTCTACCTACATCTAAATCGGGAACACCATTATTATAATGATACATTAGTTCAGCATCCGCTAGATTGTATACTTCAAAATCTAAGAAATCTACAACATAATCATATTCATTAGCAGTTGCTACATCTTTAAGATTATTAACTATGTCTAAAGTATTAAGTATTTTAGATCCAGATAAAAACGGATACCATACGTTTTTAAGTTTTCCTATAGATTCATCGTATTCTCTTTCACATACGAAGTTTCCATACCCGTATCTATCAGTACCTACTAAATCCCCATTAGATTTTTTCTCAACTCCTGCTCTATCGATATATGTACCGTCGACAGTCCAACACTCTCTAAGTTTTCCAGAAGCAGTTGATCCAGCGGGAGCTATGTCCAATAGAGCTTGTTCTTCAACAGAATAATTTTCAGAATAAATATTCTGAATTTCTGAAAATCCGTCTAAAGATCTTATCGCTGTACCGGCAACACTATAAACTAAATTTTCCATATATTTTTTCTCCTCTATTTAGAAAATAGTAATTTAATTATTATTTTTTATTTTTTTATTACCTATTGATATATACTTTAAAGATTAATATAAACCAAGATATGTTATGATGTTTATATATTTATATAATTTTTGTAAAGTAAATATAGGACACTATACCATAAAGAATGATTTAATACAATATGTAATTAAAAATTAACAGTATAGCAAATAAATATACTGATTATAGAAAATAAATGAGAATCTGTGATTGTTGCAGTTACTAATATGCTTTAATCTTAAGTTTTGTACTTTTTGCATAATTAAAACTAAACATATATAATATAATAAAATATTAAATGTAAAGGTATTGGAAATATTACAAAGAATAATTTTATTTGATCATAAGATATAGTGATATTGATGAAAAAATATTTTTATATTCTAAAAAAAATAGAGATAAAAAATATTTAGTATGTGTAAGAGTTAATAAGATAATTAACTTGAACGTTAAGCTATGTTTAAGTTCTATTGTTAGAGATTTTCTAATATATAAAAAATAAAAACAGTATTTAATATAGAAAAAATCTAAAAATGGTTATATTCTTATAAGAAATTTATATTTAATATTCATTATTAAATATGTTTACATGCGTACAATTTAGGAGAAAATAAATGAACAATAAAGTATTTTTGGGTGGAACATGCAGTAAAACTTTTGAAGAAGATTATAGAAGCCGGTTAATACCTATATTAGAAAATAATAAAATACCATATTTCAACCCATATGTATCTAATTGGAATGATGAATCTATTAAAATAGAAGAAAATGAAAAAGAAAATTGTGCACTAGAGCTTTATGTTTTACTTTCTGCTCAAATGAGAGGAGTATATTCTATCTATGAAATGACGAAGTGTGCTATAGAGAAAAAAGGAAGATGTTTGATTATTTTAGATACTACTGGTGATACAGATAAAAATAGAAAATATAGTTTATACAAAACTGTAAAACAGTTAGAAAAAATAGGTGCACAAGTTAGCTATCAGAATTTTGATACACATACGGAAGAAGGTGAATATATTTTTATATCAGAACCAGAATATCAAGATTCTAATTATATGTCTGCAATTAATAATGCACTAGGATGGATAGAGAATGGCATAAATATTTTTACTGGAAAAAAGATAAAGTTAAGCAATCCTTTACATAATTATCACGTCAAATCTTTTAAAGTGAAATTTAATAGTGGTAAAAATCTCATCCCAAAACAGTATTTAAGTACCCCTGATCTTAAAGAAATGGCTGAAAATTCAAAAGCATCGTATAGAAATGTACAAAATTACATCAATAGACTTTGTAAATAAAATAAAAGAAGATAATAATGAAAAATAAATATGTTTTCTATAAAGAAGTATCTCCTTCGTTTTTTTATATTAAAACTATATCAAATTTTGAATACAAAGAGTTTTCTAAAACTTTACATTTTAATTTAGAAAATGATAAGTATAAAATGAATAACGTTTATGAAATTAAATGTATAGATAGTGGTATTGATACAGATGATATTTCCGGTAAAGTAATCTTTTGTGATTTTGAATATACTTTATATTATAAAAATCCTGATATTGTAAATATATGTGTAAAAATGTCAATAGAAAATGATAATGGCGGCATATATAATATTTTAATACAAATTAAAAAAGAAGATACTTACGATTCTAATATTGTAGAAGATATTCCAATATATAAGTATATTGAATATGGGGTATATCATGAATTTCTTATAGAGTTTTTTAAATTTTCAGAGAATCTAAACACATATATGAGTACTGAAGGTGATATTAGATATACTATGGATGAATTATTAAATTCACGCATATGCATACTGGATATAAAAGTGGAAAATAATAAAATGTTTATATATAATATATCTTATGGTCTTAATGGGATAATAAATAAGTATTTAAAATATGATAGTATTAAAGATATAATTCCAAAACAATACTCGATTTTATCGAGTATTGAAGATTGTAAAGCATGTTTTAAAATTATATCAAATTATATAAATAATTTATAATCGAAATAAGGAAAAATAATAATGAAAAATATAATTAAATTAGTAGCAATTTTGTTACTTTCAGTGTCTGTTACATCGTGTGGATGGTTTGAAAGGAAACTTGCGGTATATACAGGGTATTCAAAAATGTGTGTTGATGGCGTTAGCTATTTACAATTTTCTTCTGGAGCAAGCGTACAATATGACATTACCGGAAAAATAGTACCTTGCGGTAAATAATATAAATGGAGAATAATATAATGATTGATTTGCAAAAATATATAGAATATTTAACATTAAATGATTCATCTACACTATACTTTTTTTCGTGGTTAAGTATTACATTTATAGTGGCATCGTATATATACATTAATACAAATAGAATTGGGGTTTTAAATACTGTACGAAATATTTTTGCATATGTTAATTATTTGATATTTATCTATGGGGTATTTATATTAGTATTACATCTAAGTGGCATAGCAAGTATGTATTCATATAAATGGGATGCATGGCTAAGTATTTTATTTGTTATACATGGGTATATTTTGATGTATTATTCTGCTGAAATAGACTATGGAGTAGATTTTGGTATTATTGAATATATTAAATCTTTAATCTTGAAGATATTTTCAATCTATTTTTTAGGCATAGGTGTTTTAAAAATAATAGAGTATTTTAAAATATATCAAAAATTAATAATTTCAATATCTATTTAAAAAAATTAATAAAAAAAAGGATATAAATATCATGAGTGAATTGCATACAGTACCGATAGTTTTATCAGAAAATAAAGTTTTAGAATTATTCATTGATCCTATTAGAAAGGATAGTAATATAGCATGGAATTCTGCGAACATATCAACAGTTTTGAATAAATTTTCTACTGTGCATTTATTTAATATTTCAAATGAAGATCAATTAAATAATATGATTGAGTATTTAATTACTGATATTTTAACGGATGATTTGTACCGTTATGATGAAATTTTAAAAGTACAAATAGTCAGCAGTTTAAATTATTTAAAAAATATAAAAGAAATATATACTAATGAATTATCTATTGTTGAAATTAAATTAGAATCTCAAAGTACTAAAAATATTCAAACATTTTATGCTTTCAATGCTTCTACGTTTAATCCTCATTTAGCAGAATTAAATAATTTATTTAAATATCTTAATAAATTTATTATATGTAAAGAATTTTCTTCTTATATTGACATTCTGTACATATTACTACCACATGTATATGGATCTGAAAAAATAAATTCATTTTAACTTATAAAGGCACGTAAATAAATGTTTCGTAAAAAACTATATAAGGAAATAGATGTAGTAAATGATAATTTTTTAATCACAGAAATACTCCATCAAAAAATAGCATTTAAAATAAACTTAAAGTCATGTTTTAAAATGAAAACAGTAGATAAAAACTTTATGGATTTTGTTGCAAATAAAAAAATTCATTCTCATGTATTGTATGGAACTATCATTGATGCTAAAATTGTAGATAATTCTGTAATATTGTCTGTACTTGTTGACAGATATATAAAAGGGAATAAAATGCATGAGTTCCCTAAAGAATGTTTAGTTCCCACTGAAGTCGGAAGTGCGTTTATTTTTGTATTAGATTTATCACATATAGAACTACTGTAGGAAAATCATATGACATGTATTGTAAGTTGGATTGATTGCGATGGAAATACATTTATGGTAGGAGACACTTTAACTACCTTCCACAGTAAACATTCATATCATATAAACTCCATAGGTGATACAAAAATTTTTAAATATGACGTATATGGCAATATTATACTGTTTGGAGGTTCTGGAAATACAAATGATATTGATTTGTTACAGAATGAGATATTAAATATATTTTTTACATATGAAAACTTAAATGTTTTAAATATACAAAATAAATTACCTATTTACCTAAACAACGTTATAGGCAATAAAAGTATTGAAGACAGTGCAATACTTTTATCTTTACACGGTGCAATATTTAATGTGAGGATAATTAATAACATAATTAAATGTTATATAAACAGTACGAGGCTAGAGACTATTGGATCTGGATCTGGGGTGTTTGATATTGCTTTTAAAACGTACTTAATTAATGAAGGCCACAGTATTAATATGCTTAAAAATAAATACATGAAAGACATTGACTTGTTTCCTGCTATAAAGTTTGCAGCAAGTATTTGTAAAAAACATTGTATGACTGTTGGTGATGGAGATTGGATAGGGTATTCATCTAAAGTAGAAGAAGGTACTGTAATTATTTAATATCGGGGCAAATCATATGGCTACTTTAATACTTTGGAAAAATAAAAACAATAATATAAATCTCGTAAGAAGTAACAATGATGCATTGTATCACAGTTCAGATGATAGTTACTTTCAAATAAAAGTAAATAATAATAAAAATAAATATATAAAAAATATACAAATAAAAGATTTAAATGTGCTAGTTGGGTGTGATGGAACATTATTAGACTCAGAAAATGTCATTAATGTTGTTACTGAAGCATTTAATTCAATAATTAAGAATGGCATAGATTACAATGAGTCTAAAGTTATACAAAATTATATAGTGTCTAATTTAGCAAAACTATATTACCCTAAAGAATACACTAGAATTTTTATTGATTTTAATGTAGTATTGTGTATTAATAATGCTAATATATATTCTTTTTATTTTAATCAAAAAGGAGTTATTCTTAATAGGATTGATAGTGATTTTTTTATCGCAGGTAATAATGATAGTGAAGGATATCATAGTTATTTATCTATAATGGAAATAAATTCTAAACTTGGAAATGAAATTTATAATAAATATATTAAACAAGTATGTGAAACTTTAAACGATTTAAATGAATTATCTGGGGATTCATGGTTTGGGTATGTTGATCATGAAATCGTAAACACATTTTATGCAAAAAAAGATATTAACAAGGAGATAATATGTCAGACTATAAAGTAACATTTAAAGATTATACTAGTAAAAAAGTATTAGAAATTGTACTTGACGATGTAAATACAGATGAAAAAAATAATACAGGAAAATTTTTCATTGATAATTTTTTAGAAAAACAAGTTACATTGACCCTTGATATGGTTATGAAATTAGTAGCACTATCAAAAACAACAGATTTAAGTATACTAAATTCATTTTATTCTAATATGGCAGCATATGAAACTATAATGAAAGTTGATTTAAACGGTAAGTTATTTTATGATGCTCTTTTAATGGAAAATAATTTAAAAAATTCAGATTTAGAGAAAATAATACGAGCGTATTACACTTATCCGTATTTAACTGTTTCACTTGAAATGATTGAAGATGATTAAACTAATTTGACAACATCATTACATCATGGTATTATATATTCATATAGTGAATTAAGTGGTAGCAAGAAAATAATTTTACTACCTTATTAATAATCAAATATATTATTTTATAATTTGACACCTATACCTAATGAGTATATAATATATTCTTAAATAAGAAAATTTTTATATTTTTAATAGCATTATTACATATCCATAAATAATACAGCAATTAATATTATATTCACAGTGATGAAAATACATAACAATTATTTAGTGTTTTTAATGTGGATGCTATTAAAAATATAAAAATTTTTTAGATGAAAGCAGCAAAATAAAAAATTGACTACCATTTATAGCCAAAAATAAAAATCATCTAGTTTATCAGTTTTTAGTAAGAAATATTTAAGTTATTCAGCAAATTTAATGGATTATATAGGTTCGATTCCTATCAAATACTATCAAAATTAGTATATTATAAATAACTTAGTTTTATGTATATTTAAAAAATATTTAAATGATATCAGCAAATTTTAAATATCTTAAATTTCTATAATGAGAAAATTTAGATTAATAATAACATCATTTAGATTAGAATTTTGAAAGTAAAAAATATTTAGATAGTGTCAGCAATTAAAAAAAATTGAATTGAAATCAAAACTAAAAAAAACTATCTAGTTTAATGATTAAAAATATTAAGTTATTCAGCAAAATTATAGATCTTATAGCTAAAGCAGTAAAATAAAAATAGGATCCCTTACGGTAAAGAGCATATCTTTAATTTAAAGGAAAATTATAAATAACTTAGTTACGTAAAAATATAAAAATAGAAGACAATTATTATGTGTATGTAATTACAATACACATTTTAACAAAAACTTAATATATTTAGATAACCCAGCATAAAAATTTGA
>JACCEE010178433.1_pt1 | contig 25312 bp, 24 predicted proteins | sample 7449931 | NCBI WGS metagenome assembly JACCEE01 (sample SAMN15323457, study PRJNA562643) | freshwater metagenome | isolation source: river surface water | place: USA:Blue River Watershed | collected 2017-08-19 | reverse complement strand
TTAGCACGATAATAACAATAACATCTACCTGTTGATAATGTAATCTTATTAGTCCATTCACCGTTCCAATCTAAACTACTTGTAGAACTTGCGGTTGTAAACCATGTAAAATCTTTACTTTCTCTATAATTTTTGTTATCTTCACCTTTCCATATACTTAAATCAAATTTAGGATCTAGTGAATCTACAAGCATTACGAAATCTGCTTTACGGTTATACTCATCAAAATTCTCACCATGGTGACCAAACGGGCTAAAATTAACTGCACCGCAATTACAAGAAAGTGAATCAATATACGTTAAATTTTTCTGTGAGAAAGGACAGTTAATATGGTGTTTAGTGTGTTTAAATATTTCTTCAATGTTTTTATCAGGACCAGGCCAGATAAACAAACTATAACCACCTGCATCTACAACAAAGTTAAATGACTTCTGTTTAACATATTCTACGTCACTATCGATAACTGATTCACCTGAAAGCCATGCAGCTTCTATAACTGTATCAATAGGGTTTTTGAAATCTTGTATCTTGTATATTATATCAGCTTGATCATAACTTGAACCTGTTATAAAGTAGCTGCTTTGTATACTAGAGATATGTGTTGTTTCGCAAATATACTCGTTGAGCATTGGTATGTCAACGCCGGAAAGTAAAGCTGATCCGTATGGCCATACTATTAAATTAGCATACAATACAGATATAGGTATTTGTGTCTCCGTAAACTTATACAGCCAGGCTTCATTATAATCACCTGATAATGCAGTATCAGTAATAAGAGGTAGATAGTCGTGCTTACGAATTTTATCTGCTGTAAAATAACTACTTCCAGGTACAGCAAAATTTAATAGAGAAGATTTAGATATAGGTACATCTGCACAGCTTAACACTCCATCAGTGTAATCCCAATAAGCTAATTGAGTTGCCTGCTTCTTAGCAGCTGACATAAATGCAAAACCTTTGGTGGTTTCATACTCTCTACCCGTCCATACGACATCGTCAGCGCTCAAACCAAAGCCAGGGTAAGGATATTTAAATGTAACTTCAGGTCCGTTAATAGAAGCTTTCATTACTTTATCTGCAGTAATATATTGCGTGAAACTCAACCATGCAGCACTTACAGAGCCATTATCATTTAAGAAAATAGTATCTGCTAACTTATAGTCAGCGTTGGAAGTACCACCTAAGAACATACCTGAAGATAATGATACAGGTTCAAACTGCTCTCTATTATCAGTTTCAAAAACACTATTAGGCCAATAAAAGAATGTCTTCCCGCTCAATAAAGGTACAGTAAAATCTTTAGTTGTGGGTTGAGTAGTACCAACTGTAATAGTGACCGGGGTAACTTCAAATGGCAAAACGTTTCTTGCTACATCATACAGAAGTTGTGTATCGTTAGGAGAGTATACTTCTTTAAGAAGATCATCTATCTCAAACGTAGCTTCTAATAACCATGTGTCGTTTATAGTAAATCCCTTAGAGGACACCTCTTGAAAAAGAACACTATCACTGTCAATTACTCCATCTTCATTAAAATAATCTGTATCATCGTAAAGCTCTTTTATCTCTACTTGTATGGTATTCTTTATATCGTCTATATTAAAAGATGATAAAGCTTGCCACACCGTACTATCTACATTAAAACTTATGTTAAAGGGTTTTTTATCTAGCAAGTCTATTAAACTCTGTTTAATAACCTTTTCAATATATTTCGTAGTGCCTGTAAGGTTGTGTTTTATCTTACTTCTTTTAACATCAATACGCTTGCTTCTATAATACTCAGAGATTTCTCGTAGTTTTTTAGCAAAGAACGGTATAGCTACTGCAACGTGTCTCTCGTTGTCAATATCAATAGTATTGTACCACTGCAAAGCTTCCTGTCTACTAAAAAAAGCTTGTATTTCTTTTAAGAAACGTAAAAATCTTTTTTTAATTTGCGTGACTCGTTCATTTTTATCTTGTTTTCTTCTATCAAACCATGAAATAAGATATTGATTGTAATAATCTAAATCGTCCTGTAAGGACACATTTTTGTAAATCCTCGACCATGTGTTAAAATCATAAGGAGAATTGAGATCATTACCGTTTAGTAATAATCCTTCGTTATTTAAAATCTCTTTATCTGTATTATTCACTGTGTATACACTTACTTATCTTAGTTTACCCAGTAATACACAGGTAACGGGTTAAATAAGCGTTAAACATATTTTCAAGTACACCATTTTCTTTGTACCATTCGTCCTGCGATATACTTTTATCTAGTGTAGTGTGTTCGCTATCCCAGTCGATTAAACCTCGATCATAAGATATAGGGTATGCAGAGTAATCTCCAAGCTTTGTAACTATAACAGTACTACCTAAAATACCTTCATCCATAATTGTACCTGGCAAGTGAAGTGAACTTAACGGATATACTCTTTCATATACAATACCAGTATCAGTCTGACGCTCATTGACCGGAGCAGTAACTGCTATATGTTCTTGTGTTAGTAGATTCTTAACACCTAACAACTCTCCAGCACTAATATTCTCTGATAAAGACGTAATTCTAGGTGTTATATTCACAAATATATTTGGCCCTGTTTCTTTAGGTAAAGAGGTTATAGTTACTACCACAGTGTTTCTATCTTTAATTTCAACAGAACTAAAATATTCTATATTTTTAAATGCAAAATTTCTACTTGTACTAATCTCTGTCACAACATCTACTTTCTTAAGTTTATCCTGTAATAACTCTGCTTCAGATTTTGTTAAATAATGCACAAAACGTTTACCTATCGTAGTGTCAAAAGGTATTGAGTATGCTAACTCCTTGCACTTAGCTAATGTATAGTTACCTGTATTTTTAAATATATCTATTATTTGTTTACGTATTTCATTCTTTGTTGCACTCAAAGGTGTTACCGTACTAACTGGGTAATTAACAATACCTTTAAACGTAACCATATATGGTGCTGCAAACTTTACATATGTATATACGTTAACCCTATCATTATTAAGATCGTGTTTTATAGTGAACACTTTACTCTCTCCATCGCCAATTGTTGTGTCGTAGCTTTTCATATCGTACACCTCTCTATAAGGGGTTCCCCACAATTTAGAATACGGCACTGAACCTATATCCAACACTCTCTGTAACTCAGATAAACGTGTTTCAAAAAAACTATTACAATCAACTCCAAGCATATTTGAGTTAGCTTTTAATTGATCTATATTACATGTGTCTATATCTGTATTGTTTTCTAAAAAATTAGCTATACGCTCGTACACTTTTAAACCTACAAGATCTTGCACATCAGAAACATTACGCGTTTTAGATATGTTTGTTATTATTAATTTGTAGTTTAATGCGTTATTAGTGAAATTACCTAGAGATGTTATAAGAATATTATTCTTATCTATAATTCTATATGAAAAATCTGAATCACTAAATACTCTTGTTATTTCTCTTTCATAATTTACCTCATATAGTTCTATAAACACATCACCTGTTTGTAAAGAATGTGTTATATATATGTTATTCTTACTGTATTGTTCAATATAAGTTTCAAACTTTTCAGTGTCGTGTATATTTCTATATACATTAGTATCAGTACCTACTGTTGTTTTAAATATATCAAATAAAGTTTCATAACTTTGCATATACTCAGGAAGAACTAAATCTTCCATAAATTGTGCCATATTAAAACTTTCATTCTTTCTGCGTACATTATATTCTGCAGTAAAGAGATCTTTAATTTTAAATAGATTAGATATACCTGAAACAGTAAAAGATGACGGCATTTCAACGTATGTTTGAAACCATTTATTCCCTGTAAAATCACTAAATGCATATAATGATTTTTTGTTATTTCTTATATTTTCAACAATTTGATTATTACTGTTTATAAAATGATTTTTACCTGAATAAGGGTATATATAAGAATTAGATGACTTAACAGGTGTAGTTGTAATTGCTGTATATGTATAAACATTATTATAAAAACTATCAACAACAATTAAACGATTATATACATCTACTGATATACCTGTAAAGTGACTATTTTCGCCTAAACTATATTTGCATGTAGAATTTGGTATTATTGAATAATCACCGTTCTTATCAATATCATAGGTTACAAATGTTTTAGTTTTCTTTTTAAAACATGATACATACCTTAAACCATGCAAAAACCACACATCACCAGTTCGATCAAGACATATATTAAATATACCCTTAAACGGTGTTATATACTCTTCCTGCGCATAGTCCTCGATCTTTTTAGTACCCAATTGATAATCTACATTTTTTATACTAATAAGTCTACCTCTATCCTTTTCGACAACAATGTTATTTTTAGTTACTACATCATTGACACATAGCCATGTATCTTCGTGAGGGGTTCTGTTCTTTTGACTCTCAAGACAAGGCTCGTGAACTTTAATTCTAGCAGAATCGTAATGATAACCAAAAGCAATACTATTGCACTGAGTCTTTATAGATGAAGTACTAGTATAGGTATTGAGTCTTAATAAGTCTAACTGTTCGCCTCTATAATCAAACACTGCTACTCCACTATCCTGAGGGTCTTCATACGTAACCCATAATCTATTAAATTTATCAGCTTGTATATATGGTGATTTATAAATGTTGTCAAAGTAGTTGAATGTTTGGGTCTGACAATTTATTTTAAAGGTTTGAGAATTAATTTCAACTCCTAATGGTAGAATTATTAAGGAATTATTTGCATCTATCGGTTTTATTTGTATACCTTCAATGGGTAATAAACTTGTAATGTTAGATACACTTATGATTGGATTAAAAGTATTGAGATTATGATTTAAATTAATTTGACCTGATGAAAGATTTTGCACTATTAATGTTTTATTAGCAGGGTATTCAGGTGTTATTATATTTTTTAAATTTAAATCATTACCCAACTTTAAGATTTTATCACTATTGTATATAGATACATAAACATCATTACATCCATCAATAGCAATATGTCCTAGTGAATAATTCTTGTATTCATAATCACTTAAGAAATCTGTATATGTTGTATTACTGCTTAATAGTTGTTGTAGTGTTATTGTTTTAGTTTCTTGATATTCAAAACTCGAATCATAAAAAAATGTAACTTGGTATAAAGTGTTAGTTAAGCTATCTGTTGCATAAACGTTCATAGCACTACGTACAGAGGTGTTTTTACTGTATATAGTGGTTTTATCAACAGGCGCACAAGCTATATTATGTATACCGTTCTCACCTGAAAGTTGATAATTATAGCTCTTATTGATTTTTACTTCAGGTAGAAAAAATGTTTGATAACTACCTATTATTGCGTTATTATACTTCTCGTCTAATTCTTTTTTATAAACTGAAGTAAAAGGTGTTATTCGTAATTTACATATAAATTTATCGTTTATATTGCTCAGGAAAATATTTGGTTGAGGTGCATATCTAGCAGGGTAAACAAATTCTTTATTAACAAGAAAGCCTTCTACGTTAATATCCTTGACATACGCAACAGCGCTAATACGCGCAAACTCACAAGGCTGAACTGTGGATAACGAACCGTATACTATTCCGTGTGAAGTTATACCCTGACTATCATATGGTTCAAATTTTAAACTGCTTACAGGGGTTGTGTCTTGTGTTAATATGTATGCAGACTCATTTAACACACCTGTAATATTAATTACATTAGTATTGTTTTCGTAAGCATATTCAGTACAACAAGTTGAAGTGGGTTTTTCATATAAAGTCTCATCAACTGCAAAATCTATATTATTTGATGTTAATATTTTTATAAAAGTTTTATTTACATTACTATTTGGATCTGTACTTATAGTATCAGGATAAGAGAAGTTTATACTCTCTACCTCTTCAGCACTAGCATATGGCGTTCTTGCATTACGAGCTGTAATCACAAACGGTATAGTACTATACGTCCAGTTAACCTCATTAACCCCCCTAGATACATTCATATCATCTTGCAGCACTCTCAAACTACTTACAGGTAGATAATTAGTTTGCCATGCAATAGTAGCAGATCTTACATCACTGTTTGAATAGCTATTAAATTTTATATAACTACTATCTTTATAATAAGAGAAAGCACTGGTACGTAGTGTAGCTGTTAATAGTATAGGTTTCTCATACTCAGGTATACCCGTAGCAACACTATCTACATATCGAAACGAAACAGTACCTGATACACCCACACTTACAACATCACCACTATCCGAGGTCGCTGTAAGTGTTGTCGTGTTTACTTTAAAATTACTTACTTTATTATATTCACTTGTTGTACTTACAGGATAGGCTTCAGTAAAATACCATACTGGAGTTATATTTAAATAACCCGGTTTCGCAAAATCTGCAGGTAAAGATTTTGAATTTGCAGCATGTAAATCTATATATATGTCCTCTGTAATATTAGATGAAGTAACATTTACAGTGAATATTCCAGACGGTCTTCCTGGATCACCATAAAATTCAGGTATTTTTGTAAAAGCAATAGCATCATACACTACGTTTTTTACTATAACAGTACTAGTACTTGAAGTGGTTGTACCTGTAAAATCGATACTTTTATAATTTATATTGTATACACCAGGTATTTTATACGTGTGTGTTACTGTAGGAGTGTCGTAATAAATACTACCGTCTCCAAAATCCCAAGTGTTTTTAAGTATTATTTGAGTAGTATTAACTTCACTGAGTTTAAACTGAGTGGTGTGCGCAAAGCCTTCTGTATTGTTTAAAGCTATATTCATATGACCTGTATCTTCGAATATAATTTGTTAACATCATATAGATACGGTATTTGAAACTCTAAAAATCTTATAGAGCCTGTAACTGAAAACGTATCGCCTATACCACGACCAATACCTACATTACCACTGTATAGAGGGTTCCACACTAATAAACTCAATCCGTTATGGACAATAGTTTCATTATCTGTGCGCACTGTTCGTATACTCTCAATACCTTCAATGTTCAATATTTGCTGTTCTAACTCTCTTACATCTATGGTTTGACCTAATTTAGTGTTCGTCGCGCTGAAGTATTCTATTATTACTTCACGTGCTCGTATTATTAAACTATCATCAGAAACCTTAACACTTTGATCACGTATTATTTGTATAACTGTTTGATCTTCTACACTTGTATCAATTTGTAAAGGTACAACTAAATTATTAGTTGTTGTGTTCTCTTGCGAAAATCCCCATATACCTACAGCAACAGCCATATAAGTAGGGTCGATATATGTTATGTTAGTATTTACTATTTTTACTTCATCGAGAGATTTTGCTATTATTTGCTTTTGTGTTGATGATAGATATGCTTCAGATTCAATATTAGTCCGCGGTACTGCTACAATATAAATATTATTAAAATTACAAGAAGTACCGAACATTGACTGATTGTATAACGGACGATCGATTAAAGCAGGATCAGTGACACCAAGATCATACAAATATTTCATATATGTTTCCATATATCTAGTGTTATTCATAACAGCAATGTCCTTAACAAAATTGTTAAATCGCTGTCTTATATATGCTGCATAATCATCAGGTGTTACTAAACGATACTGAGACTTGTAGACACTAGGTGCATATCTTCTAATTTCATCTACACTTTCAGCTTCACGTATTGGCGTAGACCTTGAGGTATTTGTTACAAGACAGTATTTAATTTCGCTAATACCAAGCGGGGAGCTTACTTGTTCGCTTATTAAGATTTCATCATATATCACAGTACTTAAACGTTCAACAGGTTTTCTGTACATAGCATACTCCCCTATCAAACCTAACTCACCGTCGCACATTAAATAATACACGCAGATAAGATCACCGCTATTTAGTATTTTACCGTTAACACCGTCACCAAAAACTATCTCATAATTTTTATCTTCATTGAGACGTACTTCATATGCTAAGCTATCACTAGTCTCAAGGTATAGATTATTGGTTTGCTTATACTTTAACCATCTATTAGTATTCTTAATACTCTTTACGTAGATGTGTATATTGTTATGATCAATATACTTGTTTACAGTTTGTTGTGGTTTAAGGTAAATAGTCTCGTATTCTTTGCCTTCAGCAGTATACACTGGCGATTCAATAAATCTGCCCTGTACTAAAAACTTCGTATCTTTTAAAGTATCAATAGTTTGATAACCGTTAGTGTTTTTATAAAAAACAAAATCTTCATTAAAACTATATGCAATTGTACCTGCAGTTACGGTACTATATCTCGGTATAGTATAAGTACTACCATAAGGTATCTCAGTAGCTATCTCTAACCTAAAAGGCAGCATACTGGCTTGATAACCTAGAGGTTTATAGTCTATTAATTTTACAATACGGTTTATGTTTTCATAAATCTGAGATTCAGTAAACATTGCTTCATTAGAAGTTCTATTCAAATAAAACATTAATGTTTTAAACGAATAAGCAACAATATCTATGATACTTGCTAAGTTGCTGCCTATTTGATCCTGATCTGTAAACACACCCTGTTCTTTTAATCTGCGCAAAATAAGCTCACGCATTGAAAAGGCGTCAAATGCTACATAGCTATCTTTGGGTAAATTAATATCAGCTAAAGGTTGTGTGGACATACTACTTTATAAAATAATACTTATTATTAAAAACACTTAAAAACTACCAGAAGAGTATACGTTAATAGGTTGAGACACATTAGTCTGAGAAACTTGCATATTATAATCAATAGCCTTACCTAAAGCATCGCTAAAAACACTAATAGTGACAACCATAGTTTGTTCATCGTTATACAAATCGACGTTCACTTTAAGTACAGAAACTCTCTTTTCAAATCTTGTTATTGCTAATCTAATATCATCTCCAAGCATTCTAGCGGTAGCTTCATCCAATGGCATAAAGAGATACTTACGTATATCTACGCCATATTCTGGAAATAAAAATCTTTGACCTTTAGATGTATTAAACAAATTAAACAGAGATGTACGTATCACATCTTCATCATATATAGGTGATATATCTGCATCACGTATTGATTCTAACTGAGCCATGTTACTGTCTCCGTTTTGTACTGTTTTCTGTTTAATCCAGCTAATATCTAATTTTATATCTTTATAAAGATGTGAATCCTTCGTTAAATCACTTAAAGAACTGTAATCACGTATCTTAATTGCCATATATGTATTTAGTATGAAAACAATGCTACTAAGCATAAATAATCACACGTTATGAGCCAAAAATTTGATAAACTATTAGCAGAATACCTTAGCAGATATGAAAGCTACGGTTATACACCAGGTGATAGAGTATTGCTAAAAAAAGACGCACTTTCCCATCCTTACTTTAAAAAGTGCGATCAAAGATACATTGACACACTCAAACAATGCTTGAATAAAGATTTTGGCTATAATATTTTTGTAGCATCTCAACCTATAACACTTGATGCTGTGTATGGTGTAGAGCAAGAACCTGTATGTATGATCAGAGTAGAATATGCTCCTGGTTCTTCTGCCGGCACACACATACGCGTGCCCTGTTCTGTACTTGAAGTACAAGATGATGGGGTAAATTGGGCACCAGTGCCCGATAAACTAAAGCGTAAAAACAACGATAAACGCGAAGAAGATGTAAAAGCTAAATCGTCAGCTGACTTTGATGTCAACTTGATAAATAAAAATAAAGAATTACCATATGGAAAAAAATGGGATGATAGCAAACCCGGCGGTGGTAATACATCTTCTAAAATGCCAGAGAAATAATACACTCTAAAGCACTTTCTAAGCTAGAGTAAGACAAATTAAACCATATAATGGACACACTCGGACTATCTATACATGACAAATTTATGAGCGACATTTCAATCAACGTACGTAAGAGAAGTAATAAACTAGAACCTCTAAATCTAGATAAGATAAATCGTATATTAAGCTGGGCGATCGAAGGTCTTAATAACGTCAGCTTATCTGATATAGCTGTGAATGCTAAGCTAAACTTTATTGATGGTATATCTACCAGAGAAGTGCACACCGCATTAATTGAATCAGCCTCCAATCTCATATCTATCGACACACCTGAATATCAATACGTAGCAGGTAGATTAGTTAATTATCAACTGCGTAAAGATGTGTGGGGTGGTAAGCATGCACCCAGACTGTTAGACGTTCTTCGCAACGGCGTTAAAGAAGGTATATACAACAAAGAGATATTTGATCACTACACAGAAGAAGAAATTAATAAACTTGGTGAATATATTGATCATGATAGAGACTTTACATTCACGTTTGCTGGTATTAAACAGTTATGTGACAAATATTTAATTAAGAACCGTATAACAAATCAGCTTTTTGAAACACCTCAATTTGCGTATATGCTTATATCTATGTACGGTTTTAAAAAATATACAACAAACAAGGTAAGCACAGTTAAGAAATTCTACGATGCAATATCAAGACATAAAATCAATCTACCCACACCCGTACAAGCGGGTGTACGCACTAATCTTGAAAGCTATGCAAGCTGCTGCTTGATAGGCGTTGATGATACAAAAGAATCTATCACAGCAAGCGGTACAGCAGTATCAATTGCTACTGCTAGCAGATGCGGTATAGGTATTGATATGTCGCGTATACGATCCATAGGTTCACCGGTTAAAGGTGGTGAGATAGTACACACAGGTGTTGTGCCGTTTTTAAAGATTTATGAATCCTCAGTAAAAGCATGGCAGCAAAATGCTATTAGAGGTGGATCAGCTACTATTAACATACAATGGTGGCATGCAGAGATTGAAGATATTGTTGTACTAAAAAACAATGCAGGTACAGATGATAACCGTGTACGTAAGCTAGACTATACTATTGGTATGTCAAAACTTTTTTATGACCGCGTAATTCAGAATAAAGATATTACATTGTTTAGTCCGCATGAAGTAAAAGATTTATTCGAGGCATGGGGAACTAAAGATTTTGATGATCTTTACTTACAAAAAGAAGAGGACTCAAGCCTGTTAATAAGAAAGACCATTTCAGCTCGAAAGTTGTTTTCCTTAATTGTAAAGGAACGCGTAGAAACAGGTAGAATTTATATTCTCAACGTTGATACAGCAAACGAACATAGTTCATGGCTTGATAAAGTCACAATGAGTAATTTATGTACTGAGGTTGTTCATCCTACTATACCGTTAAATGATTTTAACGACCCTGAAGGTGAAATCGGTATGTGTATTTTAAGTGCTGTGAATTTATTAGAAATTAAAAACTGGAATGATTTAGAAAAGACTTGCGATCTCATTATTCGTTTTCTTGATGAAATAATTGATAATCAAAAATATTTCAATAAAGCTGCAGAAAACTTTGCTAAAAAGCGTAGAAGTCTTGGTGTAGGTGTGACAAACCTAGCTGCTCTTCTTGCTAAAAACGGATTTAAGTACTCTGATGAACAAACCCCTAACTTTGTTGATGAATGGATTGAACATTTACAGTATTTTCTTTTGAAGTCTAGTGTACAACTAGCAAAAGAAAAAGGAGTTTGCGAAAAGTACAGTCACACTAAATATTCAAAAGGTGTACTACCTATTGATACGTACAAGAAGTTTATCGATACGTTTATAACACGCAAATTGTCTTGTGATTGGGAAGGTTTACGAGCAGAAATCAAAACCCACGGTTTACGACACTCTACCCTTACAGCGTTCATGCCGTGTGAAAGTAGTTCTGCAGTACAAAGTTCTACAAACGGTATTGAACCGGTACGCTCTTTATTAACTTATAAAACATCTAAAGTAAGTAAGCTGCCTGTCTTAGCACCTCACGCTAAACGCTGGCCTTATGAACTAGCGTTCAAACTAAAAGATAATACAGGCTTATTGAATGTTAATGCTGCAATACAAAAATATTGCGATATGGCAATAAGCACCAATGTATATTATAATTACGCTCATTACGAAAACGGCACTTTACCTGATTCAAAAGTGATGAAAGAAATTATGTATGCTTATAAAGTCGGCTTAGTTAGTCTGTACTATAACAATACAGACGACGGTGATAAAGAGCAGTTACTTGAATCTGAAAACAACGATTGCGCAGGAGGTGCATGTAAATTATAATATGAATACAGTACTAAACATTAAAAATATAGATCATACTAAGCAGCCCATATTTCTAGGCGAACCTCTAAATCTTCAGAGATACGATAGATTTAAATATCCTATTTTCTTTGAACTGTTTAAAAAACAAGAAGAATTCTTCTGGTGGCCGCATGAAGTTTCTTTACAGAAAGATCGCAATGACTATGCAAATTTGACTGATCTAGAAAGATTTGTATTTGATACAAATTTAAGATTTCAGATTTTAGGGGATTCTATGTTGAGTAGATCTCTACATAAATTAAAAGATTATGTAACAAACCCTGAACTTGAAATATGCATGAACACATGGTCAAGATTTGAAGGTATTCATAGTTATTCGTATTCTTACCTGTTAAATAACGTATACTCAAATCCAACTCAATTCTTTGATAGTATTATTGACGATAAAACTATTGTGAGTCGAGCGGGTCTCATTCGTGACAATTACGATAAGATTCTAGGTACTTCAGATGATATACGCGAAAATATATTAAACTGCGTTCTGGCTACTAATGTGATGGAAGGTTTAGTATTTTATGTTTCTTTTGCATGCTCGTTTTACTTTGGTTGTAGAGGTAAGATGGAAGGTAATGCAAAAATAATTAAATTTATTCAGCGTGATGAGTCTCAACACTTTGCTATATCTCAGAATCTTTTAAAGATTTTAAGAGACGAAGAGTCTGAAGGATTTAAAGACATTATTAAAAATAATGAAGATAAAATATACGCTATGTATGAACAGGCTGCTAAAAATGAAATTGAATGGTCAGAGTACCTATTCAGCAAAGGTGGTCTTTTAGGCTTAAACTCAGAGGTGTTATCAGGTTACACTAAATGGTTATGTGATAACAGATTGCGTTCTCTAGGTTATAAGAAAATATTCAATCAAAAGGATAACCCTATTGCAGGTTGGCTGGATAGCTATCTTGACAGTAGTAAAATTCAGGTAGCACCTCAAGAGACTGAGATAGGTGCTTATAAGATAGGTGCTCGCAATACTGATATTGATGACGCTGCGTTTGATGGTTTCTCGCTCTAGTGATCAAAACCAATTTGATAGCCTTTTCCGTCAAGACTCTGCTGTATATTGATATCATTATGCAGCAGAGTCAATGTATTTGCTAGTACATTGTCAACCACACTAAAACCTTTGCACATATAAGGTTTTGCGTTATCTGTTAATATAATGTAATCAAAACCCAAGGTTTTCTTGTATATTGTTAGCTGTAGTGCACCACACAATGCACGTATAGATGATTTAAAATTTCGAGGCCATCTTTTAGTGAGTGCTTGTTTAAACATTTCACTTTCACTAACACCGTTAATAGCTACCAAAGCGTTTATAACATCATTACGATATTTTACAAATGAAGGGTTCTCTATAGAGTTCTTATTGAGAAGCATTATACCTTCTTCACTTGTTATTACACCAGTTATAACAAATATAGTATATAGAATACTTTCTTGGGTCAAATCGTGTTTTAGTAGTTCGTTTTTGTACAAATCAGATATTAATATTTTATCAGTTTCAAGTAGACGTCCGCGCTTACCTTTAAGTTCAAATTTTAAAGGCACAACACAATCTACAGCAACATCACCTTTTTCAGGTTTACATCCACCGCAAAAAAAAGAAAATAATATTTCACCGCTACCTATTTTATCATGACCACGAGATTGCGGCGCATCAGCAAACCAAACATTATCGTTAATATTTTCAAAGGTATAATCAACACCTTTAATTTCATGTTTAATAATATCTAATATATTAAACTCACTACGGTTGTATAGATGATTTACAATACGTTTTTTTATTTTAGTAAAGTTTTGAAAATTTAAGTCTTCAGGTTGAATATGCAATTGTATACAAAAATCTGTAAACAGCTCTATATTTTGAGGGGTAGGGTAAAACTTAGATGCGTTAGTAAGCGTGTCTTGTACACGCTGTCTAAGAGGGTGGTTGCTCTTAGAGTAAATATCAAGATAAGGTAATATTTTTTTATGAAAAATGTCTGTATCAAAAGCAAAAACATTACTATATGACGACAATTCAATACAGGTTGTTTCAAACATTCTATATATTTTAATATATATAATAATATTATCAATGTAGATACGCAAACTGTTTATTATATAATACTAAGCAAATGAAACAATTAATAGGACTATGCGGTGTTGCTAGGAGCGGTAAAGATACATTCTATACCCTAGCAAAACAATATATAGAAAATAAGCTCAACTTAAATTGTAAAAAGATCAGTTTTGCAGAAGCGTTGAGAGAAGAAGTTAACGATATTCTAATTCAAAACTTTAATATATCTGCATGGACCACAGATAATAATGAAAAAGAATTAATACGAGACATTCTTGTAGCGTGGTCTAAAACAAGAAGGAAACAAAACGTAAATTATTGGATCGAAAAGGTTATCAAAAATATAGACAAAGAAAATGTAAATATTATTACAGACGTTCGTTATAAAAACGAAATTGATTTTATACATAAGAATAACGGAGTGTGCATTTATTTACAAAGACAGTTTGACTATTGTCTTCATGGTACAGTAAACGTCTTACAACCTTGTAATGATGAAGAGAGACTACATACAGTACCTCTACAGGATATATGTGATTACTCAATCACATGGAGAGACATCAACGTTTATAGAGATGAGTGTACTAAACAGGCTAACAACTTAATAAGCGGTTTAATTTACACTGATCCACCATTCACGATCTAATAAGCGAATTGAGAATTGTCTTTTTTCATCGAGAAAACCTTCAGCTAACAAATACTTCTCTACTACTACAGCTTCGTATTTATAATCCTCAGACTCATAAAAATCAGTATCAAACACTCCATTACTTTTCAATGGATCAATACGTATACTAGGATTATTAAACATATATGTTGAAACTTTAAAATATTTATTATAATATGATGTATATGCAGACTTCAAATCGTGACTTCCCTATTGAAAACAATCTTACTGAAATTCTTCACACCATTGAAAAATTATCAGTACGATTACCGTCTCTGCTCTCAAAAGAGCAAATAAAACTAACGAACGAACAAAAAAACACATTAATTATAAACACGGAAAAAATCAAACAAACAGCACTGGAATTTTAGATATAAATATCTTCATGGCTGAAGATACTAAAGAAATAATTTCTCAACTTAAAGCTGAGAACAAACAACTTAAAAAAGAATTAACCACGCTCAATAAGACTGTAGAGCATATTAAGAAGCTTTTAAAAGAAAAAGTTTCTGAAGCAAAAAATTTAATTCTTAAACGTAAAAATCGGTGATCTCTTTAAAAAGAGAGCGAAATAATACACTGAAATCATTCGATAAAATTTACAAAGGTTATGTTAAGCCTTTGTGTATGGAATGTTTTGGGCAATTGATTCGCTCTCTTTTGTATGAGGAAAAGAATACCTTTACTAGGTGCTTGTGGAGACAGTATAAAAAACTCAAATACACAAGAAATCTACATATAACCAATACAGCAGTAAATTATCTAACATCCTTTTTTAGATCTTATATTCGCATTAAAGCTAAAGAACTTAAAGAAAAAGGAATTAAAGTAACAATTCAAAACAATGTTGTATATTTTAGACACGAAAACATATACAACTGCCTAATAAGTCTCGATCTCAAATCAGATAAAGCATCTGGCTGGACTAAACTGTACAAAACAAAAGGTGTTTATGTGCATGAAATATCTATTACAGGGTTGCCGATAGAATTTTATGCAAGCTTATTATTTCTACCTAACCGTAGTTTAAAATACATCTTTAAAGATACGTTGTTTCAAATGGACAGTGTTTATCATCACGAACAACAACACGTTTTAGATGATGTTAATACTAAAATATTAGGTAATTTTAGGGCAGATGACTACTATTATAAAATTCTAGAGCGCGGTACATCTTATTATTATAATAGATATCTACACCATCCTGCAGAACAAGCTGCTAATATGCGTCAGTTAGCTTTCCTAATACATTACGTTAGACCAAATAATACACTTATTTGTGCTGTTCGTTTTTATAATTTTTTTCAAAGATATAAAGCACCAAGATACGCGACATCATTTAAAGAATCAGAAATTTGTAAATATAGTACACTTTTTCGAGCTACAAAAAAACACACTAAACATTGGTATATTTTTATGTTTAAATTGTTGAATATGAAATATTACCAACTTTACGGAGTATCTATACTTAAGAATATTAATAAGCTTAAAAATATATTATAACATTAAATATTATAATATATGTTAGGTCTATTGTGTGCAGTAGAGCAATATAAAAAATTTGAAGAGTATTATGTACATTTAATACTCTTCAATACATATGCTTCTTTTAGAAACTATGCACAAGATCAAAATTGTATTTTTGATAACGAATACACGTGTTCAAAATATAATGATGATTTTTATAATCTTTACCTTCTTTACGGTATATATGAAAGAGAAAAGGTTCTCACATATATATGTGAGAACTTTAATGAATCAGCTCATTTATTTACTGATAATTTATTTAGAGAGTTAGAAGATAATCTAGAGATTACAATTAGAGTAATATTTTAACTATTAAAACTTTTAACAACATCATTCAAAATAAAGTTCTTTAATTTGCCTTCAGACATTTCTTCATCTTCAAAGAAACTTTGTACTAACTTAAATAATTCAAACTGACCGCTACCTAATATTGCACCTAAATCACTTACAATTTGCATAGCTTCATCGTGTTTTGTGTTGTATTCTTCGTTGTTCTTAAGTTTATCTACTAAAGATTTACTATCTGCTTTAGTGAATTTACTAGATCTGTCAGAAGCTGTTCTAAACAGATGTGCTACTTCATCAACTATATCTAATAAACGCTTAACTTTATCACCTTCAGGTATATGCTGAAGCATACCTAAAATGTCTCGTGAAGAACTATAGTTAACTATATTATTTGCTTTTCTTCTTTCTTCGTCTCCTAATCTTGCAGCGGTATTATTTAACCAGCTAGCTAGTGAAGAGACTGCAGTTGAAATACCATAATAACCACCAGTTCTTATGGAAGTAATAGCTCTAGTTTTATTTTCTTGATATGCTCTGTCTTTTCTATCTTTCCACAAATTAAATACTTTTCTAATTTGTTGTTCAAAATATTCTTGAGGTCGAGGTTCTTTTAAATCTTCTTTTTCAGCTGTAGCGTTTTCTTTACCAACCCTGATTACTTCATTTTGAAATAAAATCGGAGATACAAGCTCACATGCATAATTTACAAATTCTGAATACACGTCGTCTTCCATATCCTCAAGCTCTTGTATTAGCAATTCGTTTCTTTCTGTATTTGTAGCTAGATTCTGTGCTGCACTTGACTTTTGAAAATCTGCTCTAAGCTTTACATTCACATCACGCATTATTTCTCTTCTATCACGCTGTACTGCATTGTACTTAATCATGTAATCTTTTATTATTTCTTCGGCGTGTTGTTTATTTTCAGGTTTACTATTTATAATACTAAATATTGCAGAAAGCTGTTTATAATAACCACTCAACACCTTTTTAGCTTCAATATCTGATTCAGCAGCTTCAGGTGACATATTAGCTTTATTAAATTCCCAACTATTGCGAGGGTCTCTATTCACCAAACCAACATCAGCTAATACTGATTTCTTAGACCAGCCTTTAGGCCCTTGTCCCATACTCGCTTCTAATATAATTTCTGTAAGATGTTGAAAATTTATCATATGTAATTATATTTATTTAGCTATGCATGAAAAGACATTCTTATTTAAATGTTGGAGTATATGGTGTAAAACTATGGGTAATAGAATTTCTGATAATGACTGCGAAGCAGATACTGCTGCTTTAATAAGAACTTTCTGGTGGTTTACACATATAATAACTTGTTTCTTTATCATTGCAGGTGTAATTAGACACTGGAATAACTAATTTAAAAATGAAAAAAATAGCTCTAAATTACGATGATGTGTATCTTGTTCCTAACAAGTGCACTCTTAATACCAGAAGCGATGCAGATACCACATTCACTATAGGTTGTAAGAAATTCAAACTACCTATAATGCCTGCAAATATGAAGTCTACTATAAACTATGAATGGTCTAAAAGATTAGATGAAGAAGATTATTTTTATGTTATGCATAGATTTGATAGTACTACATTGCCATTTGTTGCTTATGCAGAGAGTAAAAATTTTAAAAATGTTAGTATAAGCACAGGGGTGTCTGAGCAAAGTAGACACGAGATTAAACAACTTAAAAACAGAAAAGTAGATTTTATAACTATAGATATCGCCCACGGTCACAGTGATGCAGTAGCGCGTCACATAGAATTTATTAAAACAATACTACCTGATGTATATGTTATAGCTGGTAATGTTGCTACACCCGAAGCTGTAGAGTTTCTTGAAAAAAGTGGAGCAGACGCAGTAAAAGTAGGTATAGGGTCAGGTGTCATCTGTACCACAAAACTACAAACAGGCTTCCATGTGCCAATGTTTTCTTGCATACAAGATTGCGTACAAGGCTCTAAAACTACAGCTATAATAGCTGATGGTGGTGTAAAGTACTTTGGGGATATAGCGAAGGCTCTTGTAGCAGGAGCAGATGCGGTAATGGCAGGTGGTATGTTTGCAGGGTGCAGTGATTCACCTGCTCAAGTAGTAAACGGCAAAAAGATATACTATGGTTCTACAAGCTATACTGCAAAACAAGAAAACAATCATATAGAAGGTAGAACTCTTAGCGTGGAGGTTGAACCGTGTCTGACGGATAGATTGCATGAAATAACACAAGCTCTTCAAAGCTCTATAAGTTACTCAGGTGGTAAAGATCTATCTTCTATTAAAAATTTAGTACAATATTATACAGCAAAGTAAAATGGCATTGATAAAGAAAAGAAAAAAAAGAAAGAAAAAAGTCAAAATAGAAAAAAATAAACGACCTAAACCTCTACTATTAACATGTAAGTTAACAAATAAAACAATTAAAGTATCATTTAAGAGGGCTGAAGCTCTACAGAAAAAATTTAACTTTATTAGTATTGAAGAATTACAAAATTCATTCTTATCTAAAGAAGCTATTAGAATGCTTAAGCAAGGTATATCAGAAGAACAAATATGTCTTGAAAACAAAACATCTATATGTAAACTACCGTTTCGTATAATAAAAAAATATATTAAAACATTTAAATCAGAAGAACATATGTTTCGCAAAAGAAAACGTAAAATAATAAAACAAGTAGTACAAGAAAATAACGAGAATATAACTAGAGTGACAGCTCCGGTTACTTATAACCCTAAACCAATCGACTTTAAAGATGCACAAAGCGTTGCAGAACTAACGAAAGATTCGTGTCTCAGACCTGATATATACCTTAATAATGACTGTTTCTGCAACGGCTGCAGTGTGTATGAATTATGTGCGTGCAAGCTTAAGAAATGGAGCAACAAGGAGATACATGTTAAACGAAATAAAAAGTCTTAAGGTTTTTAATAGAATCAAGTTTCATGAGCAAGGACATCTCTACTATGTAGATGATGTAAAGCAACCTATTTCAATAACTAAAGTTATAAGCAAATGTAAACCCGAGTTTGATTCTGATAAATGGTCGTTACATACTGCAAAGAAACTCAACGTTGATCAATCTCAGGTTTTAAAAGATTGGAAAGAAAATGCTGAATTCTCTACACAACTAGGTACATTACTGCACTCATATATTGAAAATTTTCTAAGTAATAAAATTAAAAGATACGACCAAAACGATATTATAAATCGTTTTGGTAATGAAAAACACAATGAAATGAGAGGTATTTTAGCTAAATTTATTAAATCATTTCATGGTTTATATAAAAACTTTGAACACATTATACCTTTACGAAGCGAGCTTATTTTAGGGGATGTAGACGACACTAAAATATGTGGTACCGCAGATCTTCTTGCTTACAATACTGAACGACAGTGCTATGAACTGTACGACTATAAGACTAATAAAAAGTTTACATATAAAAACGATTTTAAAGAAAAATATTTACACCCTGATATATCACATCTAGATGTGTGTGATCTCAACTCTTATAGTATACAACAATCTTTCTATAAATATTTTATAGAAAAATACACAGACATTAAAATTAAAGATTGTTTTATAGTATGGTTCAACCGCGCTGACGGTTCATGTGAGCTTATAAAATGTAATGATTATACACAATATTGCTCAAGTTTACTAAAAACTACTCTCTCTGACTTAACAATCTAATAATATTATACGTTATCAGTGATGTTAAATATATTATAAATAGATCTATATCGTGCGATATAATTACAGATAATATAAAACCTGAACAATTTTCACAAGATAGTAATTTACCTAGAAATCTTTTAATTCTATTACTATTTTTATATCTTTCGTATAAAAATTCAGGATACGTTAAGTGTTCAGGTATATCTAGCACTTTTCCTGTTAACAAATGATAGTAATAAAAAATAAAATTTGTTTGAAACCATATAAATAATAACGTAGTCACTATAGACGTCTTTAATAATATACCATAAATAAACATATATGAAATTTAATGTTTTAATAGATAATTTAATAATAGAGCAGGATGAAGTCAACCAACAACCACCCGTTGAACAACCTGCACCAAAAACTAACGTACCTTCACCGGACAATTTTGATGATGTTGAACCAATGCCTCAAGTTAACCCTTCAAAAGAAGGACCAATAAGACCTATACTTGAAAGACTTTTACAAATTGCAGAAGAACTTAATGGACCTAATAATGAGGAATCATTACAAAATAAAATTTTTAATCTTGAAGGCCCTAACAGTATTTACTCTGGTATAAGTAAATTAGCCGGTCATATTACTAAAGCTGCAGAACATTTATACAACCTATCCAACGAATTAACTACACTCAAAACAAGTGCTGTAACTAGAGCTAGGGACCTTGCAAAAATAAAATAATTTTATTGATATTCATTTAGAGAAATATTATTATCTTAATCGTGAGTAGCATTCTACCTATCGATTATGTGATTCAGAATATGTTCTCTTATTGTAAGAGAACTATTTATAAAAGATCTCAAAAAGTTTACAACGCAGAGTGTCCTGTCTGCAATGAAGGTAAATCCTCAGGTCGTAAGAGACGTTTATTCTACTTCCCTGATAAACGTTATTTTTATTGTTTTAACTGTACTCGTTCATGGAAAGAGGTACAATGGCTTCAAGAGGTAACTAATTGTACATATACTGATATTTTATCTCAGATTAAAAATTATCATATAGATATTAAACCACAAGAGAAAACTACACTAGAAGTAAGAGAAACTGTAGATAATAATGTAGACAATAAAACACTACCTGATAGTTATTTTGATCTAGAAGATACAGATCAAATTGCTTTTTATTCTCAAAAAAGTAAAGACGCTAAAAAAATAAATGAAGCTATAGAGTATTGTAAATCGAGACGTCTATTTACAGCAATTAATAGATGTAAACATTATTATTATAGTCTTGTAGATAAAAATCACTCAAATCGTTTGATTTTACCTTTTTATAATAGTAACAATCAAATAGAATGTTATCAAACAAGGGCTCTTTTACCAAATCAATATCCTAAATATCTTACTAAGGTAGGAGAAAAATGTTTATTCGGTGAAAATAATATTGATACGAATATACCTTATATATTTGTATTTGAAGGTCCAATTGATAGTATGTTTGTTAAGAACGGTGTAGCTATGGCTGGTACTGATATCACTCTAAGACAGCAACATTTCTTAGATCAATGTGTAGGCTATCAACAAGTTTTAATCTACGATAATGATAGAGATAATAAATCTTTACAGCGTAAAATTAAAAACAAACTTAAAAGTGGTAAACGTGTTTTTATATGGCCTGATAAATTTAAAGCTTTTAAAGATGTTAATGAAATATGTTGTAAGCTTAAAATAGATGAATTTAACTGGAGGTTTATAGTAGAAAACTCTTTCACAGGTACAGAAGGTATTGTCAAATTTAACTTATCATTGAACGTTAATTAGACACCTTTTAACGCACCTGCCATCTTATTTAAACTATTAGCAACACCTTGAGCCACATTCATATAGCTGACTTCTGCTGGCTCGGCTGAAAGATTTTCTAAGTTACGAAGTATAGCTCTGTACATATCTGTAACTTGTCCGTCATTCATCTTTACGCACAATTTACCAAGATCTCTTAATGTTTTTACTACATCTACTCTTGTCTCCATACTGCGTCTTTCATTTATTTTAGATTGTACTGCACCATTTAATCTACTATAGATTATACCGTTTTCATCTAAATCTATATTTAGTTCCCCTCTGATTATATCGATATATATAAGACCACACACTTCCCCTCTAGATGCTGTTGATTGCCATATATCTTCAATAGTGTCGTTTTTAGACTCTGGTTCTGTAGGCGCTTCTTCTTCAACGAGAAATCTTGTTTTATTATTAAGCTTTCTACTCTCTGTAGTAGGAGCAACAGGGTTACTTATAAATTCCTTAATATAAATAGTCCAGGAATCGTAAATATATACAGATAAATTTACTAGAGTGTTACTAAGCTCTTGAAGAGTACTTATTTTACTTTTATAAGTAGGGTCATCAGAGTTTATATTCTGCATTATATTTGCAAACCATGGCACAGTTATTTTACCTACATTAGCTGTGTCAAGTTTTTGACCTTCAACATCAACTCCGTTAACAAAAAGTAATTGTCGCTGTTTAGCACTTTGTATAAGTGTAGCTAGCATTGTTCTATACGTAGCTACAGGGTTAGGGTTGTCACTGTCATTCATGCCTAAAGCAATAGCAGTTGCTATTGCTTTAATAGGTGTATGATCTTGCAGAATTTGTATATTAATTGGTTGTAAATCCTTTTCGCTAAGTTTCTGTAGTAGCTTGTAAGGTATAATGTTTTTATGGTTTTTAAGAAAAGTTTCGTAGTTATCTCCGTCTTTAATAAAAGCATCTACTAAAGGTTTACCTGTACCATTATACCAAGTTGTAAACTTTTGAATGAAAACTAATGTACAGATTTTACTTTCTTCTTTTTGAATAAATCTGTTAAGTTGTTCTTCATCTGAAATTAATAGTGTTTCAACAATTGTAGATGCATTATTACCAAATCTATTATCAGCTTTAAAATTTGCTTGCTGAAAGAAACCACACAGTATAGCCATAGCTGGTATACCTACCATAGTATTTTCAATATCTCTTTTAGCTACATGCTGCCCGCCTTGACCTGCGTACAGAGCTAATTTTACTGAGTTATGTATTACTTGATAGCCGTTAGATTTTAAAATATCCTTACCAATCCACTCTCTTATTGAAAGAATAGCTGCTACAGGGTTGCTGGAAGCTGTAGCAGGGTCTATCCTTAATTCAGCTCTTTCTATTAAAAATAACCTTTTTGATTCTGCAAAATCATACAATTCAAAAAATTTCATATATGTTATTTATATAAAATAACACTTTATCTATATATCCAATCGCTATCTTTTTCATCATATAAACTACCATCTGCTCTTAGATAAAGCGATATCATATCACACCTTACGTCAGGTTTTGTATTTAGTGTTATTACAGCAGGGCAGTTTTCTAAAGGAAAAAATATATCTAACCCTCTTTCATACGATGAAACCACAGCATTGTAAATGTTATCAATTTCTTCAATGTACTTTACATCTGTTTCTCTATTTTCTTTCTCTACAATTTCTATAGTTTTATCTCTTGGTACATAAAATATAATATCATACTTTGATACTGCTTCACGTATCTTATATTTTGATGTAACTATAAAATCCCCAGATACCTTTTCATTATGCAACAACCACAATGAATATACTATATTATCTACTACACATCTATCAAACACAATGTCCTTAACATCTTTAGACATTGTGACTTCCTCAATCAGAGAATCTAGAATAATTCTCTGATTTTCTTCAGAACCTTCTTTATTAATAGTTAGATTCTTTTCTTTAATCAAATCTCTATAAGTTTTTTCAGAAGTTTTATAATGCGGCCAACGTTTTAAGAACTGTTGTATTAATGTAGTTTTACCGCTACATGCACCCCCCATAAAAGCAATTTTCATAAATTAAATTTATGTCAAAGATAGATTTAATCTACACCCCTGTACAACTACCCCATGCTGAAATATGCATTCTTTGCAAACCTCTAATATGATATTTTTTAGCCATTTCTAAAATAAACAATGTTCTTTCATGAAAATCTTCTTGTTTATCTAAACCAGGCATCATACATGTATTCTTTTTGTTAATATTAAATGGTTCAATATATGTTTTAATTGCTTCTTTAATATCGTCTTCTGAAGACACAACAAACTTAAAGTTATATAAGATATTACTTTTTAATATACTTTCAATAGATGTAGGGTTTACACGTTGCTTTAAATCCATACCGCTGTTAGATAGCTTAACAGAACAATTGATTTGATCTAAGCAATTCAAGATATCATCACTTAAAGGTAGAGTACCATTAGTTTCAATCTCTTGATACGTATTGTTTGTAACATTATTACTACTACAATAAAGATCGAGATGTTTATTAAACTCAATTATCGCTTTCTGATGCTTAGGTAAAGTAGGTTCACCACCAGTCCAGATAATATGAATATTACCTTCAATAATATCATTAAGCACTCCTTCATCTCTCCATTTACTGATTAGGTCCTCATTGGATGTGCCCACTCCTTTAACCCACACCGGTGCGCTATCGCACGTCCATGTAGCTTTACCTTCTCTGTGTAGTGCGCCTACGATGGTACCACCTTGCATGTACTCATCGGTGAGTTTTGCTTGTTTTGTGAGATCATTTATCTCTTGAGCAATAAAACCACATCGCAAATTACAACCTTTAAGCCTTACAAAATACGAAGGTACTCCAGTTGTAAGACCCTCACCTTGAACACTATAAAACATTTCTGATATCTCAAGCATATTTCTAGTTAACAAACTCGTTGATTTCTGAGGTCATATCTACAACTTTAATGCTGTCCTTAAAATAAGCTAATAAATCTTCAGTCCATTCTTCTTCAAATATATACTTTGAATCTTCGTTACTTTTAAAAGTGTACGCTTGCAGACAATTAAGATCTATATCATCTATTTGCTTTTCAAGAT
>JACCEE011990958.1_pt1 | contig 25317 bp, 37 predicted proteins | sample 7449931 | NCBI WGS metagenome assembly JACCEE01 (sample SAMN15323457, study PRJNA562643) | freshwater metagenome | isolation source: river surface water | place: USA:Blue River Watershed | collected 2017-08-19 | reverse complement strand
GTAGCAAGAAGCTCAAGGATCACTTGGATGCTTTGGAAAGCCGTTGCCACTACTTGGACTTGACCCTGGATACCCAGCGTGACAAGTTCCTGCGTATCAAGCAGATTGTGCGTGACGGTATGCTTGATAGCTACGACTTCGAAGACGGTGCTGCCGAAGAAGTTGTTGACTATGTGTGGCAACAACGTAGTCGTCTGCGTGAACTGAGCCTGCGTACCGTGCTCAAGATTGCAGACCTGCGTAAGATGAGTGCTCACAACTGGAAGCGTCTTGCAGAGACAACTATCCTGAAGCGAGCAGAAGTGTGCTAAACTAGCAGGGAGGAGAAATCCTCCCTTTTTAATTCAACCAGACTAAACTATATCATGGCAACTGTTAAAGCAAAAAAGAACGTTTCTCAATTTTTAAAGACTCCTGTGAAAACCAAAGTTACTAAACTCAGCAAGACCAAACAGAAAGAACAACGCATTAAGGCGTTCCTTTCAAAGTATTCCATTCAGTTTGATATGGAAGATGCGGCCATTGATCTACGCACAATGGCACGTAATTACACAAACGGTATCATCCCTAGCGATGACATTGGCGATGCAGTTTCAGCCGTGCTGGGAGCCAGTGCAATTCCACGTGGTAGTGTTGACCCACGTAAGCTAAAAGTCCCTCAATTTGCATGGGCACCAATGACTGATTCGGGTATTGACCCTCGCTTTCAACGAGACGTAGCACCCAATCACGTGGAAAAGATTGAAGTAGATTTCCAACCAGATATGATTATTGTTCCTTGTGCTATCAAGGATCCCAAAACTGGCAAGTATTTGCTTTGGGACGGTCATCATACTACTCGTGTCTGTGATCGCATGGGCTGGTCACATATTCCAGTGTGGTACACAGAAGCTGACATCGATGACGAACATAGCCTAGTAGAAGCAGAGAAGATTCTTATCCTCAAGGCAGGTCGTAGCTTCTTGACCATCAACAAAAAGAACAAGCGCCCAGTTAGCAATTATGATGCACACATGATTAGTGTGGAGTGCGGCGAATCCGAAGCAGTCACAGTTCAAAGCATTGTTGATGCTAATAACTGCCAAGTGAAGCGAGCCAGCAACAAAGCAGGCGACATTAGTCACATTGAACACCTTTATGGTGCTTATGATCTTGTGCAGGCCAGTTCGGGCATCAAAGGCATCTATCTTGCACGTAGTCTAAAGTTCCATCGTGATACTTGGCCCAAGGAAGAAGTGCGCGGCATTATGATGTTGGCTATGGCTCGACTGTATCAGCAAACCGAATTGCAAACAGGAAAGATGTTGCCTTCTACCTTTGACGTAGAGTTTGGTAACATTCTTAAGAAAGTCTACGGACAAAGCGAGAAGGTTCATACTCGTCTTAAGGAGCAGTTTGAAGACCATTTTGGTAGCCTGGGTGCTCACCCTGTTGTAGTTACCAGCGGTCTTGTGCTGACTTATATGAAGCATGGTACTAAGCATAAGCTCAGTCAACCAGAATCTTCATATCCTGTAAAATGAGACCCTATACTCTGTATCTCCGAAAGTGCCCGGGCGTTAAAAAGCCCCGGGACTTCAAGATTGGTATTGCCGCATTAGACAAAGTTCGCACTCGTCTTGCGGCATACCAACAGGCAGTAGGTCCAGTGTATACAGAAGAGTTTACCAATCTTTGGATTGGCGAAGACATTGATGTTAAAGAAGCTGAAAAGAAAATCAAGCAACAATTCAAACACAAAATTGCCAGCGCCGAAGCAGGCTTGAGTGAATGGATCAGCAACATTGATAAACAAGAAATCCTGGACTTCATCGAAGAGCTAAAAATAGATTACTTCATTAAATTGGAAGAGGCTCCTAGAGAGTTTGTACCTTTAACAATGAATAACTGTCATGACTTTCTAGAATGGTTTGAAGAAAATCAGTTGACTTAAATTAGAGTTGGTTCTATAATTAAACAAAAGGAACCAACTATGCAAGAACTGTTTTCGACTATTAAACAGATACTACCTGAACTTTGTAAAGAGTGGAATGAAAAGAAACTTCCACAGTTTGAATCTCTAGTAGAACAAAGTTTTAAAGAATATTTCGAAGGTAGAAAAACACAAGAAAAAACTAAAATGGTTGCACCTATCCTTGATGTAATATTTGCAAGGTTGGTGCATTCTTTATTGCCGGGCTTTGAAAAAGACGAAGGCGTTGGCAGAGACTATGACTACAATGGAACGCCAATAGAGTGCAAGATTACTTTTTGCACAGGCAATACTTGGACCGGCAATGGTTTCTTTAAGACCCCTCTTTATATTCTTTTACGATTTGATATATCTGAAGACGGGCATTTAACAGACATGTTTGCCTGCATGGTTGATTTGTCTACTTGCAAGAGTGCATGGAGACTGCCTGAAGAATCAACAGATAAAAAGAGAACGCATAACTTCTCTGCTCTTGCCTTATTAGCAGAAGACCTACCTAAGATAAATCAGATCATAGGCACATTTAAGCCTAATAAAAAATTCCTACGTCCGCAATTAGTTAGCATTGTATAAATGACGTAGGTATTCTTTAGCAATGTCTACGTTAATATAGTGGTTGAAATTGTGTGTTAAATTTTCTTTCCACTCTTCATATAAGTTTTGTTTAGCAGACAATGATAGCGAACTGATATCCCTAATGCGATCAAGAATGTAATCAATCTCATCAAATACATTTGATTCATTATGCCATTCTAGTTTTCTAAAATCCTTAAATCCTAAATCTTTTAGTATACTACCTAGATTTTGTCCGCCTAAGGGAATAAAGGCCTGTCCAGATGTAATTCTAATTGTAGATTTTTCTGTAAGATTAGAAGTAGAATTGATGATGTCATTATAGAACCTAGGCTCGCATGTTTCAGCAGCCACATAAAACATAGTATCAACATCGTCCAAAACAAAATTGCAGTCCGTTTCTCTCGGCCACGGTGCAGTGGTATTAAGGATCTTAACTTCGTCTGCGGAATCGAGAAGTGTGCTGTCCAAGAAAGAAAAGTAAGGATGTCCAACTGCTTCGGCGCATACTCCGTGCGGCTGGTTATTGTTGGTCATAAAGTTAACCAATCGCTGTCTACACTTATTAAGTCTGCTATACCTGCCTATAGGCCCGGTTAGTTTTTCGTGTTCTGCTTTAAGTTGGAATAAGGTTCGATACCACCTGGGTTCATTATGCCACATCTCCCAAATAAACGTTTGGTCATTTATTTGTTTTTGTTTGATTCTGTCTAGGACATCTTGTTGATGATCTAATAGGCTTTGATTGTATTTGCTACCTTTGTAGTTATAGAAGAAAAAACCACTAGGGAAAAAAGTAAATTTAGCGTCCACTTTGCTGACAGTATTCTTACCATACGGGATATCTGTGCTGCCTACGATTATAAAAGGTATCTGTTTTAATATTTCTAGTTCTGGCCTGTCATAGATCCAGTCGTGTTTGGGATGCTGAAATAAGTCATAGCCTACTTCGTAATGATTGATTTGTTCGCAACTACTATCTAGTATTATAGGAATCTTTTTTTCGGCTAGAAATTTTAAAACGTCGGAGTCTATTAGTAAGAAGTCGGTTGGATTGGTCAGTTGTAAAGTGTATCGGCAGGCAATATAGTAGAATACATTTCTATCTTCAGGCCAGCTTCCGTTGGAAACATCTTGCATAAAGTCTTTTACAGTCATGAATTCAATGCAAGGACTTTGAGAGCTACTAAGTAACCGTGGGACTTCGGTTAACCAAAGTAATGGCCTGGGCCCGTTTTTTAGTTCTTGATAAAGTTTCCATGAAACCTTCTCATACAATGAGATTGGATGTCCGTCGATAATCTCTTCTACTAGAAATATAGCATTCTTAATCATATAGGTTATTTATTAATGGGTTATAAATACTCACATGATAACTGATAAACGGTTGGGATATTATACTTGTGGCGGCATGGAATTCGAATCGAAAATTCAGGCAGCATTTCATTCCATTAAAACAAAAAATCCAATTAAATGGCACTTCAATGATGAAATATTTGGCAGTCATCATTGGCGTGAGCCCATAGAAACACTGGATCAACTCTATGATCGCAGGTGCCGAGAGATTAGGGAACGCTACGACTATGTAATGTTAAGTTATAGTGGCGGTGCAGACAGCCACAACATACTAATGAGCTTTGTTCGCCAAGGATTGCACATAGATGAGATCATTGTCAATACCATGGATAAAGCTAATAACAAATTTACTAATATTGACAATACCGATCTAAGACCTGAAAACGCTGCCGCCGAACTTCATTTACAAACAATACCACGCCTTAAGGAAATAGTAGGCAAAATACCAAAAACAAAAATAACAGTATGTGACCTTAGCGATCATTTATTTGATTACATGAATGGAGCCAAAGATGCCAGCTGGGTATTGACAAGAAAAGAAGGTCTTAATCCTGCAAACGTAACGAGATTTAATTATCTGCATGTAAGTGATGTAAGAAAACAATTTGATAAAAGTAAATCACTGGTATTAGTCCTGGGTGTTGATAAGCCAAGAATTTATATAAACGACAACTATCTGTATACTAGATTCAGCGACAGAGCTGCCAACATTATACCAGTGCCTGAGCACTTAAATGAGTATACAAATACAACTGTTGATTTTTTCTACTGGAGTCCTTACAGTCTAGATATCATAACAAAACAAGTATATGTAGTTAGAGCATGGCTACGTTCAAATCCTCAATACTTAAATTTGTTTGATCCAAATGAGATGTCAAAGGATCACAGAGTATATCGACTGTATCATGAAAGATTGCTAAGGTCAGTAATCTATACAACATGGAATAACGAATGGTATCAGGCTGACAAAGCTATCAGGGACTGGACTAGCGAATTTGATAGTTGGTTTGAAGCCGGCTATTCAAATACTTCAGCTTATAAAATATGGATGTCTGGAGTAAACTATGTTAAAGAAAATTTGCGCCCATTAATTAGACAAACCCACGGCGAGCTTGATGGCTTGGCACTTTTTGGCAAGAATTACAAAGTGTGCAAACTTAACGATAATCCTTAGTAAATATCTTTATGCTAAAATCTACATATCCAATATTGTGTGTGACAATGAATAAGGTCAGTGATTTGAAGTTAGCACTGGCATGTCATGCCGCTGGCATTGTGCCCAGCCTGAGCGTTTACAGCAATACAGAGTTCGTTGAAAATTCTGAGAATTACTACAACAATGAGGCCATCAATGAACTTGATGAGTTCATTGAGAAAACTTCCAGCAATGAAATTTCTTTTGCGTTTCAAGCCAACTTATTGCACAATGATTCGTTCTTTAATCAAATTTTAAAAAGTAAAAACAGACTTATTGAGATTATCGATTGGAGGAAGGAAAACATAAAAGACAATAAGATCTTGGATAGAATTATCAGCTTACAATCTCAAAATAAAAAAGTAGGATTAAAAATTAACACCAACAAGTTAATGCTACTTAGAAATGCAGACCCAAGAAATTTAATTTTGTTAGTTGATTATTATCTGCTTAAAGGATCAGAAGGTGCGGGACAAGTTGGATCAGAGACTATCGACGACTTAACTGCTGGAATTAGAAAAGAAACATCTAAGGACTTGATAGCTACAGGCGGTGTATCAACGTCAGCTGATATTAATCGTTTAATGGCTCTAGGAGCCAACGCCGTTGGTATTGGAACTTTGTTTGCAATGAGTGAAGAATCGAGAATACCAAAAGACGTTAAGTTATCACTCTTGGAAAAAACTAAAAATGATATCATTAAAGTTAATGGCACACACCGAGGTATTATGTTTAGTCATGTAGAGGAACATAGTAACGACAATCTTGATAAGAGTCTTGTAAGAGGAATTGAAACAGGAAAAGAAGGTCACATCAATATGGGCAATGCTATATTAAACATCAATGAAGTTCTTCCTTTAAAAGATATAGTTTCACTTTTAGTAAAAGATTTAAAATGAATAAAAAATTAGGTTATTACACTGTAAACGGTATTGAGTTTGAATCTAAGATTCACGCTTGCCTATATGTTACTAAAAACAATTTGCCTGAAAATGCGCTACAATGGCATTTCAATGATTTTGAATTTAGCTCATTCGACTGGACAGTTGAACCAATGGAAACACTGGACGAACTATATAATGCCAGAGCACGTCAGCTACGAGAATCATATGATTACATCATACTAAGTTATAGCGGTGGCGCTGACAGCCACAATGCATTAATGAGTTTTCTAAGACAGGGTTTGCACGTAGACGAATTGTTAATTAATACCTTTGACGAAGCATTAAAAAATGTCAGAGTAGACCCTGCGAATAAAGCAGCAACAACAGCACCGCAGTTAGAACATCATTTGCAGACAATTCCAAGACTTAAAGAAATTGCGGCGATGTCGCCTAAAACTAAGATAACAATCTTAGATATGTCTAATCACCTTTTCAACTTTCACGATTACTACAAAGATGAAAGTTGGGTATTGACAAGAAAAGAAGGATTGAATCCTTTGAACGTCACGCGGTTTAATTACATTTACATTGATCAGGTACGCAAACAGTTTGATAAAACTAAATCAATTGCCATTGTTGCTGGCGTAGAAAAACCAAGGATAGCTGTGCGATCCGATGATGTCATGTATACATACTTCAATGACAAATCGGCAAATATATCTTCAATCGCAGATAATACTAAAGAATATGCTAATGCTACTGTTGAACTTTTTTACTGGGCGCCCGAATCTCTTAAAATGATTTGTAAGCAAGTTCATACTGTTAAAAACTTAATTGAATTTAATCCTACATATAGAAGTTTTTTCAAAGGCAGCACATTCCATACAGTTAGGTTAATAATTGAACCATTCTTAAGAAGCGTATTGTATCCTACTACTTGGAACAATGATTGGTATCAAGGAGAAAAGGCTCTGTCAGATTGGTTTAGCGAATTTGACTATTGGTTTATTTTTGGTCAAAAAGGAACCAAGGCCCACGACTTATGGTATTCTGGTGTAAAATACATCGGGGAAAATGCCGGCAGTTTTGTTAAGAGAGATGAAGCCGGCAGAGCCATTGGTACTAAACCGATTTTTAAATATTACAAAATTGGCAGTCTAAACATTAGAAATTAATTCGGGGTTTCGTCTGAATTCAGGCGCTACAAATCTTTGATTCTTTATATTTTGATAATAGCGTTTGGTTTCGCCTGAACAGGATTCTAAGAATTTTAAGAAAGGACTGAACGGTATGCCAATAGCAATAGTGCTAAGAACGCCCGGGCCTTCTTTATGCTGCCTTACTACATTGATCCAGTCTATAGATTTAAACCCTTGGTTCTTAGTAAAAAACATCAGTTCGGTGTTCGACCAATACTTTCCGTAAATTAAAGGTTTGATATAGTAATCCCATCTGTCAGGCCCATTTAACTTGACACCAGGTTTTGTTAAACCGTTGTCTTTAAAATAGTCCCATGCATTGATACATGCTCGATAAACATCATCATTTAAAATACTGTATAAAAATTCTGAAGTGTCGCCGTAAGAAATAATCTGGCCAGATCTATTTAAAGTTTTAGCAGCCCGGTCTCTATAGATTTCTGGAGAATAGTAGCCCATATACCAGAAGACTTTTGGACCAGAATCTTCTAAGATGAATACAAAAGGATCGTGTACCATCGAAACTATATTGGCATTTTCTGGCAGCTTAGATACAAAAATATTTTGTAAGATAGAGTTTGGATGGATATCGAATTCCTCTGCCTTGGCTAAAATTTCTTCTTTGTAATCTTCAGGGTTTAGTTCAATGATATGAGTTTTGATTTTATTTTTTGCGTCTACTAATTTAACTTGTTCTAATTCATTATCATTATGGCCTGGATTCCACATAAACGCAGATTCAAAAGGAACCCCAGCCTTTAAAAAACTAAGTATCATGGCTTGACTGTCTATGCCGCCGCTGTTGCTAACCCATATATTAGAATACTTTGATCCGATGTCAATGGCTCGTTTCTCTGTTTCTTGTCGCATATTTCCTGGTCGATATAAACAGGACTGGTAATCGACATAGAACAATCCGTCATCGGCAAAACCATAATTCATAGTATAGTGCCTTTATAGTCCATATGATTTTCCTTTCGTAGAAAATCTACACGTTCGCTTTGATTTAACACAAACAGTCTTACAACCATGTCAGTCCAATCTACAGTTTTTGTTCCTCTAAAAGAATTAAAAATCTTAGTCGGAGACAGTGTACCTCGTTTGATAACTTCCTCGTCAAACCACTGGTAGCGTCCCAGGGTGCTGCTGTGACGTTTCATAATTTTATTTCTTATGTTATGATGTTGCTCCGGCGAAATCATCCAAAATTTATAATACCCGGCTTTTTCCATTTCTGTTATTAACAAGTCCAATGCCGGAGCCATAATTTCTGCAGACTTATTGAAATGGTTGTGTTGTCCGCCAATTTTTGTTAGCCCTACGATCCAACCTTTTAAAGTTGGAAACTTATAGCCAACATACATAGCTATGGGACGATTGTCATCATCGGAATCAACAATGGAAGTCATCACCGCGATACCGTCGGCCAGTAAACGCTTGATCATATCAGCAATCAAAATTTGATCTTCTGTGTCTTTTTCTATTCGAAATATTTTGTTATCATCTTCAAACAGTGTGTCGATACAACGCTCGACTTGATCAGGAGTGACCAACACAGCATTAAAATTCGGCATAATTTATCCTTTAAGTAATTACTGACAGTATTTAAACCATCAAACCTATAGATCGAAACGGTATGTTCACTGATAATTTCCTAGTCAATTTTATCATTATGACTTGATCTTTTAGTCAAATTGTAGTATAATTATCGTATGAATTGTACCATTCAAATTAAAGACGAAGTTAATATAAAAATTGCAGGACTAGAAGTCAGCACAAGGCGAAAACTGGAAAAGCAATTCAAATATTTTCAGCCCTGGGCCTATCATAGTCCTGCGTATAAACTAGGTCGATGGGACGGGTGTATTAGCTTCTTCAGTCTAGGCGGCGCCAGCTACTTCAACTTGTTAGATCAAATACTACCCGTCTTGGTAGACGAAGGCTATCACATAGATATTGATGATCATCGACCCATACATGATTTTAAGTTTGTAGAAGTAAACGAAGAAACTCATGCACAGACTCATTGGCCCAAAGGCCACCCAGCTGCCGGACAACCTGTTATGCTAAGAGACTATCAGGTAAATGCAGTAAATGAGTTTCTAAAAAATCTACAGTGTGTTCAGGAAATTGCCACCGGCGCTGGTAAAACTGTGATGACTGCTACTCTTTCCAGGAGTGTAGAGGACTATGGGCGCAGTGTAGTTATTGTGCCCAACAAAGACCTAGTTAGGCAAACTGCGGAAGACTATGAACTACTAGGACTCGATGTAGGAGTTTACTTTGGCGACAAAAAAGAACTAGGAAAAACTCATACTATCTGCACATGGCAAAGTCTTAACAGTCTGCAAAAACGTTTTAAAGAAGGCGAGAGTCCTGTTAGCTTAGAAGATTTTGCCGATGGTGTAGTAGCAATGATTGTTGACGAAGTCCATCAGGCTAAAGCTGATGTGCTTAAACAACTTCTAACTGGTCCTTTTGCTAATGTTCCTATCCGTTGGGGACTAACAGGCACGATACCTAAAGAAGATTCTGACCGCGTAACTTTAATCTCAACTCTGGGTCCTGTCATAAATAAGATTGCAGCCAAAGATCTGCAGGATCTAGGCGTGTTAGCCAACTGCCAAGTAAACATAATGCAGTTTCAAGATACCGTAGAGTATCGAAATTACCAGGAAGAGCTAACATACCTGACAACCAACAAAAACAGAATCGATCATATTGCCGAGTTTATTAAACGCCTGGCCGATACAGGCAACACTCTGGTATTAGTAGATAGGGTCAAGTGCGGAGAAATGCTGATTGAGCGTTTACCTGATAGCACATTTGTCAGCGGGGCAATGAAGACCAACGACCGTAAGGAACAATACGATGAAGTCAAAGTGGCAGATAATAAAATTATCGTGGCAACTTATGGTGTGGCCGCTGTCGGTATCAACATACCTCGCATTTTTAATTTAGTTCTCATTGAACCTGGAAAATCCTTTGTCCGTGTTATCCAAAGCATCGGTAGAGGAATTCGTAAAGCAGAAGACAAAGACCATGTGGAAATTTGGGATGTAACTAGCAGTGCCAAATTTAGTAAACGACATCTTACCACACGTAAGAAATATTATGAGGAAGCGGGCTATCCGTTTCAAGTCCAGAAAGTAAAATACTAATGAATATATTAACAGTAGACAATACAGCTTTTGAGCTGAACCAATTACCTGAAGAAGTTGATGATCTAAGATATTTTGTTCTAGACTGGAACGATCCTAAGAACGTAGACTATCATGCTGTGCCATTGATCTTTATGGAAACATTTCATGCACCTGCGGCAGTGTTAAAGATAGGCAATCATATTATTCAAGTGCCATTAGATTGGTATATTGTGATAGGTGAAAAGGAACACGGCGACCCAGAGATTGTGCCCATTATGAATATCAACGACAGGGGATTTAGTGCATTTGTTCTTAATCCTATTAGCAGTTTTAGAGCAGATTTTTTACCTTTAGAGATCATCAATGTCTATCAAGACGTGCGTTGGTTTACCCCTAAACTTAAACATGGGCATATATTATCTGTTCCCTTAGAAAACAAACCCAAACCCTTGTGTGCTTATTTTGTAAAAGAAACGAACAAACTGCCGGAAGTTCTTTCAATTGAAAAGATGCTATAATAAACAATGAGTAAAACACCAATGTTAGATATGTTTAAGCGAGTGCTGCCTGCTATTGATACTCGCAATAAACAGTTTTATGAACGTTTAACCGAAGAAGAGCAAAAGGGTTTTGCTGCCTGGTTAGTCATGCGATATCTTAGCAGTGCCGAAAGTGCTACTCCCGAGATTATCGAACACTATCTAATTATGACCAATGAACTAGTGAATACTAACTTCAGCGATTTAAAAAATCACCCTGAACTGTTATGGAAACTAATGTCAGTAATAGGCGTAGGTAAAAGTGTTAAACATCCGTATGTCGCTCCTGGCAAAGGAAAAAAGAAAAAGTCTAATGCTTTTAAAGCATGGCTACACGAACAATACAATCATTTAAGCGAGCAAGAAATTGACCTTTGGTTCAGCAACATTACACGAGAACAAGCTCGAGACATGCTCGAGCAATATCAAATCAAAGATAAAGATATCATCTCAGCAGCCAATGACCTTTAAGTGCAGGTATTGTCAAAAAGACTTTGCTAGGGAGACTACCCTGGCTAGTCACATGTGCGAACCTAAGCGCAGAGTCTTGGCTCAGAATGACAAGCAAAATAGAATTGCCTATCAGAGTTGGCTGTTGTTTAGACGCTTGAGCATTGCCAATATCAAGAATAATAAAAATTATGAAGAATTTGCTGCCAACAGATACTACACTGGCTTCATGAAGTTGGCCAAGCATATTATTGATTTAGGGATCGAAGATCCTGAAGGATTTGTTAGGTATATCGTAATGAATAGTGTTCCCATGCACAAATGGCAGGCTGCTATAGTGTATGAGAGCTATGTAAAAGATCGTACCAAAAAAGAAACAGTAGAACGTGCGATAGAGCGCAGTGTGTTAAATATGAAAGACTGGGCAGAACGCACAGGCCAGAACTGGGAAGAATACTTTCTAAAAGTTAGCACACCCGAAGCAGTTCAAGATATCAGAATGGGTCGTATCAGTCCGTGGTGCACCTTTGCAACTGATCAAGGCAGCAGGCTAATAGATAGGCTTGAGCCGGGCCAAATTCAACAGTTAGTTGAATATATAGAACCACAAAGTTGGCGAGCTAAAGTCAAACGACATCAGCAAGATGCTACTTGGGTTCAGCATGTTTTTAATGAGGCTAAAATCAAATGAATCAATACACTGAGCGCAAGGTTCCGATGTTGTTAAAAAATACTAAAACAGAATCCGGTAATTTTAAGATCTTAAATGGCATGGTGGAGTTCACCATGGACGGTGAGCGAGTAGTTGTTCCTACTGCTGAAGCATTTCAACGTCTTGTGAAAAAAGTTGCTGTATTAGAACAACGACTAGCCAGCACAGATAATAAAGCATCAAGAGCAGCAAGGTCAACCCGTGACTGATCGTAGTAGCGAAGTCCAAGAAGTTTACTACGCTATATTAGATATAGTAAATGATCTAATAGGTGATCATGATCCACTTGTGATTGCTGGCTGCTTGGTAGCTCAAGGCTTAGGCATTTATAGGACTGCTCTTTCCGAAGAAGATTTTTCTAGAATCATCGAAGGAATAGTAGCTAAAAAAGATGAAGTAAAAACTTTTGGCAGGAGTAATTTACATTGAGCACAGACGTCGACATTGACTTTGCTGATAGAGAACAAGCACTAAAATTGTTGGAACATACACCAGCAATGATTAAAGATGGTCTAAAAGAAAAGAAGCATAACACAGGTGTTTATTTCCATACTGTGCCCGTTAATCCTTTTACTGGATTAGCCACTTTAGATTATAAGTCTGCAGAACAACAAGGCTGGTTCAAGATTGATTGCTTGAATGTTGGCATTTACAACGACTTTAAAAGCAACGACGAGATTGACAAACTTTTAGCTAGAGAACCACAGTGGGAATTACTAGAGCATCGAGAAATCATTCAACAGTTATTTCATATTCATAATCATGCTGATACTGTGATTAAAATGCGGCCGCGTAGTGTAGATCAACTGGCCATGGTCCTGGCGGTTATTCGTCCAGGAAAGAAGCATTTAGTTGGACAAAGCTGGAATAAAATTGCCGCCGAAGTATGGACAAAGACTGATGATGTTTATAGTTTCAAGCGCAGTCATGCTATTGGCTATGCTATGGCCATTGTGCTACAAATGAATAAAATGACCTATGGTTAAAATATTCTACCAGTCAAACTGATTCGAACACGCCCTGGCTCGATTCCCGTCACTAAGTGAGGTTTACTCACATTTAAAATATGCCATCTATTAGGCAATATTTTTATACTATCTATCAGTATATTAGAAGAATAATCTTGATAGAACTCTGTGATAACATTGTCGCCACCAGTATCAAATATATAACTAATTTTAGTCTTTGTTGGAGTGTCAATGTGCAACGACAAGTCTCCGTCGATGACCTGCAATCCCCATTTTAGCCCGGGGCTGATATTATCATTGCACCATTCTACAAGTTCGGTATTATGAGCATCTGTCCATCTGTAGGTTAAGAATACTCGATCGCTTGCGTGATGTTTAGTTGATAATGAGTCGATATCGCCCAGTAAGTATTCTGGAATTTGTGGCAAATTTAAATATCTTACTTGGGAGTCCATTAAAATTTTTGAACCAGTTGAATTTGCCTGCGTTTAATTCTTTTAGTAATTATATTTTGCAGACTCACAGGTTCTCCATGTAAAATTTCAAAATCTTTTACATTGTAAGTTCGTAGACAGTAGCTGAATTTTTTAAATTTAGGGCCAATGACCAGGTTAATGGGCAACTGTCTATTACTTTGCCACCACCATTCTTCCCCGCATTCTAAGAATTCTTGTTTGTCCTCGGTGCAATTCAGCACATTGTAGACATATATACTGGCGATTGTAGAAGTATAATTTTGAATTATACCAACTATTTCATCTTCGCCTGCCATGCAGAGACTTAAAAAAGGGAACTGTTCTAAAATATCTCTATGAATCGCCATCCGCTTTATTTATTACCAAATAATCAAATATAAATATAACTATGAGCGATACATTCACATTTCTAAGCTATCCGCAAAGAAGTATTTTACTTTATGCTGAAGGATTCAGTAGGACGCAAAACATGCCATTTAACACCACACGAAAAACAATTTATAAAGGTGTAGACAGCACCTTGGGTTTTGATGTAAAAAATCAAGACCGCAAACCCCTTAACCTATTAGGTCGAGACATAATGGTCAACATTATGCAGGTCCGAACTGGAGAACTAGTCTTACAGCGTAGAGCCAAATTAGTAGAACCCGAAAGCGGGTTCTGTGAGTTTACTGTTTTCAGCAGTGATATTGTAGATTTAGATCCAGGCATTTATCAGCTCAGTGCAGTGATATATGACACAGATGGCATGTCTAAGAGTTTATATACTGACAATAATCGTCGCGCCACAATGGAATTGGAAGTCAGTGACGGCGCATATCCAAAGTTTATTCCAAGTGTTCCCTTATCATTTAGTCAGTTAGGAACCAGCTGGATTAGCCAACCTGTAGCCAGTAATCTGCAGAAAAATGACAGCAGTAATTTCCATACCATTCAAATCAAAGTAACTAATTTCAAAGGCACAGTTGAAGCTTTGGTTAGTTTAGAATACGACAGTATGGGTAACTATTTCCCAGTAAGATTCGTTCACGACAAGTTTTTGGTTGAGTTCGACAATGTTACAGACGTTCAAGGTTGGAACTTTATTGCCGATGCTCGTTGGATAAAGATCCTCTATACTCCTGCTCCAGATAACACAGGAACCGTTGACAAAATCATATACAGAAGTTAAAATACTAAGGCAATGATGGCCTTACAAACTTTACTTCGAAGTCGTATACACGGACGCCCCAGTCCCAAAGGCTGGGTCAGTTTCAATTGTCCTATGTGTGTGGTTAACGGTCAAAGTAGACCTGACACTAAGCGCCGCGGCGGCCTGCTTTATAATCCAGACGGTGCAGTTAGCTATCATTGTTTTAATTGCCAATTTAAGACCAGCTGGACACAGGGCAGAACACTCAGCTTTAAGATGCGTAAACTGCTCAAGCAGTTAAACTTCGACGAAGCTGAAATACAAAGATTAAACCTAGAATTACTGAGTCAAGCAGACATTGAAACGCTGACTCTAAGAGAACCCGAGCCAGCGTGGACACCCAATTGGCCAGATTTTGATTTTGGATTTGATGTTAAACAACTATCTGACCATACTAAAATTGATTATTTGCAATCTAGGCAAATATATGATTTGGCAGTATGGCTGGAAACAGATGAAACTTATGCAGGCCTGAATAATAGAGTTATACTGCCCTTTACCTACGAGAATAGGATAGTGGGCTTTCAAAGCAGATACGTAGGAGATGTTCCTGCTAAACTCGGCAAGTATTATAAAAAGTCTCCAGCAGACTATGTCTATGGTCTAGACAATCAAAGAGAAACACGACAGTATGTGATTGTCACCGAAGGCGAGTTTGATGCATTACTGACAGGTGGACTAGCAGTGGGCAGTAATAACATCAGCGACCGACAGATACAACTGATAGAAGACTTAAATATAGAACCTATACTACTACCTGATGCAGATAAACCTGGTCGAGATCTAGTAGAGCGTGCCGCAGACTATGGATGGAGTGTTAGCTTCCCGGAGTGGGAAGGATGCAAAGACGCCAGCGATGCAGTTATGAAATATGGTAGGCTATTCACAGTCTATAGCATACTGCAAGCCGCAGAACACAGTCCAACAAAAATTAGATTAATGGGAAAGAAATATTGTCAATGAGCGAAGAAATTAAAGAATACAGCACAGATTTACAAAAACTATTTTTAGAGTTTTTAATCAGTGATAAGGAATTACTTGCACGTTGCCAAAACGTTCTTGATGATACTCACTTTAGTAGAGGGTTACAGGAAACAGCTAAGTTTATTAAAGACTATGCTGGTAAGTATAGCGATTGTCCTACAGTAGACCAAATACAGGCAGTTACAGGTACAGAACTTAAACAAGTGCCTGGAGAAGCTAGTGCTCACAAAGATTGGTTCTTAACAGAGTTTGAAACTTTTGCCAGACACAAGGCACTAGAGAAGGCTATTCTTAAAAGTGCCGACTTGCTGGACAAGCAACGCTATGGCGAAGTGGAAAGATTAATCAAAGATGCCAGTAGCATCGGCTTGCCTAAGAGTTTTGGTACCAGTTACTATGCTGATCCTATGGAGCGATTGACTCGACTAAAAAATCAAAACGGTGGAACCAGCACAGGATGGAAGAGCATTGACGACAAGCTATATGGTGGATTTAACAGAGGTGAGCTGAACATCTTTGCAGGTGGTTCTGGTGCAGGTAAGAGTTTGTTCTTACAAAACCTAGCACTAAATTGGAGTCAACAAGGACACAACGGAGTTTATTTCAGTCTAGAACTTAGTGAAGGTCTCTGTAGTATGCGTATGGATGCTATGCTTATGGGCATTGCCACCAAAGAGATTTATCGCAACTTGGAAGAAGTTGACCTGCAGATTCGAATGAAGGGCAAAAAGGCCGGCCAGTTACAGATTGTTCAACTAACTGCTGGTGTTACTGTCAATGACCTTAAGAGTTGGTTAAAAGAGTTTCAGATCCAACATAACAAGAAAGTTGACTTCGTGGTCGTTGACTATTTGGATCTAATGATGCCGGCCAGTCAAAAGATCAGTGTAGCTGACTTGTTTATTAAAGATAAACTAGTATCTGAAGAACTTAGAGCAATGGCCACGCAGGGCAACTATTTGTTCTGCACAGCCAGTCAGCTGAATCGCGGTGCTGTGGAAAGTGTTGAATTTGACCACAGTCATATCAGTGGCGGTTTAAGTAAGATTCAGACAGCAGATAATGTTATTGGTATCTTCAACAGCATTACTATGCGTGAGCGTCAGCGAGTTCAATTGCAGTTTATGAAAACTCGTAGTTCTAGTGCAGTTGGTACAAAAATTGAATTGTTCTTTGATACTACTAGTTTGCGTATCACAGACTTAGAAGAAGACAGTCCCAGTGCGCCGACTACTGCTGACATACTACATGATAAGCTAAAGAGAAAAGTTGAAGTGGAAGGTAAGCCTACATGGGAAAGAGCAACCGGAACTCCTGCATGGGAGCAACCCCCTAAAAAACAAGAGCCCAGTATCCCAATTAGGACAATGGACTCTAATAGCAAATTGGCTAATATTCTTAAAAAGGTTTAAGCCTTTAAAGGTCTCATTTCGGCTGGTTTGACAGGCTCGGCTGTTCCAGGAGCTCCTACCTCAGGAGCTTGTGCTGTCTTAGGTGCCGCGCCAGTGGGAAATGCACCAGCTTCTTGATCACTTTGTGCAGACTTGTCGCGAGCTAGATCTGATTTAAGTCTTTGGAATAGTGCATTATCTTCAGCCACGTAACTTAGCACAGTTTCTAGTAAATCCATCAGAGCAGTCATTTGCTGTAGGTTTGGACGACGATTCATATAAAGACTACGAACACCTGCACGTAGAGCATTATAGTGATCCTCTGCAACAGCATCCTTAATTGCCGCTAAACGCTGCATAGTTCTGGTAAAGCTGGCATTGTCAATTTCTTGCCCACCAGTTTCCATACCAGGATCGTGATGAACGGTTTCTGGCTGGGCTTCAGCAATAGCCCTTAGTTTGTTCATTACTGAACCCATGTCAAATCTTGTGCTTTCGAATGTCATTCTATACTCCGTGTTAAGACTATTTATCCGGATAAATATCTAACAAGGAATTTATTGTGCGTAAACATACACGATCAATTTTAGAAGAAATTACCAATATTGTGCCTCAGCGCGACAAAGAGAGTTTTGTAGAAAACAAAGCCATTAATGTTATAGCTAGCACAAAATATCTTGTTGAATATATACAGGACAATTTCCCTAAAGACCAAAGCGAAGACCTACTCAAGCGCCTTTTCAACAGTTTAAAAACTGGGGACGAAATGAAATTTCGCAGAGGTATAAAACAAATTAAAGAAGCGAAAAATGGAACAATTTAAAGATCTGGAAGCATGGGATTTAATGGTAGAAAGTCGCCAATATAGAAACTTGGCCAATGTAAAAACCATGAATCTCCGTAGCATTGCAGACTTTGCTTTTCTAGATCTATTGAGTTTATATGTTCTTTATAACGAGTATGAAACAGCCCCAGTAGCTGCTCGTTATGCTGATAAGACAATATTCTATAGAAACTTTTCTAAGGCTAGATTAAGTGGTACGGATTTATATGTAAGTCTTAATATATTAAGTGATCCTACTAGTTTATTCAGTCAACGCATTTCACAAAACCCCGAAGCAGATGCCATACTAAGAAGCAAGTTAAAAGTAGACCTTTCTACAGTAAAACGCTATCTAGACTTAATGGCAGATGCTACATTAGACAAAGATTCTGCTACTACATTATTGTTACGTCTAGAAAAACAGCTGAATATAACAGACAGCAAACTAAAAAGCCTACGCCGATTAGTTCAAGATTGGCCAGCATTAAACAGTATGCAACGAAATCTTTCAGCAACCAGAATGCTTCAATATTATAGAAAGTTCGCTAAACGCAGCGAAATAGCAACTTTCTTAAACGACATGGCTATGAATAAAGGCTATGAAATGCGTGGCGGCGTTGATGCAGAGCTAGCAGATTTAGGTTATAAACCAGGAGCCGTAGGTGACGAACAGCCTACCGCTACACAGCAATTTGTTCAAGCACTAGCACCAGTTGGAGCATTTTATGCTGGTTCTGCGCTGGCAAATGCCCTATTTAAGCCTAAGTGAGATAAATAAAAGTAAGAAACAAACGTTTCGACAGATTAAAGGAGTCATAATATGGCAAGAGTAAATGGTGGAATTAGAGCTGGCGGATTCGGCACAGCTACACTAAAGATGTTCACAATCGATCCTGATAACGATCTAACAGGTGAAGTTGGTCAACCTAACACAGCTTTAGAAGCTATTGTTCAAGTAGTTCAAACTAAAGCAACAACATTCCTAATTGGTGAAATCGCTGCTGGTGGTTTCCGTGTTGCTTGCGAGCCAAGCGCATGGTCTGCCGCTGACCTAGAGGCTGCTGTTCAGGCATTAGGTACAGTTAACGGCAAGAACCTAGCTGGTGCTGGTGTTGCTGATTTTACATTCTAATTAGTTAAACTAGTTTCGGGATGGGAAGCCGCAGTGACTTTTTAGTCCTGCGGTTTTTCTTTTGTGGCTAAATATTTAAAAGGAATTTTAATTATGCCAGGAATAGCAAGAACAGGTGAAAACGTCGGAGCAAACATTGAATATTTTACATGTTATACTCTAATAGATATATCAGATACAGGTGTATTTGATCCTACCGGTGGCCCATCATATGAGCAAGCACAAAACTTAAATGCTTTGTTGCAAGCAATTAGCTTGGGCAGTCAACCCATATTAGCCAGCGTAGAAAAACTAACAGCAGCTGACGTAGCTGACTTTGCCTTTGGCAGTGATTTTAGCGGCGCACACAATGTATGGATACTTCGATTCGCCAGCGAACGTGTAGGCAGCATTACAGTTGACTCTTTAATTAGAGACGTCGACGGTCTTCCGGTCTATGACGACCTTGATGAAACAGCAACGTTTGAAAGTGCTAGTGTATTCGAAACAGGTGACCCGGCGCAGAAAAACATATATTTCATTCGAAACGACAACCTATGAGTTTTGATAAATATATCAAAACTTCGGCATTAACTTTTGGCACTTTTTGGTCTCGGTTAGTTTATAAAAACACAAAAATTTAAGGAGATAAATTGTGTCTGAAAGTAATGTTTACGATATAGAAAAGCAGAGCCTGGACGCTCATGTTACTTTGTGTTCTGAGAGGTACCGTCGTTTGGAAGATAAATTTGCCGTTTTAGAAGTTCGTCTAGAAAAATTAAGTGAAGAAGTCGGTGAAATGAAAAAGAAACAGGCAGAAGACATGGACGAACTTAAAGAAATAATTCAACGTGGCAGCGATAATAGATTTAAAGCCATTGTTGCTGCCAGTGCTACAATAATTGCAGCACTGATAAGTGCATTAGCATATATGATTAATAGAATGCCTGCATGATGGAAGAATTTGAAATCATTGGCGAAGATGTAGTTACCGAAGCCAAACGTGTTTGGGCTAAACGCGGTAAAAAACTCAAGCGAATGATTCGTTGCACTAGTGGTAAGAAAAAAGGCCGCACAGTGGCCAATGTAGGCGCATGTAGCAAAGCCATTAATGTTAAGAAAAAATTTATGATGAAGCGTATACGTAAACGCTTTAACGCAAAGATAGTTAGAAAAGCTCGCAGAACAAAAATGTTCAACCCACTGAGTAAGAGACTCAAATCTTTAAATAAGGCAGCAAACAAATAATATGGCAGACGATCGTAGTTTAAAAGATGTTATTAGGTTCCTAGATCCTAGTGGTGATATGGCTGATGCCGATATTGCTGCCGTTTCCAGCAAATTAAAATTCACAGAAGTATTGGACATTATTACTGCTGTAGGCAAAGACGATTTAGATGCAGCCAGAAGTCTTCTGGCCAAATACGATCAGCGTTTTGCCACAGGGGCAGAAGAAAGTATAACTAACGAGTATAGTAGCGTTCCTACCACTACAAATAAATCTGCATTTAAGCCAATTAAACCAGTAGGATCTGCTCCTACTACAGCACAGAAACCAACAAACCCTAACGGACCGCAAGCAGACGAAGACGATGTAGATGCTATGTTAGCCGACCCCGCAAATAAAAACAAACCAGAAGTTCGTCAAATCCAAAGTTTATTACAGAGGATGGGTCGTAGATGAAAATCAAAGACATAGTAACCGAGGGCTATGTAGGCTTTGCCGGCCGACTAAAAGAGTTTGGCTCGACAAGGGGCGAAATTGATCCAGCATTACCTAATGCCATGATTGAGCCGCAGGTGCGAAACACCGATGCTTATATGCAGGGCCGTTATGGTATAGCTTTAGCCGCGGCCGCAGCCATGCAAGCCGACGATAAGTTTGAGCAAGAAAGTGCATGGGCTGAAAACTTTGGTATGGTCGCCTATAGCGAACAAGAAGTAGATTTGATAAAACAAGCAGACAAGCTAATGGGTGTGAAAAGTATCAAGCTATCCAATAAAAGTCGAGAAAAAGATAATATTGGATCCAGAAGCCCTGTAGCAGATACTAGTTGGAGAAAGGCTAAGAAATGAAAATTTCCGAACTAGTTACGGGCCTGCGCTATATGATGACTAACGAACAAAGAGAAATGGTTAGTTTACTTAAAAAAGAAAAAACCCTATCTAGAGCCAACCTAGAAGAACGTCAACAACAGTTAGCAGAACAAATGACCAGTATGGGGTTGATTGATAGAATATACGATGAAAATTCAAAAACAGTGGTCTACAAACTACACACCAAATAATTTAGATGCAGCAAAGATTAGCCATAAAATTGGCTCTCTGTTAGATAATGCTGTTCCGAAAACAATACTAGGTATGATATCTACTGCTGAAGAGCATGAAGATGGACTTGTATTTTATAAGAGATGGAAATTACAACTAGTCGATAAGCACAACTATTCAATTATCGACTTATACACAAAGAACGCGGTATATGAGAAAGTTTCGTTACTAATCAGTGCATTGCACATGATTTTCTATGTAAACAAATCTCCAAATTATGCCAGTGCTAAAGATAAATTAATATACTCATTAGATCAAGAGTATTTTAGATGTTTGGAAAATATCAAGCAGTTTAAAACTAAAATAACAACTGCTGATTCTGATAGACGTTTGCTGTTTTCTTCCCGTTTACAGCATAGTTATTATCAACTAGACGAAATTAAAACCCGATTATCTAAAATATATTGATAAATACATCAAAGGATATCTACTATGAATACTTCTGAAATTTTTAATCCAGCCCAGCGCAAAAAGCGTGTAGTTGAGAACTTTCTGAACAGCCAGTTTGGATTGAAATTACAGGCCCGTGGCGATGCTGTGCAAGTGCAGACTCTGATCACGAAGCTAGTTAATGAAAACCATGCAATCGCAAGCAGCGTTCGTGGCTACGAACATGACGGTCGTTATGTTAAAAACACCATGATCATTGAAGCACTAAAGCATGTTCTTAAGGAAATTGCTCCGATGAGAACAACTCGCAAAGTCAATGAAAACTCAGGCGAAAACCTAGCACAAGCTGAACTAATTCTTGTAGCCAAGAATATGGTTGAGCAGCTACAAAAGATGGCTGAAGATGTTGCACAGATGCAAACAGACGACCTAATGCCTTTAGTTGAAAAAATTAAAGTTGAATTTGGTCAAGACGTTGGTCAACAGTTCAATGACGCAGCCGACGCAGCTTTCAGCACATTACTTGATGCTGTAAAAGCAGGCAAAGACTCGCTGAGTCAAGCACAGGGAATTTTAAGCGGAGAAGCTCCGGCTGCGATGCCAGGTGCTGAAGGCGACTTGGATGCTCTGGCAGCTGACACCGGCTTAGAAGGTGGCGACGAATTTGGTGCTGCCGATGCTGCTAGTGGTGAAGAAGAACTACCAACTGGCCGAGAATTAAAGTAATGCTTATAAAAGAATTACTTGATAGTGATGTTGAAGTATTGGGCTTAATTAAGCCCATTCTTCTTCGTGCCAAGGCAGAAGGCGCCACAGAAATCTCCATGGCACAGCTATTAAATGATATGGACAGTGCAGACAATATCAATGCAGAAATGATGATTGATATTTTAAATAGACACCGCAAGGACTTGAAAGATATTGTTTCCACCGCTACAACGGACAGTATTATCTTAAATAAAGGTCCAGCTAAGACTATGACATCAAAATTTGATCAGCAGACAAACAAAATAAAAAATACTGCACTACAACAAGCTCTGGATCAACTAAAATGAAGAATGTAATGTTAACTGCTGCCGAAGCTAGAGCCAAAGCTCAAAATGATTCTGTTATCTTTAAAGAGATAAGAGAAATTGAAGATGCCATCATCACAGCCGCTTCAGCAGGAAACTATGACGCCACAGTAAAAGGCACAGTAATGACAGCCGACGTTGGTACACCTGCTGTTGTCCAAACAGCCAGAGTTTATTTTAATACATGGCAAGGGTCCGTCGATGACCGCGCCAAATTTATTCAAATGGGCAAAGTTATTACATACTTTGCTGACCTAGGATATTCAATTGATAGACGAACCAATTCTGTCACCGGTGATACTTTCATCTGGATAGTAAGTTGGTAATAGACTACTAGACTTTCCACATAAAGTCCTGTATACTACTAGTCTATGCTATTCAATCCTAAATTTCAATATCAACCTTTAAAACGAGTAGAATCAAACGGTTCTCGCCTGTATGAAACACCTGCAGGTAAAGTTGCCAGCGTTACTACTATTCTCGACGGCACCAAAGACAAAACATTTCTTTTGGAATGGCGCAAGCGTGTTGGTGACGCAGAAGCCAATCGTATCAGCAAAGAGGCCGCCGGGCTTGGAACGTTGATGCATACACATCTTGAAAACTATGTTATCGGTAAACCCAGACCCACTGGTAACAATACAGTTCAAGTTATGGCTACTGCTATGGCCGATACTATGATTGCTGAAGCATTTAAAAATGTTGATGAGGTATGGGGCATCGAAGCTAGTCTTTATTATCCAGGCTTATACGCAGGAACCAGTGATATGATTGGTGTATGGCAAGGCAAGCCTGCTATCATCGATCACAAGACTACTAACAAGCCTAAGAAGAAAGAATGGATTGAAGATTATTTCCTACAATGCTGTGCCTATGCCCTTGCACATAACGAAGTGCATGGTACAGATATTAGGACCTGTGCAATCAATATTATTGATAGAGAAGCCAAGCTACAGAGCTTTGTAATCGAAGGTAACGAGTTTGATCATTACTGTGTTGAATGGACTAAGCGAGTTGACCAATTCTATAAATAAGTTTTTATATAGAAAGAAATCGTGCATAGAGATCTAACTATCTGGTATGGTACCACAACAGAAAAAATTCTAGCGTGGCGAAAATTTAGAGAAGAAGTCAAAGACAAGACACTGGACGAAGTAATAGAGACTGTGGATCTATGGTGGACTTACGCACCGTGGGTTAAAAAGACCATGGATCCATTCAAACCCAACACATGGCCTACGCCGTGGGATATGCTGAATAGGGGAGAGTTTTGTCGCAGTGCCATCGCATTAGGTCAAGCCTATACACTATGGCTATGTTTCCCCACTGCCAGTGTTGAATTGTGGTTAGTGAATAATTTTAGTGAACAAGATATTCATCTAGTAGTAGTTATTGATGAGAAGACTGTGCTAAATTATACTCTAGGCCATGTGTTACCTATTGAAGAATGTAGGTTTGAGGTCCTTGAGAAGTTTACTCGGGATCAACTTGGACACATTAAAATATAACAAAATAAAAAATACAGAGATGTTAAATAGACTACTAAAGAAGAATTTAAGCAAGGATTATAAAAATATGACACCAGGCAAGCCCATTACGGTATTAAAAAGAAACGGCAATCACGAGCCATTGCAAATTGAAAAATGGCAGGCACAGGTTGCTAAAGTCTGTAAAGGGATAGCCGATGTAAGTCAATCAATGATTGAAATCAAAGCTCAGCTGCATTTCTATGACGGTATCAGCACAAGGAACATTGACGAAATTACTCTACGAGCCATTGTCGACCTAATTGATATTGAAAGCAATCCCGATGTTGGACATACCAACTATCAATACGTTGCAGGTAAGCAACGATTATCAATGCTACGCAAAGATGTTTACGGCAGTTATGAAGTTCCCCACCTTTATGACATTGTCTTAAAGAATGTTGCCGTAGGTCTTTACTCTCCTGAACTCCTTCAGTGGTATACACCAGAAGATTGGGACAAGATGAATAACATGTTAGAACATGAAAAAGATGAACAATACAGTTATTCAGCTATTGAACAACTAATCGAGAAGTATTTGGTGCGTAATCGTGCCACTAAGGAAATTTATGAAACTCCACAAATTAGATACATGGTCGCGGCCGCTACTGTATTTCACAAAGAAGAACCGAATGGCGCGAGGATGCGCTACATCAAAGAATATTATCAAGCGGCGTCCGATGGACTTTTTACCTTGGCTACTCCTGTTCTTGCTGGGCTTGGTACTCCTACTAAGCAGTTTAGCAGTTGCGTTCTCATTCGTTCAGACGATGATCTAGACAGCATTTTTGCCAGTGGTGAAATGATGGCCAAGTACGCCAGCAAGCGAGCCGGCATTGGCCTAGAAATTGGGCGCCTGCGACCCTTGGGTTCACCCATACGCGGCGGCGAGATCATGCACACCGGCATGATTCCGTTCTTGAAAAAATGGTTCGGTGATTTAAGGAGTTGTTCACAAGGTGGAAGTCGCAACGCATCTGCTACTGTCTTTTATCCCATTTGGCATCATCAGTTTGATGATCTCATTGTTCT
>JACCEE011714301.1_pt1 | contig 25331 bp, 23 predicted proteins | sample 7449931 | NCBI WGS metagenome assembly JACCEE01 (sample SAMN15323457, study PRJNA562643) | freshwater metagenome | isolation source: river surface water | place: USA:Blue River Watershed | collected 2017-08-19 | reverse complement strand
TTGCTTACTTTTAAATTACCACTAGTATCAACATTAATAGATGAACCACTACTATCATAGATAGATATACTATCAGTAGATTTAGCAATTTTACTTACTTTTAAATTACCACTAGTATCAACATTAATTGATGCACCACTAGAATCATAAACACGTATAGATGATTCAGTATGATGAATTATAAATCCTTCTATACTTGCACTAACAGCTATATGACCATTTTCATCAGTTCCAAGCATTTGTATAAGAGATAAACAAACATTATATATTCTTTTATCAGAAGGAGAAAATGTAGTTGCTGTCGTAATTCTTATTCTAAAATATTTTAACTTTGGATGTATTATATATTCTTTATTATCATTATTTATATTATAATTTTCAGTAATTTCATATCCAGTATCATCTTTATTATTTGTAAAATCGATATAAAGTGTATCATTTTTTGTTGTTGTAACATAGATTTGGATACATTTATATCCTTCGGTTGATTCATATGTTCCTGTAAATGGTAATGTATTTAGATTATTTTTATAATATCTTTTATAGTCGTAAGAATTTGATTGGGAAAACATTATATAATATATTATTAAATAATTAAATAATTAAATTAACTAAATAAAAAAATAATTACATAGAATCAAGAATTTCCATCATAGCAAAAGTTCCACTATGAAGAAGAATTGCTCTAGCGATTGCAAAAGAGAATCCACTATAAAAATGTTTTAATCCACCAGCTTCATAAGTTTTTTTAATAATATTTCCAATGCTTAGTTTATCACTAACATTTGATTGAATAATAGTTTTAATTCGATCTTGTGGGTAGATAAAAATCCATGCCATTGAACCACTAATACCTCCAAATACAAAACTTGCAGGAATTGTAATATCCTTATTTTGTGATGTAAAATATTTATTTTTTAAATATTCATATGTTGAAAAATAGATTGCAAATCCTGGAACTTCGCGTGTAAAAGTAGCACTCATACCTTTAAAGATATTACTTGGTTTTAGTGTATTTAATGTAATATTGTGATTTGTTTGTTTTAGAATCTTAATACGTTCATATGGTGTTACAATTGTAGAAGCTACAAAACCAGAAATTGCGCCACAAACAGGAGTTGAATAATTTAAATTATTTTTTAAATAATTATACGTACCAAAAACCATAGCTTTTTCGAGACCTACTCCAAGAAGAGGAGAAGTTACACCACGATAAAAATTTTTTAGATTATACTTAAATTTTTCAGATGAATTAACTTGAAAATGAGTTTTAATTGAATCTACTGGTTGACTTAAAATAATACCAAACATTCCACTTACTGCACCTTTCGTGTAGCTATTATTAATCATAAAATCGGAAAAGGCTTCCATTATTTTAATAAGATATTTATATTCATATATTCTTATAGAAGTTTAAAAGAATAAATAAATTTCAATTTTTATTTATAAAGATTCGCTTTATAAATAAAAAATAGTCTACCTAAAGGGAGATCAATTTTTATTTTGTTTAAAGAATAAAAAAAGTAGTTTGATTAGTTAACTATACTATGTATTCAATAGTAATTAATGTTTTCTTATTTCCAGTTTTATATTCATTAAACATCCATACATATTTATTGAGAATATCTCCAGGAAGAATTTTATTAAATCGTTGTTTCATATGTTTTGACATAACATTACCAATATAAATATTTTCAACATCATCATAATCAACTGTATATTTAACAACACCATTTATTAAATCTTTTACAGTAAAGTCAATATTATCCGAATTTAGACATTTGTGCAATTTAATTGTATATCCTTTTTCATTATCAAATAAGTTAAAATATTTATTATTGAAAAACATTAAATTATCTTCATTACAATAAGATATATAATCTTTACAAGGATTATTAATTTTTTTCTCAAGTTTCATAAGATCGTGGACAATATGATCTTTTAGCATTGATAAACCAGTATTATGAAAAACTTTTTGAAGAACAAGTTTCCAAATAGTAAAATTCGCCCCCTTTAACTTTTCAATTGGAAAATAAAAGCCTAATTTACCATATACTGTATTTTTAAAGATATCATCTACAACAGTTTTATTTATATAATCATACAAATCACGAGATTCTTCGCCAGCATTATATAAATTTTCTTCAATAGAATTAAACATTGTATTTAATTGTGGTAATACGATATTTCGTAATTTACCACGTACACTCCATTCAGGAGTAGAATTCTTTGTGTAAATAATACCATATTTCTTAGCATATTTTAATATATCACTTTTGGGTAAATTTAAAAGGGGTCTCCACAAAATAATCCCTTCTTGTTCATCAAATTCATTCATTACAGGAAGATCTAAAATAGTTCTTCCTTTTAAAAGATTAGTAATAACATTTTCAGCAATATCTCCCTTATGATGACCAAGTGCAAACATTTTAATCTGAAAGTGATTTTTAATATTATTATAGAAATCAAATCGAATTCTACGAGTTTCATTTTCATAATAATCGCGATTAATAGAACGACGCTGAATATGATCAATATCAATTTGATGATATTTAATATGTAATTGAAAACAAAATTCTTTAATCATTTCTGCTTCCTTTTCAGCCTCGTGACGATTAGAATGTTTAATGTGAACGGCATGAACATCAAAATTATAAATTTGTCCCATCTTAGATAGAACATGTGCAATACACATACTATCTACACCTCCAGATAGAGATACACAATAAGACTCTTTAAATTTTAGTGAATATTTCTTAATACTCTTTAAAATTTCTTGATATAAAATATTATTATCATATATATTTTCGAAACTATTAATGTTACAGATACTTTCATCAATAATATCTCCAAAATAATTAAGAGATTTTTTAAAATCATCAATAGTAAGAAATTTTTGTGTATAATTAGAAACAATGTTCATAGATGTCGAATTGTAAAAAGAACGATAAGATGCACATTTAAAATTTAACCAGATATTATCATCAATAAAATTATAAGATTGTTCAAATTCTTTTATAAGATAAATAGCTTTTTTACAATGTTGTTCTAATTTTGTATGACGAAGTGGAAGAATAACAAAGTAGAAATATTTTTGTTCAACATTTACATTATATGTTGAGATAAAATGATATGCTAAATTTAAAGCCACAAAATCATCTTCCTTTCGAAAAGTATGATCATTTACTCTTTGAATATTGCGAGAAATTTGATCAAACAAGATAATATTTTCAATTAGATATATTTTATTATTAGTTTTAAGTTCATCGAGAATAACTTTTCTCTTTTCTTCTAATACCTTATCAAAGGTATCATAGATAGTTTTGTCGAAAATTTTATCTTGACAAAACCATTTCTTTGAGTTTTCAAGGGAAAACCAGAAATCAATAATATCTGACTCAATAGCAAGTTCCATTTAAAATTAATGTAAAGTATACTATATTAAATATATATAGATTATATATAAATAAAATATTCAATTTTTTTCTTAGAATTATAGTAATAATTCTAAGAAAAAAAAGTAATAAAATTGTTTTACAATTCAAAGTAATTCACTCAAAATATACCATTTTTTTAGAATTACACATCAAACTTTACATGAATAACATCAGATTGTTCATAATGCTCTGTATAATAACCTTCAAAAGTATAATTATTCTCATTACAAGATAATTTAAAATTATTATACTTTAAAAAGTTATACATTACATAATAAAACATTTCAATCGAAAAATTAGGAGTAATAAATTGATTGATAAAATTCCTATCAATATATTTAGTATTATCATTAATTTTAATATGTATTTTTGTTTTATTTTTATCCATTTGTATTTGAATAAAATTAGCATCTTTATAGATACTAACACCAACAAAATTATCAGAAATAAAATGATCCATGATATATATGTATTAATATTACATATTAATTAATACATATCTACATCTATTTATAATTTCAATTTTTTTTAAAATAACAATATAATATATAATATGTCTAAATTTGAAACTATAATAAATAATATCACAAAATTTGATAATACTCAATTTGAAACTATATATAATAGTATTACAATACAACAAATTAATTTATTTGATTTACAAATAAAAGTTTCTGATATAGTTGAAGATATAAGAGAACATAAAACATTTGAAGATTATTTTCATAAAGAAGTATTGCCTGAAAAAAAATTTTCATTTATTGAATGTTTAACATTGATTATGAAAGGTGATCCATCAAAAATCAGAGATAATATATCAGTAAGAACAAATCCACATAATCAAAGTAGAAAAATGTTTGATTATTTTAAGGGTAAAGATATAATAGAGGCAAATATCGATATAAGTAAAATTAATAGTGAATTATTTGGTGAACATATTAAAAATGATTATATGTATCCTAATTTTAAAAATTACAATAATTTATATATTACAGGACCAGAAGAATTAATAAAAAATTTTATTAATCAAAACCCACAAGATAGAAAACTTAATATATTTATACCATCAGTTAGAACAACTATTAAAAATGACAATGTTGCAAGTTTATGTAGAATACCTTATAACAAATTACAAAATTATGAAGAAAATAAACAAATAATATCTAAATATATCAAAGAATATGGAACTAAACAAGATGGTACTATTTTTGAAGATCCAATAACACAACAATATTGTAATTTTTATAACTTTTTTGAAAACGAAGAAGGATATGATTATACAAAAGATTTTGTTGTAATATTTACAAATAAAACATTAATACCATTATATAAAGTTTTATTTCCACATTTTATATTTATTGCGCAACCAGATGTATCTCATAAGTGTGTAGGTTTAACAAGATATACAACAACAGCAGTAGCATATTTATTAAATCTAGAAAGAGTAGTTGTAGCAGATGATAATGTTATAAATATAAATACTCAAAATTATGATTATATTGAACATAAAAAAAAAAATAAAGATCATCAACCATTTATGAAGACATCATTGACAGATTTAAATTTGTTAAGAGAAATAATTAAAAAAGATAAAATTATATTAAATGATTTAAATATAGATAATAAACAATATATATTAGATATTGATAATTATGGATATTTAGGTTCAAGTGCAACCATGCCATCTTATGCAGGATGGGTACAAATATCACATGATAAAGAATATTTTAGAGATTATGAATCTGAACCCATCAATACTAAAAAACTTATTGTAAGAGACTATATAAATAAAGATCACGTTAATAGATTAGCAGATGATATACCAAATTCAGAAGCAGATACAAAATCATTTTTAAATCCACATAGATCAAAATTATTGATATTAAACACAAAAGTATTATATAAAAATAAAATATCATATAATCCAACACATACAATGACAGAAGATTTATATTTTTCAAAAGAAATATTTTTAAAAAAAATTAAAACAGTACAATTCAGTTTTAATTATTCTATGCCAAAATTAGAAAGAAGACCTGCTACTTGTACAAATGTTCTTACAGATAATTGTATTGTAGATCCTCAAAATAATTTATTAGAACCTTCTACATTAACAACAATAAGAAACTTATATCCTTTTAGAACAGAATTATTTACTTATAAAGGAGGTTTAATATTTTTTAATAAAAATAGTTTTATTGGAAATGCAGGTACATATGGTCCCGCAAAAATATTACAAAATAATATGGTAGCTGTTATTAATGATAAAGTAAATAAAAGTATAGATGCTGATATAAATATTACTACTGAGAATAAAGAATCTTGTAAAGAATTATATAGAACAAAATATATGGATTATATCCATAAAACTAATCATAATAATGATGATATTATAATTAAAGGAGAAATAAATTATATGTTACCTAACAAATTTCAAAATTTAATTTATGATGAAGAACCAATTGGAAATTTAATTCATAATTACCCTTTTGAAATAAGAAAAAATACTGCACAACAATATTTTAGGAATAATTTAACAATATCATATCCTAATATAGAAGATAAACCACCTTCAACTATAAATATATATAATAAAGATAATGAGATATATTATAAATATTTTATAAATAATTACATAAAATATTATGATATTGTTAGTATTTTAGCTAATAATCAAATTGCGAAATTTGGTGGAATGGAAAAATATCTTCGTGATTACGAATATGAAAATATATTATGTTTTCAGAATTTTATTATTTTTTACGAAGATAATAAGGATATAGTTGATCCAATATATAGAGATATTCAATCGATAAAAAGTGATAAAGATAAATGTAATAGAAATAATGATATTATTATATATTTTGATAATTATAATATAAATCCAAATGGATGTTTTAAAATGTTTGCATTATTTGTTATTTATACAAAATTAATGTCTATTGAAAAAATTATTATAAATAAAATAGATAAATATATTGAATTATTACCATTATTATTTGGTAATATAAATGATTATATTTATAATAACGAATTATGTAATTATCAAGAATTAAGAAGAGTTATTGTTACATTTATGATACAATTAATGGATATTCTCAATAATACTATTAATATAGATCTATTAAGAAAAGATATAAGAAATCTGTATAATTATATAAAAACATTATATTATATTTAAATAAATATTATGGCAACTGTAAATACTAAATTAAAAGTTTAGTATAAATGCTTATTTAATTTATTATTATGCAACCATTTCTGCTACAATTCCTGGATAACATTCATATCCAGAAATTTCTATATCTTCTAATTTAAAATCTTCTATTTTACTTACATTCTTTTTGAAATGAAGTGTTGGAAATTTATATGGGTTTCGTAGATATTGCCGTTGTGCTTGTTGTGTATGAACTTTATAAAGATGATAATCTCCAAGAAACATAATAAGTTGGCCAGGTTCAAATTTATATTTACATTCTGGATCATTATTTAATACGTGACATATCATATAATTTAATAGAGCATATGATGCAATATTAAATGGTACACCGAGAAAATAATCACATGATCTCTGATTTTGTGAAATATTTAAGCTATATACGTCACCTATTTTATGAGTTTGAAATTGTATAGAAATTCCATGACAAGGAAAAAGAACACCTTGTGATGCTTGTGCTGGATTATATGTTGTCATAAGAATACGTCGTGAATGTGGATTCGTTTTTAATTCATTTAGAACATATGCGAGCTGATCAAACCCTTCATTTTGATAGGATTTATCCATACCATTATACTCGGCATTAAAATGACGCCATTGAAATCCATACATCGGTCCCATATCACCTACTTCATATTGTAAATGCATATTATCTAAAAATTCACGTGTAGTATTTTTTTCCCAAATTTTAACACCATTATTAGCAAGAATATTACTATCTGTTTGTCCTTTTATAAAGAACATTAGTTCTTCAAAAATACCTTTAAAAAACATTTTCTTTGTAGTAAGTAAAGGATAAGAATTCTTAAGATTAAATCGAATAATTTCACCAAATTTTGAGTATGTTTGTCCATTACGTCCTTCAGTTAAATTACCACTATCTAATAGTCCTCCCATAATATTTAAATATTTGTATTCTTCAAGATTATCAACTTGTTGTTGTGGTGTATACATAATAATATTATGTAATTCTGGAGGATTTGACATATTATCAAATACACTTAATCCATTAATAATGTATTTAACAAGTGGTAAATCTTTATTATAATTATTTATAATATTTTGTAATTCTTCAATATTAATAAAATTATCACACTTATAATCATTTTTAATCATATTCCAATATATTTTAAGATTTATTTTATTAATCTTATGATAATGTATAAATTCATCATATATAAATCCACCGCCACAAACAAATACTTGTCCACAAGATTTATAAATATCATTTAGAAGATTTAATACATTATAAAATGTATCAATAATATAAACTGTATCATTTGTATCTATTTTTTTAAGAGTAGTTGAAATAATAATATTAATATGTCCCTTTACAAGACCCATTTGTTCATATGTCTTACGTCCCATAATTATAATATTTGGCATATTATTTCCCTTACGAGTTATAACATCACGGAAATAATTATAGTCTTCTTTAATTTTCCATGGAATTACACCATTTTTAGATATACCACCTTTTTCATCAGTACAAACAATAAGATTAATGTCCATTCTATTTGATATGTATAATTAACTATTACCTATTTAAATAATGTATCCATCAATTTTTTATTTGAATATAAAGTTTATATTCTCAGAAAAAATTGAAATAATATACCTCCTATATATCTCTAATATAATTAAATATATCACTTTAAAAATGTCATTCCATTTTGATCTTCCCGGCGCAACTCGCATTATTGCAGTATTGTCTTCCAAATATGTTGACACCATTGTTGACAATTTTAAAAAGACTTTTCAACAGAATAAACAAGATAAATCTGATCTAGAAGCAACTATGACTCAAGAAGAAATTGATATGTATGAAGAAATGGAAAGTTACAAAATTACTTTGTGTGGATTTTCTTATCCAGCAAAACCAAAGCGGCCTATTGAATACAAGCAGAAAAAGAAAATGGATTATGGTAAGTTTATTATTGTCGATATGAGTGAAGAACAAATCTTGTCTCTTAAAAATTGATTTCCCTTGAAATAGACTACTTTTTTTACAAAAAAAATGATTTCCCTTAAGATCAACTACTTTTTTAGAATGCAAAAGCTTTGTATTCTAAAAAAATTGAATATTTTATTTATATATGTTCATAATCATTATAAAAAATAATATTATTACATTCAATATGGCTTATTCAAATATTTGCGACATTTATGATCTCGGTAATTTAAAATCAGAGATTGAATACCATTCAATAAAATTATATTTTAAAAACAATGTATTAAAAAGTATATTATTAAACGGTGACGAAATCACTAATATATCATCATATATAAAATCACAACAATCATATATAACTACAATAAATATTTATAAGTTATTAAAAAATAAAAACATTCAAATAGATTATGATTCTTATTATAAAATTATTTTTAAAATTATTAATTTTAAAAATCGTATCAGAGCTGTTACTGAAAATATGTCTGAACAACATATTTATAAGAAACATGAGATTATTGATTTTATGACATATTTTGATTTGGTAATTTTTGAAAGTTTTACAGAAGAAGAAGATTTAAATGCTGGTGAAAGTATTATAGATATTACATTATATAAAATAGATATCAAAGATGATTCTACTTCTGTTTCATTATCAAGATTCATATATAAATATGCTCTATGTATACATAAAACAGATATGGAATTCTTTTTTAAAAATACATATCAAGCAACACTAATGTGTAAAACAATATATATGAATGAAAAATATACAAAATATTCAAATAATCTTATTAAAAGTATATCAGTTCCAATATATTTTGATAATAAAAGAAATAAAGGAGAACTAATATTGAATTATTATCAACCAACTGCTGAACAGTCTGTATTTGTTTTAAAAAAAATCATTAATTATAATACATCTGAAGTAAAACATATAACACAAAATTATAAGTGCTCTTGTAAATCAATGAGTCATATGAATAAAAAAATAAGTACAGATAAAAAATTTACTCTTGAAGAAGAATTAAAGTTTTGTAATTGTTTTATAAATAAAAATAAAATAGAACCTTTTAGAATAGAAGAATCTGTACTAATTGATAAATTAAATTTATATAAATATGTTGTTTTTGAAGTTCTATCATATTATACAGATAATTATTCTGGTAATTATGATGAAGAAGATGAAGATGATAACGATGAAGAAGAGAATGAATATGATGATGATTAATAAATTAATTGATATAAAATTTAAAACATGATGTATAATCTTGATTAATAAAACTATTATTAAATAATTTTATTTTATCTTCTGTTTCTTTATTAAATAATTTATTAATTAAATCATCTGAACCAGATAATTGTATATTAAATCTATGTTGAGCTGTTGCACATACTAAACTACAATGATTTTTATAAGAAAATCTCATAATATCATTAATATAATCTAAATGTTCTATTAAATTATTATATTGTTCTATTGTATTTATTACTTCAATATTATTATATTTAAAATTCATAAAACGATAATCAACAATACCCATATTATTTGTAATATGTTTTGGAATTATTGGATGTTTAATATTATTACAATTAAAATATAATTGTTGATTATTATATTTTTTATGCATTAAAAATTTTTTTGTAAATATATTAACAATATTATCAAAATTATTATATAGATCTTTTATATCATTTATTGTATTTATTTTATAACTATTTACTAAATAATCATTATTTAATTTATTTGTTTTATTACACAATCTATCAAGTAAATTATAATTTTCCATTGATAAATTATCAAATATGTATAATATATTATTTTTATAATATAAATTATCATTTAGTAAAATGTTTGATATCTTTGGATTATTTATTTTAATAATATTATTTGATTGTTTATAATAATCTATTAGACTATTAATTTTATTAATATCTTCTATTGATTGTGCATTATCTGTTTTTAAAGTTAATACATTATTAATATAATCTACTTCATAAAAATCAGTTTGATCAATATTGTACGAATATTTAATTAAATTATTATCATGATCATATATTCTATTTGAATTATTAAAGTTATAAACAGATTTATTTCTAACTATTAAGTTAGTAAATGGTAGAATATTTTTTGTTAATCTAAACATAATAATATAAATAAAATAATATCTAGTTAACTTGATTAATTACTAAGTTAATTAGTTTTTTTATCATTGTACTCTTTAAGAGTTTGAATATAAGACACAATCTTATCTTGATTTGTTTCAATCTCTTTCTTAGCTAAGTTAATAAGAATTTGTTCAATCTCATCGGTTTTATTCTGAATATTTCCACCATATTTTTCGAAGAATGAAATAAACTGTTGAGCAATTACACAAGGAGCATAGTAATCTTCAGGGATCATTTTAATAAGTTTTGTTTCTGGTTCATTATTAAAAATGCTCTTATAAATTCCAGTGATCATTTTGTGATTACAATACTTGAATTCAAGAATTTTATTAACACGACGATCACGAAAAAGTGCAAGATCTTCAATGTTTGTTGTCTTGAATAACTTTGATGGATCATTAATACAAATGTAAATGTTAAGACCTTCCTTTGATCCGGTTCCATCAAGAACTGTTAAAAGTTCATGATAACTAATCTTTGATTTTTGTTTCTTAGACTTGCCAGAGCCATTCGAATGATTTGATCTTGAAGAATGCATACTTTGATTTTCTTCATCACTATCATCTTTCTTATTTTTCTTATCAGGTTGTTCTTCTTCTTGACCAAGAGTACTAAAATAATGATCAAAATCGTCAATTAAAAGGTCACCCTTTGATGTATCCATTGTTTCAATAAGACTTTTTAAATCTCCTTGAAATGATTCATTTAGATCGAGTGCATAGATGTGACGTTTATTTTGATTTGAATATGCCATTGCAAGAGTTGTTTTACCAGTACCAGGAGGACCCATCATAACAGTAACATATTTATAACGTTGTCCGTGATTTTTATAGAAATCTTTATTCTTAAAGAAGAAATCGAGAGATTGAACAAATTCTTCTTTAATATCATCGCGAAGAATTACACTATCTACAGATGATGGAGAAAAAATATCTTTAGGTTCTTTCCAACCACATCCTTCATTGCGATAAATTTTCTGTGTCCATTCTACACGATTTGAATTATAAGTACGAACTGCTGTATCACAAAACTGTTCAATAATATTTGAATTTTCATTTTCATCATATGTTTCAAGATAGTAAGTAATATTATCACGCTTCTGTGTTTCAATATCACCGTGTAATTCAATTTCTGTTTTCTGACGATAACAAATAATTTCATGATTTTCATAAACAATAATAAAATCATCATTGAGCATATGACCAATACTGAAATCAATCTTATCATTTGATTTGAAATTATAATCATATAATGTCTTTTCAGCTGATTGAGGATAATAAATTTCCATTACATTATTATGTAATACATTCTTTTTCTTTTCTTTTTTACAAAAATCACTCGAAATATACCATTGAATAATTTCAAGTAGTTGACCATTACGCTTAAATTCAGATGTAATCAAACTGATATTACGTGTAATCTTAAATTTTGGTTTTGTTTTAAATATCTTTTTATAGATAACACTATATAACCAAAATACAGGAAAAAGTATGTATCCAAGTAAAATTTTTTTAATAAACTTTTCAACTAAATATTTAAAACTGTTTAAAAAGCCTGTAAAATGATTTGTGAAACCTGAAAAGATAGAAACAGCGACAATTTGAATAAACATAATCATCGTTTGAGATAAAAACTTTGTATCTGTTACAGTATCATATAATGTATTATTTGAATACATTATATTATTAAAGTGACCCATAATGTGATTTGACATCATCATCGTATTCATGGTCGATGTAGGATTAAATTGCATGTTAGCCATTTTGTGTATAATAATGTATACTTTTATTATATGGATATAATGACATCATAAATTTCAATTTTTTATGAGAATATAAAGTATAACTTTATGAGAATACAACGAAATAATTTGTATTATATCTTATTTAAATAAGTAATATATTTTTCTGATAAAAATGGTGGTGCTGTTCTATCAATATCATAATTATAATATACTGTAAACATATCGTCTTTTTCTATTTGTTTAGTTGTTATAATTTCAGAAACAACTTTAACAGGTTTTTCAATAATTGTATCTTGTTTCTTACTTATAACTAATTTTCCTCCCGCTGATGAATTTATTTTTCCAGTACGTTCATCTAAATAATTAACTATTTCATATTCTATATTTGCAATATATATTGTTATAGTTTTATTATTAACTTTAATTTCTTCTGTTTTTGGATTATCGATTACTGTAGCCATAGTACCCAACATTTTTCTTAAATCTTTTTCATAATAAATTTTATTATTTTGATAATTCATATTATAATTCATATTATAATCATCAATATTTTTATTATATAGATTTACAGCATTATTTGTTTCTGTATTTTTCTTTTTTAAAAATATAAATGCACCAACAGATGATGATAAACAAACTATAATTAATACAATTATAACTATATATAATATTTTCATTATATAATATAATTTGTAAAATAATAAAAAAAAATATATTTAATTTAATGATAAATATACATATAGAGACTAAAACACATAGATGTATCATAATCCATTCGAATATATGTGTTTTCTTGTTTTTCTACATGCTTAACAACTGAATAAAATGCTCCCCATTTTTCGCGTGCTTCTAAATATGCTTCTGTATCATTAATTACATCATTTATATATGGTAAAAGTGCATTCTTAATATCTGTAGTATTCTCAAGTTTTGCTACAGGAGAAGAATTAGCCAAGTTATAAAGTTTTTGAACTTTAGTATTATTAAATGTAATATCAGTATTCATTATAAGAGTTGATATAAATAAATATATTAAGATATTATGGTGATTTATTTTTCAATTTTTTTATTTATTATATTATTCATTATTAACACAATCACTACAAATAAATCCATAATGTTCATATAAATATTCATTATGATCTTTTAAATCCTTATTTAAAAGATATGAATCATATATTTCTGATCCTTTTTTAATATTTTTAATAGATTTTACAATCATAGTACCATTTTCTTGATTAAAATTAAATTCTACATTTGGATTACAGGAATGATTAAATTTTGCAACTAATGGTAATGTTAATGGTCCATATTTCAATCCTTCAAATGCATTAAAAATATATTTAGCATAATAAAATTCTATTAAATCTTTTGAATATTTTGAAAAAAAATCTCTTAGTTTTTTATCAGTATTTTTAATAATTTTATGAACATTTTTTATCATATTTGTTCTTGGAAAATTATTTTTATCTCTTGGATATAATTCACTTTCATTTAATTCAATATATTTTTTTGTCAATTGTAATCCCTTATCTATTTCATTTTCTCCAAATAAATTAATCATAGGATACTCTATTAAAAGGATCTCTCCTTTTTGAATATTATTATTTGCTATAACTTTATGATATTCATCATTATTTAAAAAAGTTATTTTATTAGATATAAAATTATCAGATTTATAAGAAGGGGAATAAAATTTCATTACAAACAAGTAAATTAGTTAACAAACAAGTAAATTAGTTAACATATATAAAATTCAATTTTTAAAAATATAAGATAATCGAGATGCATTGATAAACATAAAAGGTTTATTTTAAATTGCTGTGTGCATCATATTAACAATTAAAATTAATATAATAAATAAAAGATAAAAACAAAAATATTCGAGATGCTTTATAAAAAAAGGCGTTTTCTTTTAAAATTTTGCTGTGAGCATCTATAATTAGTCCCCATATTAACCCCAACCCCCTTCTTAAATAAATAATAATTCCCCCCCATTTTTTATACAATAACACTGTCCCTTATTCAACTAAAAATCACTTTGAGAATGCTAGAATCCAATCATCTTAGTTTTTAACCAAAATAATCTATATTATTTTTTAACTACATAATCATACATAATTAAATATAAATTATCTTTCCAATTGCCCTTATCCTTAACCAAATCCCCTCCCATATATCAGGATGCATTTTTATATTCCATTGATTTATAAATTGCTGTGTACATCCTACTCTATTAGAGTATGTTATATGTTTAAATCTATTATTATATAAAATATATTTAAGAGATATTTAAATAAATCTTATTTAAGTAAACATGAACTTTAATAGTGCATTTGATGCTACTTTAAACACACTAAAAAATATTGTTAACTATGTTAGAGGAGAAAATGGTGCATTGGCGCACGCTTCATTAAATGAATTAACACCATTTAATTTAGATTCTGAAAAACAAGAAAAGTTTGATAATGTACTTATTGAACTTTTCTTACTTGTTCGTAATGATTCTAGTCTTAATGACAAACTCGAACAAATTTTATCTATGATTAATTCTTCAACTGAAACAGAAGAAAAAAAAGTATATTTTGAACGATTTATTAAAACAGTATTATTTATTCGTCAGCCACGCAAAGGGAAAGGAGAACGAAAACTCTTTCAAGATACAGTTAAATATCTATGGGTTAAAAATCAACCAGTTGCAGAATACATTATAAGTCTTATTCCAGAATTTGGATGCTTTGATGATCTTAATCATTTGTATGATTTAGATATTATGGGTCTTAATAGATACCTTGTAAAGATGATGGCAGAAGCTATTAAAAAAGATTATCAATTAATCCAACAAGATCCAGAAGCAAAGATTAGTTTAGTTGGTAAATGGGCTCCGCGTGAAAAATCACAATATGATAATTTTGCACATGATATCGCAACACATATTAATGGAAGTGTAAATAAAAATACTTGTATGAAACAGTATCGTAAAATGATTGCATCACTTAATAAACATCTCAAAACAGTACAACATCATATGTGTCAAAAGAAATGGAGTGAAATAGACTTTAATAATGTACCATCAGTATCAATGACAAAATTTACAAAAGCATTTCAACATGAAAAAACCAGTCCATATCCAAAAGCATCAACAAGATTACGTGTTAGATACAATAAAAATATTTATACTGGACGTCGTCATGATGAAAGTCATCCAGATTATGAAGATCGTAATACATGTAGAACAAACCTTCATAACTTTTTAAAGGATGGAAACAAAGTTAAATCATCTGTAACAGATCTTTCATCTATTGTACAAAATTATCTTTCTGGATCAGAAGCTGATATAGTTTGGGAATCACAATGGGTTTCACGTGTAGATGAGCTTCGCATGCTTTTAAATTCTGTTGAAAATAAAATGACAATATTTCCAATGGTAGATCTTTCAAGTTCTATGAGTGGCAATCCAATGATTCAAGCAATTACCCTTGGTCTATTTACATCAATGTTTATGGATAAAACACCAGATGGAGAAGAAAATCAATTCTCAAACAGATTTATGTCATTTAATACAACACCACAACTTGTTAAACTTCCACGAACAGGAACACTAAAAGAAAAAATAGAAGTAATGCAAAGATGGACTGGTTCTGGAATGTGGGGTGGAACTACAAACATTCAAAAAGCTATACAACTCCTTCTTGATATCGCAATTACACATAAATTACCAAAAGAAGAAATGCCACAAGTTCTCGCAATCTTTTCTGACATGCAATTTGATGAAGGCGATTCAAACTGGAATGAAACATCATATGAAATGATTAAGAGACAATTTGAAACAGCTGGATATTCAGTCCCACATATTATTTTTTGGAATCTTCGTGAAAATACACAAGGTTATCAAGTCCTAGCTAATAGACCAAATTCAACGATGCTTTCTGGTTTTTCAACTAGAATGATGGATTTATTCTTACAAGGAAATCTTGATGAACTCAAGAATGTTTCAAATGTTTCAGAAGAAGTAAAACAAAAAAATACAACAAAAGATCTTTTTGAAAAAGCTCTTGCACACGAGATGTTTGAAAGTATCAATGAACAAATGAAAACAAAGCTTGAAGAAATTATCTGTTAATTAATTTACAATATTTTTATAAAAATTGATTTTAATTATATTTAATGTTTTAATTTTATATTGTAATTATAAAATTAATGATTATAGCAATATCTGGAAAAATCGGTTCTGGAAAATCTACAGTTGGAGATATATTTGAAAGAGAAGGATTTATATTAGATTCTTTTGCAAAATCTGTAAAAGATATTTGTTGTATTTTATTTGGATATGATCGTGAAATAATAGAAGGTTCTACACTAAATAGTAGAATATGGAGAGAAGCTATTGATAAAAAACATACAAATTTGATTGGAAAAGATTTTACTCCACGCGATGCAATGGTATTAGTTGGAACAGAATTTGGAAGAAATATGATTCATCCCAATATATGGGTTAATACATTATTTAATCGTTACGATAAGAATAAACATCTACTTATAACAGACCTTCGATTTCCAAATGAATATGAAGAAATAAAAAAACGAGGAGGAATTGTTATTCGAATTAATCGATGCAATTTAAACAGTTCTAATCATATTAGTGAATGTGCCCTTGATTATCATAATTTTGATTATGTTATAAATAATGATGGTACACTAGAAGATTTAAAAACTAATGTATTAAATATAATAAATGAAATAAAAAAACACACTTAAAATTTAATTAAAATTATCTACATAAAACTCAAAAGACTTTGTGAGACTACGCATATCTCTATAATATTCATCACTCAATTTATCATCCACTAAAATATTTTTCGACTTTTCAAAATCAAACAAAACAAAACAATCTTTTTCTATATCAAATCCGATATTATCTAACAAAGTATCACGATGAGCCCAAAAGTTATCACGCAAATAATTCAATGCATTTGGAATGTCCTCAAAGATATCTTCATTTGGTTTAATTTTATCACACTTATCTTTCTTAATATCTTCAAAAGCACTATGTAACATCTTAATTGTCTTTGATACGACTGCTACAACTTCTAAATCTTCAAAAACATAGATACCCTTAATTTCCTCCAAATACTTACATTCATTTTTGGAAAGAAGAGAATACAACTCTGCCATTTTATTGTCGTTAAAATCTTCTAGCTTGTAAATCTTAATGGTAATCTTATCAAACACGAGTACAATCAACATGTCTTCTTTAAAGTGGAGGATATCAGAATTTTCAGGCTTTAAATTCTGGTCAAAAAAAATCTCGAAAAGTCCTTGATTAATCTGATCGAAATATGTTCTCTTCGTTTTTTTAGCAAGGATTTGGTCGGAATAAATACTATCATACATGCCTTCTACAACATACGCATCATCATCAATTGCTAAGAAATGTTTCATCGCCTTTTCCTTCAAAAGAATTTCAAAGGAATTACGCGGAAAATAGGTTGAATAACGACGAACTTTGAGCTCGTGCTCCATATCGTTATTTTCAAAAGTGGGGGAAAGAGTAATGGAAATCATTTTATTTTATGTATATTTATTATTATAGAACATATATGATATTTCATATTTTCAATTTTTTAAAAATATTGCTTAGTTAACAATTTATTGCTTGTCGGCCATATTAGCCATATATATAGTAGCACTACCAAAAATAAATACTGATAAATAATTCATATTAAATTTCTTTTTAAATAATAATATATTTACTATAATAAATACGAATAATGTTGTTATATTATAATTGATTACTAGACTTGGTTCATGCATACCTAATATTTCTACAGAAGCATTCATTGCAGGACTCATAAATAAATATTCACCTATAGCAAATAATATTAATATAAAAATTCTTGGACCTAATGTATATTTTGATAAGAAAATTGGTCCAGACATCCATGCCATTGATTGAAAAAATGCTGCTATTATAAATGGTAAAAATGGAAATGTATATTTAGGAAATATTTTAAAATATCTATCTAATAGTTTTTCCAATTGAGGTGTTGCAGCTGTTCTATGAGTTGGATCTTTATACATATTATATAATATATAATATAATAAATATATTAATTATTCATATTAATTATTCATATTTTAGTTAATTTATATATCTATATATTAAATCATCTGGTGGCAATCTGTTGTTATTTTCTTTAAAATATTGATAATCATAATCACATCTACATATGTGTATACAATTACAATTTAATATATTAATTTCTTGTTCTTTTTCTTCTATTAATTTATTTTTTTTAATACCGTCTAATTTATCTAAATCATCAACTGAATTACTTTTTCTTTTTAAATTATTTTCTATAGGAGTAAATAAATTATTATAATTTATATTATTTTCATTCGATATTTTTATTTTTTTTATTTTAATATTTTCATAATCGTCATTATCTGCTTTTCTTTTTAATTTTAATCTATTTAAATTATATGTTAATATATTTATTTCATTATTTATGTTTAATTTTCTTTTTTTATTTTGTATAACTGGTTGAAATGTTACTTTTCTTTTTTTTATATTATCTTCTAAACTATCGACAAGACAAAATTCTTCCATTTATATAATTAAAGATAATTTTTATTTGATTTTACCCTTAAAATGTCTTTAAATTCTCTATCATCTATTTTTAATTTATATTCATCTGAATATAATTTATTAACAGTAGAATATATAAAAGAGCTTGCTATATTTTCTAATTGAAAATCTTCATAATCACCTAGACCAGTTTTTTCATTAAATTCTACTAATTTAACATTATATTTTTTATCAACTATAAAATCTAATCCAAATAATTCATAGACATTTTTTTGATCTGGATATGGTTTCATTATTTTAAATTTTTTTATTAATCTAAAAAGATATGTTAAATTTTGTTTAATTTGATTTATAATATATTTACCATTTTCTTCTCCTATTTGTTCTTGTAAATCTTCAATATAATAATCACGATCGTCGTTTCCTGGATTTGTTATATTTTCTTTAACATTATTAATATTAAAAGTATTAGATCTCTCATATAAACTTAAATTCATTATAATAGGTTTTACAAAATATGCTCTATATATACCATCAACTAAAGATATAACAAGATATACTCTCAAATCAAATACACGATTATTAAATAATAATAAATCTTTAATATATTCTGATAAAACTAACTTATTATTTCCTCCCGGTTCTTTCTTATTTCCTTTATATAAAAGATGTTTACCATTTTTATTAATAAAACTTTTAAATTTATCAAAATTATCAAATAATTCTATATTTGCTCTTTCAAAACTCCAAGTTGGTCTTAAAATAAATATTTTATTATTTGTAAATAAATGTTTATATTTATCTAAATTATTTATATCTATATCTGTATGATAAACCATAAATCTTTTATAATTTTCTGGTTCTTCTCTTTGTATAGTTTTATATAAATTTGATTTATTAGTAAGATACTTTCTATGATATGTATCAAATCTATATGATATATCTGCTTTTATTGAATAATCACTTTTTCCAATAACATAACTAAAATCAACATGTTTTAATTTTTTAGCTTCTTCTTCTGTAACTAATCTCCAATTTGGATTAGTTCTAAATATTTCTTCTATATATTCTAAATTTACTCCTTTACTTTCATTATCTACTTTTATAAAATATGTTTTTTGTTTAATTAGATTGGATTTTTGTTCCATTAATAATATAATATTATTATATAAATTAATAATATAATGATTCAATTTAATTATAAATATGATTACGATAAAGCAATTGAAGATAAAAATAAAATATTAAATTTAATAGACTATCCATATTTAAAATATTATGTATCTGATAATACAATAAAAGAAACATTTAATAATTTAAAAAATGCAAAACCACATATTGTCAATAGACCATTTTATATAAATAATGTTAAATTAGAAAAAGATGATCTAAAATTTAATAATACAAATATATTAATTATGTCAACAAATGACGAATATGAAAAAATAAATAGAATAACTGATTATTTTAATGAAAAATGTAGAATTGAATGTCAGTTTTTTGGTTCTATTGGCACTGTAAAAGAATATTATGAGAAACAATTTGATAAAATTATAAATCATATGAGAGAAAATAAATTAGAAATTAATATAGAAAATATTAGAGATACTATTTTTAAATATGGAAAAAAAGATAAATTTGGAGAATGTTCAACTTTTCGTCCCAACTTAATGAAATACATTATAGAACATTTTAATTCAAAAAAAATATTAGATATGTCATCTGGATGGGGTGATAGATTAGTAGGTGCAATGGCTTGTGATATAGATTGTTATCATGGTTTTGATCCAAATTCTTGTTTACAACCCGGATATAAAAAAATAATTAATTTTTTTAAGGAAGATATCATAAATAAAGATGCAGATTTAAAAATACAAGAACTTCCATTTGAAAAAGCAATTTTACAAGATGATTATTATGATTTAATGTTTACTTCTCCACCATATTTTGATATTGAAATATATGATTCAAATTCTGAAACTCAATCTACACATAAACAAAATGAAGAATCTTGGTATAATAGTTATATGAGAGTATGGATTGAAATAATTTATAAAGCTTTAAAAATAAATGGAAAAATGATATTTAATATAAATCAATTTCAACATCATCATTTTGTAAGTTGGCTTGTTAGAGATTTAAAATCTGATACAAGATTTAAATTTCTTGGAACAATCGGATATACTGGAACTGTTATAAAAAATGTTCAACCAATATTTATTTGGAAAAAAATGAATTAAAAAACTTTTAAATAATTAATTTAGTAAATTACTAAATTAATATAAGTAAAATTATGTCTCAAGAAAAAGATTATGTTATGTATATAGTTGTAAACGATGATCTTAAAATGGGTAAAGGTAAAATAGCATCCCAAGTAGGCCATTGTGTTCAACATATTGTTGAAAATATTATTAGATCTTATTATGAAAGTAAAAAGACAGATGCATATACTAGATATATGAAATGGAAAAATGGAGCAAAAAAAATAGTTTTAAAAGCTTCTAAAGACGAATTAATCAAATTAAGCAAAGAAATGGAATCTATTGCCATATATGATGCTGGTAAAACACAAATAGAATCAGGAAGTTTAACAGTTATTGGATTTTATCCATCGTGTACAAATTCAATTTTATTTTCACAATATAAATTGTTATAATAATAAAATACATTTAACATAATGCTATTATTTATATAAATATAAATGTCTTCTAACGATGTAATATCGAATGATCAAGTTGATCCATTAGATAAAGCTGATATAATTATTGTAACAACTCCTTTTGGACTATCAATAGCATATAATTTAGCTGATGAATTAAAAAAACTAAATTTTAAAACAGCAATTACAAATACTGTTAAAGATAATGATGTTTTACATATTCTATTATTCTCATTTAAATTAGAAAAATTACCAAAAAAATATATTATTTATCAATTAGAACAAATTAATAAAAGTCTATTCTTGACTGATCGTTTATACACAGATATTGAAAATTCTATATTGTCAATGGATTATTCACATGTAAATTTTAATAATTTAAAAAATTCACATAAAAAATATATAAGATATCAACCAATGCCAATAGCTAATAAAGTAATACAGTATACACCAGAATATGAATACGATATTTTATTCTTTGGAGGTATTAATGAAAGACGTAAAAAAATATTAGATCATTTATTTAAAGAAAAATTTGTTGTAGCATATACATCTGATACATTTTTTGAAAGTCTATATACACATGTTAAAAAAGCAAAAATTGTTTTAAATTTACATTATTATGATAATGCTATTTTAGAAACAGCAAGACTTAATGAAATACTACCATTTAATACTCTTATTGTTTCAGAATCATTAAATAGATCAGATGTAATCAATGATTTTTATAAAGACGATGTATTTTTTATTGATAATATTAATGAAAATCTTTCAAATATTCATATTCTTGTTAATCAACTTAGAAATTGTTTAGATAATTTTGATATTTATAAATCACGTATAAATAAAACAAGAGAAAAGACTGTTAATAAATTATACAATTATTTTTCTTATTATCTTAAAAAGAATCTTTATGAATGCGATGTATTACAATTAGATACTTATGATAAATATATAGATTTTGAAAAAATTATTTGTTTAACAAATGGAGATATTAATATTTTAAAACAAGAATTTCATAAAAATAATTCAGATTATATTAATGATGTTTATTTTTTAACTAAAATAAATAATAAAGCAAAAATGTATTATATGTTATTTAAAAAATTTTTAGATACTAAATTAAATACTGTAACTATATGCGATGATACATGTATTTTTCCAGATAATTTTAAACAAATATTTAGATCTATAAATAATTATTTTATTACAAATGTATTTGATATATTTATTTGTTCTAAAAAAAATATTTCAAAAGAAATAGAGGATGAAAAAATACAAAATATTAAATTATTTAATAATATTGTATTTATTGATCTAGTTGATCTTAAAACAGAAGATTTAGTTAAAATAGAAATGCTACCGTTTAACGTATTTTCTAGAAATTTTGCCGAAAAATATATTGATATCTATCATAAAATTACAAACAATGTTGAAAAAACTATGGAAAATATTATCAATATAATGCTTAATTATAATATTAGTTATGTATCAACAAATATTAATTATTTTAATAATATTAATTCTTATGCATTACTAAATTAAATATTATTTTAATTATTTAAGTATTATTTATTAATATATATTATTAATAAATGACAAACACTCAACAAATTTTAACAGAAGAACAATATAATCAAGTTAAACTTGAACTAAAATACGAATTAGTTCATGAGATTAAAGAACAAATTAAAAATGAAGTTAAAGAAGAAATATACAAAAAACTTAACATAGATGATTCTAAAAAAGTAGAACCTGCAAAAGTAGCACATAAAAAAAAGAAAAAGGAATTATCATTTTTTGATAAAGTACATAATATGTTTAATTTAATGAGAGGGTTCGCTTTTTATGACAGCGATGATGATGATGATGAAGAACAAGAAGAACAACAAGAAGAACAACAAGAAGAACAACAAGAAGAACAAGAACAAGAAGAACAACAAGAAGAACAAGAACAAGAAGAACAACAAGAAGAACAAGAACAAGAAGAACAACAACAAGAAGAACAACAAGAAGAACAACAAGAAGAACAACAACAAGAAGAACAACAAGAAGAACAACAAGAAGAACAACAAGAAGAACAAAAACTATCTATGAAAGATTTGCTAAATATTGAGCTTCAAAAGAATCTAAGTGATATGTCTGATAGTGATGAACTTGAAGTAGGACTTATTACACAAGAAATTATAGATAAAGTTCTTTCTAATATAACAAAAAAGAAAGAACAATAAATGATCTATAATAAATTTATTTTTTTTTATTTTGTTGTTTTGGTTTTGTTTGTTTTGAATTTGATGGCTTTGGTTTTATTTGTTTTTGTTTAGTTTGTGTTGTATTATTACGTCTACCTCTCTTTTTTGGTTCTTCTTTTAAATCAACATCAACTTGTTTAACATTTTCTTCCATTTTTTCTTCTATTTGCTTTTTTTCAACAGAATTTACTTTTTCTTGTTTTTCTTCTTGTTCAATTTCATTTTTAATTTCTTCTAATAATTCTTCTGTAACACTTAATTTATCGTTATCTACATTTAAACTTTGTATATTTTCTAAATTAATTTCTTTTTCTTCTTCTTTATCAACAGTTTGATTATCTGATTTACTTTCTATTTCTATTACTATTACTTCTTGTGGAAATAATTCTGGAACTAGTTGTTTCTCTATTTCTTCTAATTTAGACATCTCAATTCCTATTTCAGAATTATCTTTATTATTTGATTGTGTATCTGTATCTGTATTAATTTTAATAGGATTATCTACATATTTAATAATTATTTCTAATTTATTCTTTAACATTTCATAATATAAGCTCGATGCTTTTGAATTAATTTTTTGTATTTCTGGAATTTGTACATATATATTACCAGATGTATCATTTAATCTAGATCTTAATGTTTTAACAATATTATATTCTTTCTTAGTATAATTTGTATAATATGCATTAAATACATTAACTGCTACATATAATACAATACCTATTAATGGAATATATCTATATTTGCTTGTTGTATTTAATTTCTTCATAGAATTAAATATTTGATAAGCCATATAAACAAAACCAACACTTTCCATTAAAACATGCATTACACGTTTTTTCTTTAATTTTTCAATATGTTCTATATATGATTGTGTATATTTTTTTGAACTTAATAATCTAAAAAATGGATCATATTCTTTTAAAAAAATATCAAATACTCTTCTTACATTTTCTAAAGTTGGCTCTTTGTTATTTTCTTTTAAAAAATTAATAGTTTCATAATATTTAATAGCACCTTCTCCATTTAAACAAAATAAATTTTCACCATTAATATCATAAATAGTTGATAAAGCTTTTCCATCATTTTTATTCATTGATTTCATCATCATTAAATCTAATGCAAAATTCATATATACATAATTTTATATAAAATATAAAAAATATTAACACATAAAAAAATATAAAATAAATTTGATCTACTAATTAATGATTGTTTATTTTCATTTTACAATAATCTATAATTTTATTAAGATCCAAATCAGATGTAATAATATAAATAAAATCAGCAGGATCAAAATATAATGTTATAGG
>JACCEE012403694.1_pt1 | contig 25335 bp, 24 predicted proteins | sample 7449931 | NCBI WGS metagenome assembly JACCEE01 (sample SAMN15323457, study PRJNA562643) | freshwater metagenome | isolation source: river surface water | place: USA:Blue River Watershed | collected 2017-08-19 | reverse complement strand
GGCTCGATAGCTACTGTAAGACCTGATGCAAACCGGGTAAGAAGACGAGGATTGATTTCACCGAGTTCGGTTGGATACGTGTCACTGGTGATGATGATTTGCTTCTGCGCTGCGATCAGCGCTTCGAAGGCATAAAAGAATTCTTCTTGGGTGCGTTGTTTACCCGCGAAAAACTGAATGTCATCAATAAGAAGGAGGTCTAACGAATGGTAATAGCGTTTGAACTCATCAAAAGACTTACGTTGGTAAGCTTTGACGACATCGCTTACGTAGGCCTCCGCGTGGATGTATCGGACGCGAGCTGTTTTGTTTTGCGCCAGTAAGCAGTTGCCAACGGCATGAATAAGATGGCTCTTTCCTAGCCCCACTCCGCCGTAGAGAAACAATGGGTTGTAGCCCCGTCCGGGATTCTCGGCAACCTGCAGGGCTGCAGCGCGGGCAAGTTGATTAGCTTTTCCTGGAACAAAGGTTTCAAATGTCCACTCATTGTTGAGTCGGCTTTGTTGTCGAGAGGAGTCCTGTGCGGCAGAATCTTTTACAGGCCGTTCTTCTGATGCGCTGGGGCGTGGTGATGGTTGGCCCTTGTCGGCTCCTGTAGGCGAAGACAACGGCTCCTCGACAACGTCTGCTTGTCCGGATATCTCGATTTCAAGCTCAACGGGCATGCCAAGGGTCTGGGACCACCATGACGATAGAGGTTTTGAAAATTGGTTCTTTGCCCACCCTTGTTTAAAGCGCGTTGGAGCACCCAGAATGACCCTACTATGAGTGGTGTTTTGGTCAATACGGAGCAGTTCTAGCGGCTTAAACCATGTCTGAAACTGCTGGTTGGGCAGCTCCCGTTCAAAGTGCAAAAGACAGTCTTGCCACAGCGATTCCATGGATTGGATTCTACCCGAGAAGCGGAGTTATCCACAGGCCTGGTTTGCCCCAATAAAGCCAAAAAACCTTAAAAATCGTATACTGTTTGGTTCCGCGTAGTTTTTATTTATTAAAGCTGAGATCCATTATGAAACGTACCTTTCAACCCTCCGTTGTGCGTCGCAAACGCACCCACGGCTTTTTGGTTCGTATGAAAACCCGCAGTGGTCGGGCAGTTATTCGTGCGCGTCGTGCTAAAGGCCGTAAGCGCCTGGCGGTCTAAACAATCAAACCATATTCATGGGCAAGCGAGATGACCGCTTGCACAGTTCAGAAACCTATAAGAAGGTTCTGACCACTCGGCCGGTTGTTAAAACCGGGTCCTGTGCGGTGTACCGAGCACCATCGTCCGATGGCATGCGATTGGGTTTTGTAGTGCCCAAAAAGCTGGTGAAGTATGCAGTACAGCGTAACCAGATCAAACGATGGGCCAGGGCTTTGTTCCGAACGAAAAGACCACCATTTGGCGAAGAAGTTGTGTTGATCGTAAGAGTCACATCTCCTCAACCCAAGACCGAGTGGCGACTGCATGGTCAACATCGAATGAAAAACGATCTGTCCTTGGCGCTGGAAAAGGCAATGGCAGCATGATCTTGCCAACGAGGGTGTTGTCTGTAATTGGCAAACGGGTGGGCGTAGCTCTGGTGCGCCTGTATCAATGGACCCTCCGCCCTCTGCTGGGGCCACGTTGCCGTTATCTTCCGCACTGTTCTGATTATTCAATTGAGGCTATCGAGCGGTACGGTTTGTTTTCTGGGACATGGCTTACCGCTAAGCGTCTCGGTCGGTGTCACCCTTGGTGTGAGGGGGGCTTAGACCCGGTGCCGACAGAGCTTCGTTCTAAACCCAAATCCCCAACTGAACATTTTTTTACTGAGTAGAGCTTATGGATACGCGTCGTGCCATTTTGTGGGTCATTTTCTCAATGTCATTACTGATGCTTTGGGATTCTTATATGCGCTATTCGGGTCAGGGTTCTATGTTTGGCGCGCCCGCAACCAAAGACAGCAATACGCCCGCATCACCTTCGCCGGGAACGCAAGCGCCAGTGGGGTCCTCTGCAGTACCCTCTCAGACATCAAGCCCATCCGCTTCAAACGCAAAAGCGAATGGAGCATCGGTGCCAACGGCCTCCCCTGCCATGAAATCAGCCCCTGTTGCAGGTGTTGCGCCAACCACTGTTGCTGCCAGCGGCGAAAAAATTATTCTTAAAAATAAAGATGTTGAATTGGAGATCGACACTCAAGGGGCGCGGATTGCTCGTGCAACATTGGTAAATCAGTTCTCCGAAGCGTACGAAGGAAACCGTGTGGTGTTGTTTGATCAGACGCCTGCACGCCGATACGAAGCCCAATCAGGTTTGATTGGCCAATCGGTGAATCAGATCAGCTATCCAAATCACATGTCTGTCTTTAAAAGGGCAGCACTTCGTGAAGGGTTAGATGCTAATCGCAATGTGGTTTTGGTGTCTGAATCCGGTGGTTTGAAACTTACCAAAACCTATTCGATCGATGAATCTGGGTACGTCATCCGAGTTCAACATTCAGTGCAGAACACCGGTGCGGATACTGTCTCGCCCATGGTGTATTTGCAGCTGATGCGTAATGGAGAGCGCCCTCCAGGTGAGAGCCAGTTCTACCAGACGTTTATTGGCCCAGCCTTGTACACCCAGGAAGGAAAGTTTGAAAAAATCGATTTTTCGGACATCGAAAAAAACAAGGCCAGCCATGTTAAAACAGCGAACAACGGCTGGTTCGGAGTTATCCAACACTATTTTGTAAGTGCATGGATTCCGTCGAACGATGCACCCCGAGAGTTTTATACCCGCCGAATCGAAAACAACCTTTACAGCGTTGGCATTATCCAAGCCTTGCCGGCCATTTTGCCGGGAGCGCAGCAGACACACGATGCGGTTTTGTTTGCCGGTCCTCAGTTGCAAGATGTTTTAGAAAAGCTTTCACCAGGCCTTGATCTCGTGGTGGATTATGGCTGGCTAACGTTTTTGGCCAAGCCAATTTATTGGCTACTCGAACAGCTCTACGGCATTGTTGCCAACTGGGGTTGGGCAATCGTGTTGTTGACGATCATTATCAAACTGGTGTTCTATCCGTTGTCCGCGGCCAGTTACAAGTCCATGGCCAAAATGAAGGCTGTAACACCGCGGTTGATGAAATTGCGTGAGATTCATGCTAACGACAAGGCCAAGTTAAATCAGGCCATGATGGAACTCTATAAAACAGAAAAGATAAACCCGCTTGGCGGATGCTTACCTATTCTGGTGCAGATCCCTGTATTTATTGCCTTGTATTGGGTATTGCTTGCGAGCGTAGAGATGCGTAATGCACCGTGGGTTGGATGGATTACAGACCTATCCACGCCTGATCCCTACTACATACTTCCAGTGATCATGGCTATCACCATGTTTATCCAGACCAAACTGAATCCTCCCCCTCCGGATCCCATTCAGGCCAAGGTCATGATGGCGATGCCCATTGTGTTCTCTGTCTTTTTCTTCTTTTTCCCTGCCGGACTCGTGTTGTATTGGCTCGTGAATAACGTGCTTTCCATCGCTCAGCAGTGGATGGTGATGAAGCAAATTGAGAAGGCAGCTGCCGCCCATTGATAAGCGATTGACTTGACCAGGGGTATCCATGGTGACCGATACGATCGTCGCTATCGCGACACCCCCTGGGCGTGGTGCAATTGGAGTGGTCCGTGTCTCTGGGCCGCTGGTGGTCGCGTTGACGCAAGCCGTGTGTGGCCGGCCACTGGTTCCCAGGGTGGCCACGCATTTGTCATTCTTGGATGAAAATGGCCAGCCGATCGATGAAGGCCTGGCGATTTTTTTCCCAGGGCCTCATTCGTATACCGGTGAGGATGTCTTAGAACTGCAGGGGCACGGTGGCGTGGGCGTGCTGTCCTTGTTGTTAAATCGTTGCCTGGGTTTTGTGCCCTCGTCTGGCCGGATGCGAATGGCAGAGCCCGGGGAGTTTACGCAGCGGGCCTTTCTTCATGACAAGTTGGATTTGGCGCAGGCCGAGAGTGTTGCTGATCTGATCGATGCGGGCACGGAACGTGCTGCCCGAAGTGCTTTGGCCTCGCTTCAGGGTACGTTTAGTCAGTTGATCAGCGATCTTCAGAACCGATTGATTGATGTTCGGATGCGCGTTGAGGCTTGCCTTGATTTTCCAGAAGAGGATATTCCGTTTATTGAACGCGAAGGTGTTGCGCAACGATTGAGCGATATTTTGGCGGTCTTAACCCAAGTCCACGATAGTGCTTCACGTGGTGCGGTATTGCGCGAGGGTCTGCGTGTTGTTTTGGTGGGTGCTCCCAATGTTGGCAAATCATCGCTGTTAAATGCGTTGGCTGAACAAGACGTTGCGCTGGTCACGGCGATTGCGGGCACGACCCGTGATCGAATTGTCCAAGAAATAAGTGTGGATGGCGTGCCGATGCATGTGATCGATACCGCAGGATTGCGGGATACGTCAGATGAGGTTGAGCGGCTTGGCATTGCTCGAACCTGGCAAGAGGTACAACGATCACAGGTGGTCGTGTTGTTACGGGACGCCACGGGTACGGTTCCGGTTGATCATGCGTTGGAACAGAAGGTTGTGCAGCAGGCATCGTCATGCCGGGCCGTTGTCCGTGTCTGGAATAAAAGCGATTTGGCTTTGCATGTTTCGCAGGGAAAGGATGCAGATGCGGTTCATATCTCAGCAAAAACAGGGTTGGGATTGGATCAGTTGAGACAGCGGCTGCTTGACCTTGCTGGCTGGACGGGTGACGCGAGCAGCGGAGTGTTTGCCGCTAGAGCGCGGCATCTTCAGGCCTTGCAACGTAGTCGTGTGGCGTGCCAAGAGGCGACCCAGCATCTGACCGCAAAGGAGCTTGAACTTTTGGCGGAATGTTTACGTCAGGCGCATGCCGCACTATCGGAGATCACCGGGGAGTTCTCATCCGACGATTTATTGGGCGAGATTTTCGGCCGGTTCTGTATTGGTAAGTAGTACTCTTGCTGCTGCTTTGCATGGTGATCAACGAAAGGAACCTGTCCATTTGCGTTTTGTGATGCGCAGCGTTCCGTTGTCGTTTTGATGCTGAGAGGGCTCTTCAGCCTGCGTCGCGACGGCCTCAAATACCCCTTTTTCTCTATTTTTTCGTACAGCGTCTGCCGGAAAGACTTGCCCACTCATGGCGATATAGACCCCTGGCTCAAGAAGCTGGACTGCTGCTGTTGCCATGCCAATGTTGAACAGTCCGTCGGAATTCGATTGACTGACGGGAATCATGGCTCCCGTAAAGACTACGGTTTGGTGCGGTTGACGATGCTTAGCAACAACCGCCGCTGTCTGAACCATGGTGTCGGTGCCGTGCAGAATAACCACTTGCGATTCCTGGATTCTGGCAACGTGAGCGGCAACGGTGTTGCGGTCTGCATCGGTCATCTCGAGGCTGTCGATCAACATCAGGGTTTCACTACGCCAGGTTTGCGCAATGCGGCAAGTGGCGGCCCATTCTGAAACGCGCGAGTGGTCGAATCCGAGTTGTCCCTGTTGGGGTAGTACTGTTTTCTCGATGGTTCCGCCGCATGAGAGAAAGACCAATGCAGTGTGCTCCGAAGATGTCATAGGGGTTGCCTTGCGTGTCGCACAGTGTGGGTGAAGACTGCGATGTTAAAATCTTTTGGCTAAAGCTGCTTAAAAAGCCGTCGTTGCACTTCAACATCATCTCTTACATTGCTTCCGATCATGACCATTACACCGCCAGCATTTGTTCAGCACCGTGGACTCATTGAGTGGGTCTCTTCCATTGCAGATTTAACGCAGCCTCAACAGGTGGTGTGGTGTGATGGCTCCCAGGACGAGTACGACAGGCTTTGTGCAGAAATGGTCGCGTCGGGAACGTTAAAAAAACTTAATCCACAGAAACGCCCCAATTCGTATCTCGCATGGTCGGATCCATCTGATGTTGCCCGTGTGGAGGACCGGACCTATATCTGCAGTCAGACGCAGGCCGAGGCAGGCCCCACGAACAACTGGATCGATCCGCATGAGATGCGGTCTACGCTTTCAGGCCTCTTTAAGGGCTGCATGCAGGGTCGAACGATGTATGTGATTCCCTTTTCCATGGGTCCTTTGGGTTCGCCGATTGCGCATATCGGCGTGGAAATTTCGGATTCCCCTTACGTGGTGGTGAACATGCGCATGATGACCCGCATGGGCCGTGCCGTGTATGACGTATTAGGTGCCAATGGGGCGTATGTGCCTTGCGTCCACTCGGTGGGGATGCCCCTCAAGGCGGGCGAGTCCGACGTGGCTTGGCCTTGCAATGACACCAAATACATCGTGCACTTTCCGGAGACTCAAGAGATCTGGTCATACGGCTCTGGATATGGCGGTAACGCACTCTTGGGCAAGAAGTGTTTTGCATTGCGGATCGCATCGGCAATGGGCCGCCGCGAAGCCCATGGTGCAAATCCAGGGTGGTTTGCCGAGCATATGCTGATCTTGGGTGTTCAGGCACCTTGGGGGAAGAAGTACCACGTTGCGGCGGCTTTCCCCTCGGCCTGCGGTAAAACAAATTTCGCAATGCTGATCCCGCCAAAGGGGCTCGATGCGGGTGGATGGAAGATCACCACGATCGGCGATGACATTGCCTGGATCAAGCCTGATGCGAAGGGTCAATTGCGCGCGATCAATCCTGAAAATGGCTATTTTGGCGTTGCGCCAGGCACTAACGATAAGACCAATTACAACTGCATGGCATCGTTAAAAGAAAACGTTATTTTCACGAACGTTGCTTTAACCGATGACGGCGATGTCTGGTGGGAGGGTATGACCGAACTGCCGCCAGCCCATTGCACCGATTGGCAGGGCAAGGATTGGACTCCCGAGATTGCGCGATCACAAGGCCGTAAGGCAGCCCACCCGAACGCGCGTTTTACGGTATCGGCAGCCCAGAATCCGGTGATCGATAGCCATTGGGATGACCCGCAGGGTGTGGTGATTGATGCCTTTATTTTCGGGGGCCGTCGCTCCACCACGGTTCCTCTGGTGACCGAGGCCCGCAACTGGCAAGAAGGTGTGTACATGGCTGCGACCATGGGCAGTGAGACCACGGCCGCAGCCGCGGGTCAGCAGGGTGTAGTCCGTCGTGATCCATTCGCAATGCTGCCATTTTGTGGCTACAACATGGCCGATTACTTCGCGCACTGGTTGGATTTGGGAGAGAAGCTCGGCCGAAGTGGCGCGCGTTTGCCCAAGATTTTTTGTGTGAATTGGTTCAGAACCGACGAAAACGGAAAGTTTGTCTGGCCTGGTTTTGGCGAGAATGCCCGTGTTTTGAAGTGGATGCTGCAACGTATTGAAGGGCAGGCGGGCGGTGTCGACCATGTGTTCGGTGTGACGCCGCGCTATGAAGATCTCGATTGGACTGGGTTGGAGTTTTCGAACGATCAGTTTTCAAAGATCACGTCGATCGATGCGAAGGCCTGGGGTGATGAGTTCAAGCTGCATGCCGAGCTTTTTGCAAAACTTGCGCACGGCCTGCCGGACCAGCTGATTCAAACAAAGACTACCTTGCAGGCGCGCCTTGATCAGCGTCTCGCTGCCTGATCACCGGCGTTTGAGGAGCCGCTTATATTCTTCTCTCACGGTGGTGTCGCGAGAGCCGGCGATCAACTTAACGGGATCGCCGGGCTGGATCTCACCCTCTGTTAATACACTGCAGTACCATCCGCATCGCCCACTTTCGGCCATCAGCTTGGTGGCCTGATTGGAGCGCATTCGTGCGTTAAATTTAAAACAGGGCTCTCGTGGTTTGACCACCTGAAGAACAACCTGTTCACCGATATGAAGTCGGTCACCGATCCAGATGTCGGATTCGAGGATTCCATTCATGCAGAGGTTTTCGCCCACCTGCCCAAAGAGTGACGACACATCGTGAAGCCAAGACAGCTCGGCCTTCCAAAACGCGTAGTGCTCTGACGGATAGCAATACACAGCTTTTTGTGGCCCGCCATGAACGGAGAGGTCGGCCTGCTCATCTCCTGCCACCCCAAGGGTGGTGCACCGTACACGTCGTGGGGCCTCGGTGGTGCTGATCGGTGATTTTTGTATGCCGGACATTTCACGGTGGAGTTGTTTCTCGTCGTGCGGATCACGAAACAACAGGGGTTTAACCTCGCTAACGCAGATGGCAAGCAAAGAGATGGTCATGGCGGAAGGCGTCGTGCGATCAATGGTTGGTTGGGGATTGTTCCGGATGTTCGAGCTGGCTGGCCAGCCGATCGGCAAGGGCGATCGCGGCCAGTAACGATCCTGGGTCGGCGATGTTTTTGCCGGCAATATCGAAAGCGGTGCCGTGGTCCACGCTGGTTCGTATAAATGGCAGCCCCAACGTAATGTTGACGCCTTGGTCGATGCCGAGGTATTTGATGGGGATGAGGCCCTGATCGTGGTACTGGGCGACCACCACATCAAAGTCTTTGTGCTGTCGTGCTCGCATAAAAATCGTATCCCCCGGCCAGGGCCCACTGGCGTTGATGCCAAGTGTCTTCGCCTTCGCAACTGCTGGAGCAATGATGTCGATGTCTTCGCGGCCAAACAGGCCAGACTCACCGGCATGGGGATTGAGTCCGGCAATGGCCACGCGTGGTTTCGGTACGCCGAGTTGCTTACAGGCCCGCTCAGCTAAGACGATGGTGTGCACCAAGTCGTCTTGATTTAATCCATCGATGACATCGCGCAGGGCCAGATGCACGGTGTTGAGCACCACCCTTAGTTCTGGATTGACCAGCATCATGCGCACCGGGGGTGGGGAGGAGGGACTGGCCAGCTCGGCCAACATCTCGGTGTGTCCGGGCCAAGGGTGTCCTGCCAGCGCCAGCGATGCCTTGTGGATCGGCGCCGTAACGATGCCTGCGGCCTCGTTCCGGCTGCATAGGCTTACGGCCGATCGAATGGACTCGAAACCGGCTTGCCCATTATTTTTTCCCACTTTTCCAATGCTTATTTCTAGATTTTTCCAATTGACAGGAAGAAATTCTAAATTTTTAGTGGGAATTTGATACTTTTTTGATTCTTCTAGAAACCAATCCGGATCTCCGCAAATAAGGAGAGGGCGTTGGCCTTGGCCGCTGTTATGCCAGAGGTGCAGGGCTTTGAGCACGATTTCAGGCCCGATGCCTGCTGGGTCGCCGGATGTCACAATGAGCGGTTTCATGCACTGATCCTAACAAGCCTGGCCCTGCTTCTGCCTGGAATTGGGCGGATTTTTTCCAAGGTTGTGATGATTTCTGAGATTTTGAGTTTCGGGCAGGCCGGAGGCCCCGAGGGCTGGGTGCTGGTGGTTTTGGCGGCCGTGGCCCTGGCGGCCGGATTTGTCGATGCAGTGGTGGGAGGCGGTGGCCTGGTGGCTATTCCCGCGCTGTTTTCCTTTGTGCCACAGGCCTCGCCGGCGGCACTCTTTGGCACCAACAAGATTGCTGCCATTTCAGGCACCTTGGTGGCCGCTAGCCGTTATGCCCGAGCGGTACAACTGCCTTGGAATGCGATTGTTCCCGCCCTTGTCGGGGCGGCCGTGTTTGGCTGGTTGGGTGCTGCTGCAGTGAGTTTTTTGCCCCGAGCGCTGGGCCAGCCCTTGGTGCTGGTGATGCTGGTGATTGTTGCGGTGATCACCTTGCGCAAAAAAGAAATGGGTGCGGTCCATGCGCCGCGGTTATCCCAAGGCCGTCAACGCTTGTTGGGCCTACTGGTGGGAAGTGTGCTTGGTTTTTATGATGGTTTTTTTGGTCCCGGCACCGGTGCGTTTTTAGTCTTCGTGTTCGTACGCTTCTTTGGGTATGATTTCCTGCACGCTTCAGCCTCGAGCAAGGTGGTCAACGTGATGACCAACCTTGCCGCATTGGCGTTTTTCTTGCCGGCGGGAGAGTTCTTTTTAAAAGCGGCTGTGCTTATGGCCTTGTGCAACATTGTGGGGGCCTGGCTGGGCACGCACCTTGCCGTAAAAAAAGGCAGTCAGTTTGTTCGACGATTTTTTCTGGTTCTTTTAGCTGTGCTGATCGCCCGTATGGCGTGGGGCACTTTGGAGATGTTTTTATGAATTCACCACATATGGTTTTGGGTCAGTCCATGGTCAGCCATTGGATCGACGGCACCACCGTCAAGGATGCTCCTGCGCGGTCCGCGCCGGTCTTTAATCCTGCCACGGGCGAGATCGCGCGTGAGGTGGCACTGGCTAGCGTAGCCGATGTTGATCGTGCGGTAGCGTCGGCTGCGAAGGCCTTTCCAGCGTGGTCAGCCACGCCGCCGGTGAAACGTGCGCGTGTCATGTTTGCGTTCAAGGACTGGATGGAGCGCAACATGGAAGTACTTGCCAAAGCGATTACGGCGGAGCATGGCAAGACGATTGATGATGCCAAGGGCGAGGTGCAGCGCGGCCTGGAGGTGGTGGAGTTTGCGTGCGGCATTCCACATTTGTTAAAGGGCGAATACACCGAACAGGTCGGCAGTGGTATTGATGCCTGGAGCCTGCGTCAGGCCGTTGGCGTGTGTGTGGGAATTACGCCGTTTAACTTTCCGGTCATGGTGCCGTGTTGGATGTATCCCGTGGCCATTGCCTGTGGCAATACATTTGTTTTGAAGCCCTCCGAGCGCGATCCATCCGCATCGTTGATGGTGGCGCAGGGGTTAAAAGAATCCGGCCTGCCGGACGGTGTCTTCAATGTCGTTCAAGGCGACAAAGAAGCTGTGGACGCGCTGTTGGCCCATCCAAAGGTTGCCGCAGTGAGTTTTGTGGGCTCGACGCCCATTGCCCGATACATCCACGAAACCGCCTCTAAACACGGCAAACGCGTGCAGGCGTTAGGCGGCGCTAAGAACCATCTGGTGGTGATGCCCGATGCCGACTTGGATCAGGCTGTGGATGCATTGATCGGTGCTGCATACGGCTCTGCGGGTGAGCGCTGTATGGCGATTTCGGTTGCGGTTGCGGTGGGTAACGTTGCCGATGCATTGATTGCCAAGATCGCTGAGCGTGCATCGGCGATCAAGGTCGCCCCAGGAGATGCGAAGGGTGCTGAGATGGGGCCCGTGGTGACACAGGCGCATTTGGACAAGATCCGCGGCTATGTTGAGAGCGGCCTGCAAGAGGGCGCCAAGCTTGTTGTCGATGGCCGAGGATTGAAGATCTCCGGCCACGAAAAGGGGTTCTACATCGGCCCTTGCTTGTTTGATGGTGTTAAACCGTCGATGAAGATTTATCAGGAAGAAATATTTGGTCCTGTATTAAGCGTTGTTCGTGTTGATGATTTTGAGCAGGCCGTTGCGCTCATTCATGAGCATTCATTTGCGAATGGTGTGGCGTTATTTACTCGTGACGGTGACAGCGCCCGCGAGTTTGCATCGCGTATTCAGGTCGGCATGGTGGGCATTAATGTTCCGATTCCCGTTCCGATGGCGTTCCATTCTTTTGGAGGCTGGAAAGACTCTCTGTTTGGTGACCATCATATTCATGGTCCTGAAGGAGTTCGTTTCTATACGCGCTACAAGGCAATCACGCAGCGTTGGCCCAAGGGAATTCGAGAGGGTGCACAGTTCGTGATTCCCACGATGAAGTAAATCCATCGGAGTAGGTTGTTGAGCAAGGAGACGTTGCTTTGGAATTAAGAACACTGGGCTTGATCAATGGCCAATGGGTATCGGCGCGCTCTGGCCGTCGGTTTGCGGTGACTAACCCTGCGACCGGTGAGACGATCGCTGAGGTCGCCAATATGGGTGCAGACGACACCCTTGCCGCCGTTGCGGCTGCCCATGAGGCCTTGCCGGCCTGGCGTGCGGTGACTTCAAAAGAACGCAGCGCGCGGTTAAAAAAATGGAATGACCTGATTCTGGCCAATGCGGATGCTCTGGCCGCGCTCATGACGGCCGAGCAGGGCAAGCCTCTCGCAGAAGCGAAGGGTGAGGTGTTGTACGGTGCATCGTTCGTTGAGTGGTTTGCCGAGGAAGCCAAGCGTGTTTACGGTGATGTGATTCCATCGCCGATCGCTGGCCGCCGGCTGCTGGTGTTTAAGGAGCCGATTGGGGTAGCCGCTGCCATCACGCCCTGGAATTTCCCCTTGGCGATGATTACAAGAAAGTGTGCGCCTGCTATTGCTGCAGGGTGCACGGTGGTTGTTAAACCAGCGGAAGCCACGCCACTTACGGCATTAGCATTGGCCGATCTAGCCTTGCAAGCTGGCTTTCCGGCGGGGGTATTTAACGTGGTGGTGGGCGATGGCCCGGCGGCCCCAGAGATTGGCAAGGTCTTGTGTGAGGACACCAGGGTCCGGAAGGTCTCCTTCACCGGGTCGACCGAAGTGGGCAGGATCCTGCTTCGCCAATCTGCGGACACGGTTAAAAAGCTCTCGTTGGAGCTTGGTGGTAACGCCCCGTTTATTGTGTTTGATGACGCCGATGTTGACGCTGCCGTGGAAGGGGCGATTGCCTCCAAGTATCGGAACGCTGGGCAGACGTGTGTCTGCGCCAATCGGATTTATGTTCAAGATGGTATCTACGACCTCTTTGCACAGAAGCTTGCTGAAAAGGTGGGGCAGCTGAGGGTGGGTCCAGGAACCCAGTCTGGGGTTCAGATCGGGCCTCTGATTGAGCCTGCGGCATTAGAGAAGGTCAAAACCCACGTGTCCGATGCCCTTGCCGGTGGCGCAAAAGTTCTGGTGGGCGGAAAGTCTCATGCCCTCGGGGGGCTGTTCTTTGAGCCGACCGTGATGACGGAAGTGAAACCCTCCATGCTGGTCTCTCGGGAGGAGACGTTCGGGCCGGTTGCGCCTCTGTTCCGCTTTAAAACCGAGCAAGAGGTGATTGGGTTGGCTAACAACACCGAGTTTGGGCTTGCGTCTTACTTCTTTTCGCGCGACATTGGACGGGTGTTTCGGGTCGCCGAGGCCTTGGAGTCGGGCATGGTGGCCGTTAACACTGGCAATTTTTCCAATGAAGTTGCCCCATTTGGCGGTGTAAAGCAGTCGGGCCTTGGTCGTGAGGGGTCGAAATACGGGATCGAGGAGTACCTCGAGATCAAGTTCGTAACGATCGCCGGGCTATGATGTTTCACGTGAAACATGGTTTATCCAAAGGTATTTGATGTCATTGTGGTGGGAGGTGGCCATGCCGGAACAGAGGCAGCCCTCGCCTCGGCCCGCATGGGGGCGGCCACGCTCCTGTTGACCCACAGCCTAGAAACGCTGGGTCAGATGTCGTGCAACCCCTCGATTGGGGGTATCGGTAAGGGTCATTTGGTCAAAGAGGTGGACGCCCTCGGAGGCGCCATGGCCCTGGCCACCGACAGGGCGGGCATACAGTTTCGTATTCTTAACAGTTCTAAAGGTCCGGCGGTGAGGGCGACCCGGGCTCAGGCTGATCGGGTGCTGTACCGAGGAGCGATCCGCTCCATGCTCGAAAATCAAGCCAACCTATGGTTATTTCAGCAGGCGGTGGACGACCTTCTTGTTCAGGGCGACAGGGTATGCGGGGTGAGAACCAATGCTGGCCTGACGTTTGAGTCCAAGACGGTGGTGTTAACCGCTGGCACGTTCTTGGATGGGAAGATCCATATTGGTCTGGAAAATCACAGCGCCGGCAGGGCCGGCGACCCTCCGGCCATTCGTCTTTCACAGCGATTAAAAGAGCTGAAACTTCCTCAGGGCCGCCTAAAAACGGGCACGCCCCCCCGCATTGACGGCCGGACTATCGATTACAGTGTGTTGGCAGAACAGCCGGGCGATGTGGACCCGGTACCTGTTTTTTCGTTTCTTGGTGATGCGGCCATGCATCCGGCCCAGCTCCCATGCTGGGTGACCCACACTAATGCCCATACCCACGCCATTATTCGGTCTGGCCTTGATCGTTCGCCGATGTTCACGGGGGTGATCGAAGGGGTGGGCCCCCGTTATTGCCCGTCCATCGAGGACAAGGTGCATCGTTTTGCTGATCGCGACGCCCACCAGATTTATCTTGAACCCGAGGGGCTCACGACCCACGAGGTCTATCCGAACGGGATTTCAACAAGTCTTCCTTTCGATGTTCAGCTTGAGCTGGTCCATTCCATGAAGGGGCTTGAGAAGGCCCATATTCTTCGGCCAGGGTATGCGATTGAATACGATTACTTTGATCCCCGGGCATTAAAGCCTTGGCTCGAGACCAAGGCCATTTCGGGCCTCTTTTTTGCCGGCCAAATCAATGGCACGACGGGTTACGAGGAGGCCGCTGCCCAGGGGCTTCTGGCTGGAGCGAATGCGGCGTTGCGTGTCAGGGGCGATGAGGCGTGGGTGCCGACCCGGGACCAGGCTTACCTTGGGGTTCTGGTGGACGATCTGGTGACCCGTGGCGTGACGGAGCCTTACCGTATGTTTACCAGCCGCGCCGAATATCGATTGAGCCTGCGCGAGGACAACGCTGATCTCCGGTTGACTGAGGCGGGCCGCCGTCTTGGGCTTGTGGACGATAACCGCTGGCGCGCTTTTTGTGAAAAGCGTGAGGCGGTAGAGCGGGAAACGGTCCGTTTGTCCGGCTGTTTGGTGGGCCCGAGGCGTTTTCAGGAGGCCCAGCTTCAGGCTCTGGTCGGCAGCCCCTTGGATCGAGAGGTCTCTGCACTGGAGCTTTTGAAGCGACCAGAGATTGGTTATCGGGATCTGGTGGCGCTTCTCGACCACGAGGGCAAGGCGGCACTCGCCGCATCGCCAGGCCCTGCGAGAGAGGTCTGGGAGCAGGTTGAAATTCAGACCAAATACGCTGGGTACATCGCCAGGCAGCGTGATGAGGTTGCCCGTCAACAGGCGCAGGAGCGGGCAGAAATACCAGAGGACATGGATTACGGGCAGGTTCGCGGCCTGTCGATTGAGGTTCGGCAGAAGCTTGAAGCCATCGCACCCCGTACGCTTGGCCAGGCGTCCCGCATATCGGGTGTGACGCCTGCTGCGATTTCACTGCTCTGGATTCACATCAAACGGCTTCGGGCGGGCAGCAAGGCCCTAGGCCCCGACCAAAAAGCCGCTTAGCCCGTTTTTCGACATGGCGGCGCCAGAATCGGCGGAAGCTTTCTTCACGCTTATTTCCGAGGGTTGGCATCCGCCGGCGGATGACTATCGGCTCTCCGATGAGCAGATTCAACACCTTTGTTCCTTTTTGCTCCAGTTAAATCGCTGGAACCAGGTGCATAGCTTGACGGCCATTTTGGATCCTAAACAGCAGGTGATCCGACATATTTTGGATGCGCTGGCCGTCTGGCCGCAAATCGATCGCAGGCTTCGGGCCTCGCGGCTGGGCAATCGCGTGGCGGATGTCGGAAGTGGGATGGGTGTTCCCGGGGTAGTGTTGGCCATCGTCATGCCTGAGTTTGAGTTTCACTTGATCGAACGTCAGCAGAAAAAGGCGAGCTTTCTTCGGCACGTGGCCGCGCGGCTCGGCCATGCAGTTCGGATTCGGGTGGTTGATCAGGACGTCACCAGGATGCGGGTCGATGAAGGGTATGATTTGATCGTTTGCCGGGCATTTTCTGGCCTCCATGAATTTCTAAGCCTCACCCACCACTTGTCGAAACCGGGGACCCTTTGGGCTGCCATGACGGGCAGAGACAAAAAAAGTGAAGAATCACTATCTAAAATGATAATAAAAAACAATCACTTAGAGATGGAGCCGGCCGTTCCTATCGAGGTTAAGGGCTTGATGGCGGATCGCCACTTGGTGTGGGTCAAGAGGACATCATGACTGCTCAGGTATTTGCGGTTGCGAATCAAAAAGGTGGCGTTGGCAAGACCACCACTGCGGTGAATGCCGCCGCCGCGTTGGCACGGCTGCAGAAGCGGGTGTTGTTGGTTGATCTTGACCCTCAGGGCAATGCGACCATGGGCAGCGGCATCAATAAGCAGGACCTTGATCGGTCGGTTTATCCCGTGCTTCTTGGTGAGATGAGCGTGCGCGAGGCGCGGCTTGCCTCCGAGACTGGTGGCTATGACGTTCTTGCGGCGAACCGTGACCTAGCAGGGGCCGAGATTGAGCTTGTGGGACTGGAAGGGCGGGAGCATCGATTGGCCAAGGCGATTGCCGAGGCGGAAGACGATTACGACGTGGTGATCCTGGATTGCCCCCCGTCTCTGTCGATGCTTACGCTCAATGGATTGTGCGCAGCAAATGGCGTGATCATCCCGATGCAATGCGAATACTTTGCCCTTGAGGGCCTGTCCGATTTGGTCAATTCGATCAAACGGGTCCACGCGAATTTGAATCCTGGTCTTCGGATCATTGGGTTATTGCGGGTCATGTTTGATCCCCGTATGACGCTGTCTCAGCAGGTGTCTGATCAGCTGATCACGCACTTTGGGGACAAAGTGTTTCGTTCGATTATTCCGCGCAATGTTCGGCTGGCCGAGGCGCCGAGCTTTGGACAGCCCGGCATTGTGTATGACCCAGGCTCTCGAGGATCGAAGGCTTACCTCGACTTTGGCCAGGAATTGATTCAACGCTTAGCGAGTGAGACAGGAAGCGCAGCATGAGTGCAACAAAGAAGAAGGGGCTGGGCCGTGGTCTCGACGCCCTGCTTGGGGGCGCCGCCCCCAGCTTTGATTCGGCGCCGAATCGGCAGACCTTGGCGATCGCCTCCCTTCAGGCTGGAAAGTATCAGCCCAGGCAGTCGATGGGCGAGGAGAGCCTGCAAGAGCTAGCCGACTCGATTCGGGCCCAAGGCGTAATGCAGCCCTTGTTGGTGCGCCCGATTGGGCCCACCGGGCCAGCTAACGCAGGTCAGGCAGCGTTTGAGATCATTGCCGGGGAGCGTCGTTTTAGGGCTGCTAAGCTGGCCGGACTCCATGAGGTCCCGGTGATCGTTCGGGATGTCGACGATCAGGCTGCTCTGGCGATGGCTTTGATCGAGAATCTGCAGCGGGAGGATTTGACAGCGCTTGAAGAGGCCCAGGGTATTGATCGACTGATCCGTGAATTTGGTCTTACCCACGAGCAGGCAGCCCAGGCGGTGGGCCGCTCCCGAAGCGCCACCACCAATTTGTTACGTTTGTTGCAGCTGCCCGTTGCTGTTCAAGAGATGCTGCGGCAACAGAGCCTGGATGCTGGTCACGCCCGCGCTTTGCTTCCCTTGCCCCCTGCCCAGGCTCGGGCCCTGGCTGAAAAAATTGTGCATGAAAAGCTTTCGGTGCGCGATGCAGAGCGGCTCGTGGCCAAACTGTCGTCCGGTGGGCCGATGCCCAGTGTGGTCAAAGCCGGAACGTCAGGTAAATCGGGGGGGAAGTCTCCGGGCCAGCGCGACTGGATTCGGGTCCAGGACCAACTCTCCGATGTCTTGGGCTTGCCGGTCGTGCTTAAGCAGGGACGGGGCAGTCGCGGTGAGCTGATCATTCGCTTTGCATCGGTCGATGAGCTTGACGGTGTGATTGATCGTCTGGCGCCCGAGGGCCTGCCTGAAAATTGACACGTGATCACGATGAACGATATTCTTTCAGGGTTTTCGCTAGGAGCGGGATCGGCACTCGTCGATACCCACAGGAAATAACAACGTGTTGGTCGCTGTGATGTTGCAGGCAGTGATCACGCTTTTGGCGGGAATGATCACGTGGCTGGTGGTGGGGCCGATACAGGCGCTGTCACTCGTTGCAGGGGGGGGTTCCATTGTGATTCCGAATGGATTGTTGGCGATGCGTTTGCGCGCGAGCCAACCCCAATTTGCGCCTGTCGTGTTGTTGGTAGGCGAGTTTGTAAAGATTTTGTTGTCGGTAGGGCTTCTATGGCTGGCCTACCGATGGATTGAAGGACTGTCGTGGGGGGCGCTGATTGTCGGGGTGATCCTGGCGTTGAAGGCGCTGCTGTTGACCCCGTGGGCGCAGCGTGCTGTGGACCAGTGGCAGGCTGATAAGGCAGTGCGATAAGCGCTGCGGCTGGGCATTAAAAAAACTTAAAATTGCGTTGGCACGGTTTGCGCAATTTGGCTGGAAGATGATTCGCAACACAATTCGTTGATAACAATTCGAACACGACACAGAGTTTTCTTATATGGCTTCTAATTCCGCCCCGACCGCCTCCGAATACATCATTCACCACCTGGGGCATCTCACCACAACGGGCAAGCCACAAGAAGCCATCGTTGATTTTTCGATTATCAACATCGACACCGTCTTTTGGTCAGTGTCGATGGGCCTTTTGGTGATTCTTCTACTGTGGTCGGCGGCCCGAAAAGCAACCTCGGGCGTTCCTGGCCGTTTCCAGGCCGCCGTCGAGATTGTGGTGGAAATGGTGGAAGAGCAATCCAAATCTATCGTGCACGGCAATCGCGCGTTTATTGCGCCCCTGGCACTGACGGTGTTTTTGTGGGTCATTTTCATGAACGCCTTGGACTTGCTTCCGGTGGATCTGCCGCACTTTATTTTTGCGGTCACCGGCCTGGACAGCGTGATTCATTACCACCGTATTGTTCCCACCGCCGATTTGAACGGCAGTCTGGGCATGGCCCTTGGTGTCTTTGCCTTGATGATTTTTTACAACGTCAAGATCAAAGGCGTGGGCGGATTCGTGCACGAGCTTTTTTGCGCTCCGTTTGGGTCTCACCCTGCGCTTTGGCTCCCCAACCTGGGCCTGAACATTATTGAATTTGTTGCAAAAACAGTATCGCTGGGCATGCGACTCTTTGGAAACATGTATGCCGGTGAGTTGGTGTTTTGTTTGATCGCGCTTTTGGGCGGTACGGCAACGGCCTTTGGCTTTATCGGGCACGTTCTGGCCGGCTCCATTTGGGCGATCTTTCACATCCTGATCGTGTTACTGCAGGGCTTCATCTTCATGATGCTGACCCTGGTGTATATCGGCCAGGCTCATGAGGGGCACTGAACAAAAATCAGAGCCTGGTGTTTTTTTAGGAAGAAGTTGTTTTTTATTTATTCCCATTGAGGAGTTGTCATGACGAACGTTGCTTTTGTTGCTCTTGCTTGTGGTCTCATCATCGGTCTGGGTGCTATTGGTGCCTGTATCGGCATTGGAATCATGGGGGGCAAATTCATTGAGGCGTCCGCTCGCCAGCCCGAGCTGATGAATGCGCTGCAGACCAAGATGTTCCTGTTGGCGGGTCTGATTGACGCGGCCTTCCTGATCGGTGTTGGTATTGCGATGATGTTTGCATTTGCAAACCCCTTCGCAGGCTAAGGTTCGGATCCTCTGATCGAACGACGTTTTATGTTCCGGCGCTCGCAGACCTCGTGTCCTCGCTGTGCCGGTCGTTTGACCAACACATGAAAAGGGTTCCAACGTGAATCTGAATGCAACACTCATCGCCCAGCTGGTGGTGTTCTTTATCTTGGGCTGGTTCACCATGAAGTTTGTGTGGCCCCCAGTGATGAAGGCGCTCGATGACCGGGCTAAGAAAATTGCCGATGGCCTGGCCGCTGCCGACAAGGCAAAGTCCGATCTGGTCGCTGCCGAACGGCGTGTGCAAGATGAGCTCTCCAAGGCGAAAGATGTCGCCTCCGACGTGCGCGGTTCTGCTGAAAAGCAGGCGGCGGCACTGATCGAAGAGGCCCGTGCAGAGGCCGCAAGGCTGGTTGCTCAGGCCCGTGAGGCCGCCGAAGCCGAGGCCGGCGCTGCCATGCAGCGGGCTCGCGATTCGCTTCGCGAAGAGGTCGCTGCATTGGCTGTGAAAGGCGCGCAACAGATTTTGTCGCGCGAGGTGAACCCGCAAGTTCACGCAGACCTTCTGGCCAACCTCAAGAAAGAGCTCTGATCCATGGCCGAATTGCGCACGATTGCCCGACCCTATGCTGAGGCGGCCTTTGGTCTGGCCAAAGACGAAAATGCCTTTGCACCTTGGTCGGATGTGCTGGCGTCGATGGCCGCACTGGCCGCGGCCCCTGAGATGCAAAACCTGATCGGCAACCCTGCCCTTCCGGCTGCGCGGCTTGCAGACCTTATGGCGTCGTCGATCCCGTCGATTTCCAAAAGCCAGAAAGAGTTTTTGAACATTCTGGCGGAAAACGAGCGGCTTGCCGCCCTGTCGGACATCCACGCCATGTATGAACTGTTGCGCAACGAGGCGGAGAAAGTCTTGTCTGCGGAAGTGACGTCGGCATTCCCAATGAATGATGCCCAGGTGGCAGACGTCACCGCATTGCTTGAAAAGAAACACGGTAAGAAGGTCAAAGTGTCCGTCGTGGTTGATCCCGCCTTGATTGGTGGTGTGTCGATTGCCATTGGCGATGAAGTTACAGATGCGTCGGTGCGTGGAAAGCTTTCCCGCATGGCGTCTGCCCTGATGAACTAGGAGTTATTCGAATGCAACTCAATCCTTCCGAAATCAGCGAACTGCTGAAAACCAAAATCCAGGGACTGAACCTGTCCACGGATTCCCGCAATCAGGGAACGGTGGTCACCGTGACCGACGGTATTTGCCGAATCCATGGCCTCTCCAATGTGATGCAGGGCGAGATGCTCGAGTTCCCCAACAACACGGTGGGTCTGGCGCTCAACCTGGAGCGTGACTCGGTGGGCGCGGTGATTCTGGGCGAGTACGAAGACATTTCGGAAGGTGATGTCGTTAAAACCACGGGCCGCATTTTGGATGTGCCGGTGGGTAAAGAGCTGATTGGCCGTGTCGTGAATGCCCTGGGTCAGCCGATCGATGGCAAAGGCCCGATCAATGCTAAAGAGACCGACATTATTGAAAAAGTGGCGCCCGGCGTGATTTGGCGTAAGTCGGTGTCCCAGCCGGTTCAGACTGGCTTGAAGGCCATCGACTCCATGGTGCCGATTGGCCGCGGCCAGCGTGAGCTGATCATTGGTGACCGTCAGACCGGTAAAACAGCGGTGGCGGTCGACACCATCATCAATCAGAAGGGCCAAAACGTATTCTGCGTTTACGTTGCGATCGGTCAGAAGGCTTCGACCATTGCCAACGTGGTGCGCAAGCTTGAAGAGACCGGCGCCATGGCCTACACGATCGTGGTGGCTGCGTCGGCATCCGAGTCCGCAGCCATGCAATATCTGGCCGCTTATTCCGGCTGCACCATGGGCGAGTATTTCCGCGATCGTGGTGAAGATGCCCTGATCATTTACGACGACTTGTCGAAGCAGGCCGTGGCCTATCGCCAGGTCTCGCTGCTGCTGCGTCGTCCTCCGGGCCGTGAGGCGTTCCCCGGCGATGTTTTTTATCTCCACTCGCGCCTGCTTGAGCGTGCTGCCCGTGTCAGTGAGGAATGGGTTGAGAAATTCACCAACGGTGCAGTGAAAGGCAAGACCGGTTCGTTGACCGCGCTGCCGATTATCGAAACCCAAGCCGGTGACGTGTCGGCCTTCGTTCCGACCAACGTCATTTCGATTACTGACGGCCAGATCTTCTTGGAAACGGACCTCTTTAACGCCGGTATTCGTCCTGCGATTAACGCCGGTATTTCGGTGTCCCGAGTCGGTGGTGCGGCCCAGACCAAGATCATGAAGCGTAAAGACACCGGTGCGGGTGTGCGTCTGGCCCTCGCCCAGTACCGTGAATTGGCCGCGTTTGCCCAGTTCGCATCGGATCTTGATGAAGCTACCCGTAAGCAGCTCGAGCACGGACGTATCGTGACCGAGGTGATGAAGCAGCCTCAGTACCAGCCCATGGCTGTTTGGGAGATGGCCCTGACGCTCTTCGCCGTGAACAACGGCTTCATGGAGGGTGTGGACATGAAGCAGATGGCGAGCTTCGAGAAATCTTTGCGCGATTACATTCGTTCAAAGCATGCGGCTCTTGTTGAGCGGATTGAAAAAGCCAACGACATGTCGAAAGAAGACGAAGCCGAACTGCGCAGTGCCATCGAGCAGTTTAAGAAGACGGGTTCTTATTAAGCCAGGCGCCTGAACATCGATTAACGGCAGAAACGACAGACCCAGGAAAGCGACATGCCCGGCTCAAAGGAAATTCGCAACAAGATCAAAAGCGTGCAAAACACGCGCAAGATCACCAAGGCCATGGAAATGGTGGCCGCATCGAAAATGCGCAAGGCGCAGGAGCGTATGCGTTCCGGCCGGCCCTATGGTGAAAAGATTCGCGCGATCTGCGCCAATCTTAGCCATGCCCACCCCGAGTACCGCCATCCTTTTCTCGTGCCGCATGGCGAGTTAAAGCGTGTTGGCCTGGTGGTGGTGACCACGGACAAAGGCCTTTGCGGCGGCCTGAACACCAACTTGTTGCGCATGACGCTGATGAAAATGCGCGAGTGGTCCGAGCAAAAAATTGAGACCCAGGTGGTGGCCATTGGCAATAAAGGCCTTGGATTTTTCTCCCGCGCCGGCGCCAAGGTGGTCTCCCATGTCACCCATCTTGGCGACACACCGCATCTTGAGCAGCTGATTGGTCCGCTGAAGGTCCAGCTTGATGCCTTCACCAATGGTGATGTTGATGCCGTCTACCTCTGCTACAACACGTTCATCAACACCATGAAGCAAGAGCCTCAAATGCTGCAGCTCTTGCCTCTGACCGACGATCGTCTCGAGCGCACAGACCCGTCGCACGATTGGGATTATGTGTACGAGCCCGATGCCGCTACGGTGCTTGATGACCTTCTGTTGCGTTATGTTGAATCGGTGATTTATCAGGCGGTGGCCGAGAACATGTCGTGTGAACAGAGTGCCCGTATGGTGGCCATGAAGGCTGCCTCGGACAATGCGAAAAAAGTAATTGGGGAGTTACAGCTCACCTACAACAAGGCCCGTCAGGCCGGTATTACCAAAGAGCTGTCGGAGATTGTGGGTGGTGCCGCAGCCGTGTAAGGCGGCCGGCCGCACCACATCATGTTTGTGAAGCGTTGAACAGATTTATTTAAGGAACAGACTATGAGCACTGCACAAGGCAAAATCGTTCAGACCATCGGCGCGGTGGTGGATATCCAGTTTCCCGCCAATGCCATGCCCAAGGTGTATGACGCACTGATGCTTGACCCGGGTTCTGAGCATGCACTCGTCGAGAAGGGCCTGACCTTTGAGGTCCAGCAGCAGATCGGTGATGGCGTGGTCCGCACCATTGCAATGGGTTCTTCGGATGGCCTGCGCCGAGGCATGCTGGTCAACAACACTGGCAAGGGCATTTCGGTGCCGGTCGGAGAAGGCACCCTTGGCCGCATCATGGATGTATTGGGCCGCCCCATTGACGAGGCCGGTCCTGTGAAAACGGATGAATACCGTGAGATCCACCAGCCCGCTCCCAAGTTTGCGGATCTCTCGCCCTCGGTGGAGCTGCTTGAGACAGGTATTAAGGTGATTGACTTGATCTGCCCGTTTGCGAAGGGTGGAAAGATCGGTCTCTTTGGTGGTGCCGGTGTGGGTAAGACCGTGAACATGATGGAGCTGATCAATAACATCGCCAAGCAGCACTCAGGCCTCTCGGTATTTGCCGGCGTGGGTGAGCGCACCCGTGAGGGCAACGACTTCTATCACGAGATGAAAGAGTCCAACGTGTTGGACAAGGTGGGCATGGTGTTCGGTCAGATGAACGAGCCCCCTGGAAACCGTCTGCGTGTGGCCTTAACCGGCCTGACCATGGCCGAGCGTTTCCGTGACGATGGTCGCGATATTCTGTTCTTCGTCGATAACATTTACCGCTACACGCTTGCAGGAACCGAAGTGTCCGCGCTGCTAGGGCGTATGCCTTCTGCGGTGGGTTACCAGCCCACGTTGGCGGAAGAGATGGGCCGTCTCCAAGAGCGAATCGTGTCCACTAAGGTGGGTTCGATCACATCCATCCAGGCCGTCTACGTTCCTGCGGATGACTTGACCGATCCGTCACCTGCGACCACCTTTGCCCACTTGGACGCGACCGTGGTGTTGTCGCGAGACATTGCATCCCTGGGTATTTATCCTGCCGTGGATCCCTTGGACTCCACCTCACGCCAGGTTGATCCGAACGTTGTGGGCGATGAGCATTACACCGTGACCCGCCGGGTTCAGGCAACGCTCCAGCGTTATAAAGAGCTGCGCGACATTATTGCGATTCTGGGCATGGACGAGCTTTCGCCCGAAGATAAGCAGCTGGTGGCCCGCGCGCGTAAGATTCAGCGTTTCTTGTCGCAGCCCTTCCACGTGGCCGAGGTCTTTACAGGCTCACCCGGAAAGTACGTCACGCTCAAAGAGACGATCCGCGGCTTCAAGATGATTGTGGATGGTGAGTGCGATGCGCTGCCTGAGCAGGCTTTCTACATGGTGGGCGGCATTGATGAGGTGTTCGAGAAGGCCAAGACCCTGCAGTAATCGAGCGGGTCCGATCTTCCTTTAAGAACTTTTATCGCCAGGAAACACCATGTCAAAACAGTTCCAAGTCGACGTTGTCAGCGCCAAGGAGAATATCTTCTCTGGCGCAGCGACGTTTGTTGCATTGCCTGGAGAGTCCGGCGAGTTGGGAATTTTGCCGGGACACGTTCCCTTGATCACCCGAATCAAGCCTGGTTGTGTACGTATTCAAAACGGCGGCCCAGAGACTGAAGAGCTGGTCTTTGTTGCCGGCGGCATTCTTGAAGTCCAGCCTCGCGGTGTCACTGTGCTCGCCGACACCGCCATCCGTGGCAAGGATCTCGATGAGGCCAAGGCGCTTGAGGCCAAGCGCAAAGCCGAAGAGTCCCTCGCGAGCAAGGCAGCAGAAATGGATTACGCCAAGGCCCAGGCCGAGCTGATGGAAGCGATCGCCGAAATCCAAGCCATTCAACGGCTTCGCAAGAAGAAGTAATGTTTTTGGGGTGTCAGGCATCGCCCTGACACCTCTTCGTCACCCCCGGGTGCGCCACTGCCCCACACCAGCCGAGCGACCGTCCCCATGCCCCAATCCTTTCAAAACGATCTTTTTCTGCGCGCATTAAAGCGCCAGCCGACGGAGCGCACGCCCGTCTGGCTGATGCGTCAGGCGGGGCGTTATCTGCCCGAGTACAACGCAACACGAAAGCAGGCAGGCGATTTTATGGGCCTATGCAAGAACCCCGAGCTGGCCTGCGAGGTGACTCTTCAGCCGATTGATCGGTTTGGTCTCGATGCCGCCATCCTGTTTTCTGACATTTTGACGATCCCTGATGCCATGGGTCTGGGCCTTTATTTTGTGCAGGGGGAAGGCCCCCGTTTTAAAAAACGAATTGAATCTGAGGCGGATATTGCTGCACTTGGTCGTCTCGATCCGACCACTGAACTGCGTTATGTTGCAGACGCTGTTTCCACCATCAAACAATCGCTTCAGCAGCGGGTCCCATTGATTGGGTTCTCAGGGAGTCCTTGGACCCTGGCCTGTTACATGATCAATGGCGGCTCAAGCGGCGATGACTTCATTGATGTTCGGAAGTGGATGTACAGCCGACCTGATGCGCTGCAGCAACTTTTAGAGAAGCTGTCCCAGGCTGTCTCGGACTACCTGATC
>JACCEE010862982.1_pt1 | contig 25337 bp, 26 predicted proteins | sample 7449931 | NCBI WGS metagenome assembly JACCEE01 (sample SAMN15323457, study PRJNA562643) | freshwater metagenome | isolation source: river surface water | place: USA:Blue River Watershed | collected 2017-08-19 | reverse complement strand
TGCGGGATCTTCACGCTCACCACGACGGTGAGGCCTTCGCGCACGTCGTCGCCGGTGACGTTGTATTCCTTGTCCTTGGTGAGCTCGTACTTCTTTATGTAATCGTTTATTACGCGGGTCAGCGACGAGCGGAAGCCGGACACGTGCGTGCCGCCCTCTATCGTCTTGATATTGTTGACGAAGGAGAACATGGTCTCCGAGTAGTCGGTGTTGTACTGTATCGCCAGGTCCAGCATCACGTCGCCCTCGTTCTTCGAAACGAAGATGGGCTCCTCGTTGATGACCTGCTTGTTGGCGTTGAGGAACTTCACGAACTGCTTTATGCCGCCCTCGAAGAAGAAGGCGTGCTTCTTGCCTTCCTCGCGCTCGTCGGTTATGTTGATGCGGCAGCCCGGGTTCAGGAAAGCGAGCTCGCGCAGGCGGTTGGAGACCGTGTCGAAGGAGAACACGCCCTCGCCGAAGATCTCCACGTCGGGCTTGAACGTGACGGTGGTGCCGTGGCCCGCGGCCTCGCCTATCGACTTCACGTCGTACTGCGGCTTGCCGCGCTTGTATTCCTGCTGCCACAGTTTGCCGTCGCGCTGCACCTTCACTTCCAGCCACTCGGACAGGGCGTTGACGCAGCTGACGCCCACGCCGTGGAGACCGCCGGACACCTTGTAGGCGCCCGCGTCGAACTTGCCGCCGGCGTGCAGCACGGTCAGCACGACCTCCATCGCGGACTTGCCCTTCAGGCGGGGGTCCTTCACTTCCTTCATCGGGTCCACGGGGATGCCGCGGCCGTTGTCGGTGACGGAGCAGATATTGTCTTCCTTCAGCACGACGTCTATCTTGTTGCAGCCGCCGGCCAGGATCTCGTCGATAGAGTTGTCCACTACCTCGTAGATCAGGTGGTGCAGGCCCTGTATGCCGGTCGAGCCGATATACATGGCGGGGCGCTTGCGCACCGCCTCGAGGCCCTCCATGATCTGTATTTTAGAGGAATCGTAGGAAGCCTCTTTCGTGTTCGCTGTCTTTGTCATGGCTGTCAGACTCCTTTGTCTTACCGCTATATCCTGCTGGCCGTTTTTATTGCCCTTATCCACGGCCTTTTAAAATACTTGTTCAGTCCTTTCACGAGGACCGAACTCCTGAGCGCCAGTTCGTTGGCGGCCGCGGCGGAGCGGGGCTTCACCAGTATATCGTGCCCGTCCACGCCGAGGAGAACGCAGTGCTCGGCGAGCCTGCCCATCTCCTTCTGCCACACCGCGTCGAGGACGGCCAGCCTGTCGGGGGACACCCCGCCCAGGAACTTCCACGACGAGCAGACGTCGCCCGCCGGGACCCATTTGGCCTTCCTCTTCTCCAGGAACATTACTGCGCCCGCAGAGGCATCACTATGTACACCAGGTCCTCGCGGCCTTTCAGCCTGAGGAGCGCGGGCGTGGCCGGGGAGGTGAACTCCGCGGTCACTTCGCCGCCGGCGGCGGCCTTCAGTATGTCCATCACGAACTTCGGGTTGAAGCTGATCTGGAAGTCCTTGCCGGCGTAATCTATCTCAAGCTCGTCCTCGAAATCCATGCTCTGCGAGGCGGAGTTCACCACCAGCGCTCCCTTCTTGAAGGTGTACTTCACGGCGCCGGACCGCTCGTTGGAGCAGATGGCCGCGCGCTTCGTGACCGCCATCAGCTTGTCGGCGTTCACGTTGATCTCCATCTCGTGGCTCTTGGGAATGATCTGCTCGTAGGCGGGGAAGTTGCCCTCAACGAGGCGGGAGATGAACACGGTCTTGCCTATGCGGAAACCTATCTGGTTCGAAGACAGGCCCACGGTCACTTCGTCCGCGTCCTTCACGCCGCCCTTCAGGAACTTGGCCAGCTCTCCCAGTATCTTGGACGGCACTATCACCTTGAAATCCTTCTTGGCCTTCACTTTCTTGGAGGAGGCCACGGCCAGGCGGCGGCCGTCGGTGGCCACCAGCGAGAACAGGTCCTTCTCGAACTTCCACAGCAGGCCGTTGAGGAAATGCCTGTCGTCCTCGGTGGAGGCGGAGAAGATGGTGCTGTTGATCATCTCGGCCAGCAGCTTGGCAGGCACCTTGAACGAATTGCTCTCGTCCAGGTCCGGGATCACCGGGTAATCGTTCTTCGGCGCGCCGCCCAGCTTGAAGCGCGACTTGCCGCTGAGTATGGAGATCCGGTTGTTCTCGTCCACGTTTATGTTGACGTCCGAGTCCTCGCCCAGGTTCTGCACTATCTCCATGAACTTCTTTATCGGCACCGTTATGCTGCCCTCTCCCTTTATATCAACGGGGATGTGGTGCTTTATGGCCATCTCCAGGTCCGTGAACACGACCTTGAGGCCCTTGTCCTCGGTCTCCATAAGGAAGTTCTGTAATATCGGTATAGTACCGGTCTTGGAAGAGACTCCGGCCTGTATGGTCTGGATGCCTTTTATCAAAGTTTCGCGATTACTGTTTATTTTCATCATCATCATCCTCTATATAAGAGTGCTGTTTATAGTGTTAGTTGCGTGCATTACATAGGAGAAAGTTACTAACAGCCTGCCCGATTTTTCTGACACTATCCACAAAACGAAGCTTATTCGACGCTTTAAACAGCGTTACTAACATTCTTTATCTTCGAAATTATCTGGTTCAAAGTCTCGTTGAAGTAGGGGTCGGTCTGAACCATCTGGCCTATCTTGTTCTTGGCGTAAAGGACCGTGGAGTGGTCGCGGCCGAAGGCCTCGCCTATATCCTTGAGCGTTATGTCGGTCATCTCGCAGGCCAGGTACATCGCCACCTGGCGCGGGAAGGCCAGCGTTTCGCTCTTCTTCTTGGCGCTGAAGTCCTTTACCTCTATATTGTACTTGTCGGCCACCACGCTCTTTATCAGCTCCACCGTTATCTTGCGGTCGTCCTGCTCCGGGTCGCTGATGTGGTCCTTTATTATTTCCTTCACCGTGTCGATGGAGGGCTGTATGCGCATGCTGGTGCAGAAATTGCCCACCGTTATCAGGCAGCCCTCCAGCTCGCGGATGCTCTTCTTGACGTTCTCGGCGATGAAGGTGATGATGTCGTCGGGGATGTCGTACTTGTGCTGGTCGCGCTTCTGGCGCAGTATGGCCACGCGCGTCTCGAAATCGGGGATCTTTATGTCGGCCACCACGCCGGACAGGAAGCGCGAGATCAGGCGCTGCCCCAGCGCGAGCTCGCGCGGCGGGCGGTCCGACGTGACGACGATCTGCTTCTTGGACTCGAACAGCGAGTTGAAGGTGTAGAAGAACTCCTCCTCGCTGCGCTCCTTGTCGACGAGGAACTGTATGTCGTCGAGGAGCAGGCAGTCGAGCTTGCGGTACTTGCTGCGGAAAGCCTCGGTAACGCCGCCGCGCACCGCGTCGATGTACTCGTTGACGAAGTTCTCGCTGGCGGTGTAGAGGATCTTGGCGCCGGGGTTCTTCTTGAAGATGCCGTGCGCTATGGCGTGCAGCAGATGGGTCTTGCCGAGGCCGGGCGGGCTGTAGATGAAGAACGGGTTGGCCTGGCCGGGCGCGCGGGCCACGCCTTCCGCCGACGCGAAGGCGAAGCGGTTGGACGTGCCCATGATGAAGCTCTCGAAAGTGTAGTTGGGGTTGAAGGAGAAGTAATTGTCGGGCCTGGAGGCCGGCACGGCGGCCGGGGCGGGCGCGGGCGCCGGGGGCGGTACCGCGGGCGCGGCGGAGATGACGTAGTCCACCGCTATGCGGCGGCCGGTCAGTTCGGCCAGCAGGGCCGTTATGCGCTCTTCGTAGCGCTGCTTGACGGTGCTGGAGATGACGGAGTCCGGCACTTCGAGTTTAATGGTATCCCCTTCTATGGAAAGAGGGTTTATGTGGCGTATCCAGAGGTCTATAGGCCCGGCGCCTATTTCGGTGCCGAGTTTATTCACTAATTCCTGCCAGATCGCTTTGATATCGGTTAAGTTATCCACAAGTTATCCACAAGTGTTAGTAAAATTTTTTACTATCCGAAAAACGCTTATTTTATAACGGTTATTTGTGTTAATAACTTTCCTCCGCCACCCTGCCAACAGCCCCAAACGGGGGTTTTTGCGGCTAAAAACGTTACAAAATAGTGAACAAAAAAGACCTTTTACAGGCTTTTTTATAGGATATCTATATATTATTTAATTATATTGACCAAGTCAATATAGTATCAGCTATGCACGCCTATTTTTACTTTTGAGAAGCGCGCGGGGCTGGAGGCATGCGTCATGCGGGCTATCTGCATGGGCTGGCCTTTGCCGCAGCTGGAAACGCCGCAGAGGCGCCAGGAGGCGTGGTCCGCTATGGCGGCGCAGGAGCCCCAGAACGAGGGCGTAAGGCCCTGGTAGACGGGGTTCCTGACCATTCTGCCCTTGCGGCCGTTCTTCACCAGCCAGCCTATCTCGCAGCCGAACTGGAAATTGAGGCGGTGCTGGTCTATGCTCCAGGACTTGTTGTTCTCCATGATCACGCCGTCTTTGGTCTCGCCCACCAGCTGGTCGTAGGGCGTGGAGCCGGGCATCAGGCTCAGGTTGCAGATGCGGGTTATCGGTATGCTGCCGAAGCCGTCGGCGCGGTTGCAGCCGTAAGAACGCTTCATCCCTATGCGGCCGCAGAACTCGCGGTTGGTCATGTAGCCGGAGAGTATGCCGTCCTTCACTATGTGCCAGCGCTGGGCCTTCACTGCGTCGTCGTCGTAACCAGCCGTAGCGAGGCCGCCCGGCAGCGTGGCGTCCGCCACCAGGTTCACGATGGGCGAACCGTAGCGGAACTTCCCGAACTTCTCCGTCGTGGCGAAGCTCGATCCCGCGTAGGATTCCTCGTAGCCCAGCACGCGGTCCAGCTCGGTGGCGTGGCCCACGCTCTCGTGTATCTGCAGGGCCAGCTGGTTGCCGTAGATGATGAGGTCCTTCTCCCCGGCGGGGCAGACCGGCGCGGTAAGCAGCGCCGCGGCCTCCTCGCCGGCGCGCCCGGCGTTGCCCGCCAGGTCCATGGCCTCTATCACCTCGTAGCCGCCGCTCTGCATGTCCCCGCCGTGCGTGAACGGGTAGGAGCGCACCTGCACCTCCCCCTCGTCCACCGCGGTGGCCGTGCAGCCGGCGCCGGAGAACAGCAGCACCTGCTCCAGCCTCGAGCCTTCGGTGTTCATCAGCCACTTGTGCTCGCGGCGGAAGTTCATCATCCCCACCGCCGAGCGCACGCGCCTGTCGCGGCGCATGGCCTTGTCGGCCGCGGCCAGCAGCGCCAGTTTTTCCTCCGCCGGCACCAGGAAGGGGTCCTTTCTGAAAGGGGTCTGCCAGAAGTCCGTATAAGCCGGCTCCGGGGCCAGCCGCGCGCGGGGTCCCGCCAGCGCGGCGCTGGCGCGGGCTATCTCCATGGCCAGCGCGGCCGTGCGCTCCACCGCCGCCGCGGTCATGGTGTCGCCGGAGGCGAAGCCCCAGGCGCCGCGCCAGAGCACGCGCACGCCGTAGCCCAGCGACGAGGAATCGGTAAGCCCGGCCGTCTCGCCGTTCTTCATCGTCACGTTCTGCGAGCGCTTCTCCACCACGCGCACGTCGGCGAAATCCGCCCCGCGCTTGTCCGCCACTTCCACGGCCTTCGAAGCAAGTTTGAACATATTTTCCTCAGAACTCCGTAGCGGAAGAGAAATTCAGGTCCTTTATGCGCAGCGCCGGGCAGGAGAGGATGCCGCGGTCCGCCCAGGGCTTGGTGTCGCGGCCCACCGCGTCCACCCGGGCCAGAGCCTCCACGGCGCTCTGCGTGAAGCGCAGGTTCTTTACCGCGCCCTTCAACTTTCCGTCCTCTATGAGGAAAGTGCCGTTGCGGGTCATGCCGGTCATCGTCAGGTCCAGCGGGTTAAGCACGTTGGTGTAGTGGAACTGCGTCACCAGCAGGCCGCGTTCCGTGTCCCTTATGATCTCCTCCGTCGTGGAACGGCCGGGTTTGACGGCGATGTTTATGGGCAGGGGGCCCATCCAGGCGCCGAAAGGCAGGGCCCGGCCGTTGTTCGGCAGGCCGGCCTTCTTCGCGTTCTTCCTGTCGAGGGCGAGGTTCTTTACCACCCCGTCCTCCACCAGCGTCAGCGCCTCCTTCGGCGTGCCCTCGAAATCGAACGACATGCCCGGCGCGTCGCCGCGCGGGTCGTCCGTTACGGTCAGCAGCGGGCTCAGCAGCCTGCGCCCCAGTTTGCCGCAGGCGAAGCTCTTGCCCTCGACGTAGGTCTGGCCGCCGAGGCCGCGCGCGCATACGGGGTGCACCAGTTCGGCGGCGGCGGCCGGCTCCAGCACCACGGTGTAATGGCCCGGCGCCGCGGCCTTGGGCGAACGCGAGGCCGAGGCCTTGCCGCGGGCGGTCTCGTTGGTCTCTTCGAAAGGGATCTCCGCCGCGTCGAAGACCGGGCGCTCGTACCAGCCGCTGCCGTCGCGGTCCTGCACCGTGACGCTGTACATGGCCTGGGTCTGCCTGTGCCTGGCGAACAGGCCCAGGTTGTTGGCCAGCACCAGTTCCTCGGCGCCGGTCTCGAAGGTGCCGCAGGCGGTCTGGCCGGCGCGCGCGCAGGCGCGGGTCAGGGCCTTGATCTTTTCCGCCCGGTACAGCGGCGTCATCGAGGCGGTGTTCTCGAAATAAAGTTTTTTTCCGGGGCGGGCGGCGGGGGCGCGGTACAGCGGCAGCAGGTCGGGGTCCTTCTTCTGCCGGCGCAGGGTGTCCAGGCCGCTTCTCACCGCCAGCTTTACGGCCTCGTCGGAATCCTGGTTCAGCGACACCGAAGCGGAGCGCCCGTCGTCGAGGAAGCGCAGCGTGTAGTCCCGCCGCGAGGCGGCCACGTTCTGGGAGACGGCGTTGTTGGCGAACCGCGTCAGCGCCGTGTCGCGGTGCAGCGCCATTATCTCGCACTGCGTCCCGCGCGACAGCCTGAAGACCTTGTTACACACTTTTTCTATGGAACTCATTTTTTTCTCCCTGCGCCCTGATAAAAAAAGGCCCGCGGCCTTCGGGCTCGCGGGCCTGCGGTTCGCGCGGCGGCCTAGAGGGGCGGCGTCTCCGGCGGAGGCTGCACTGCCGGGTCCTGGTGCTTGCCGTGGCGCTTGTGGCCCTTCTTGCCGGGCGCGGCGGCCTCGGTCGCGGGGGCGGGCGCCGGCGCGGGGACCGGCGCCGGCTGGGGGCTGAACAGCGGCGGCAGGGTCTCCTTGGACTCCATCCATTTCAGCAGCGTCTCCTCGCCGGTTATCGAGTAGGTCTCCGGCGTGTTGAAAACGGTCAGCTTGTTCTTCTTGGCGCGTTCGGAAAGTATCTCGGCGCTCTTGCCGCGCGAGAAGCCTGGGGCCTCGAGGAGCTTCAGGTTCTGCTGCGTCATGCCCAGCAGGTAGCAGGTGCCGTCCTGGTTGGCGCCGATGGCCACGGTCTTGTCGGTCACCGAGTCGAAGGCCTGGTACAGCCAGTCCTTCTTCAGTTCCGGCGAGAGATGGCTTATCATCACGGCCTTTTTGGCGCCGGTGAAGAAGCCCAGGCGGAAGGCGTCCTGTATGCGGTCCTCCACGGCGTGGTTCTTCACCTCGAGGAAGCCGGGGTCCTCCTGGTCGAGCCAGGTCATGTCGGGGTGGCGGCTGGTCTTCTCGTAGGAGATTATAAGTATGGCGTCGGCGAAGTTCTTCGCGAGCTTGTACGCGTTGGACAGCAGGTCGCCGTTGACGTGCACGGCCCTCTCGGGCCCGAAAGCGGTCTTGAGCTCCTGGCTTATCTTCTCGGTCTCCGGCGGGTCCACCAGGAGTATTATGCAGTTGTCGCGTTTTTGTGCCATATAAAAAGGTCTTTGAGTCGGAAACTTAAAGTATATTATACTAAATTGCGCTATGAACCCGGGAAAAAGGCCGGTGATAATATACGGAGGAAGTTTCGACCCGCCGCACCGCGGACACGCGGCGCTGGCCGCCGCCGCTTTGCGCCAGCTGCGTCCCTCCGCGCTTTACCTCGTCCCCGGCTTCCGCACCCCTTTCAAGGACCTGAAGCCCGTGCCCTTCGCCGACCGCAAGGCCATGCTGCTGGCCTCTCTTTCCGCCGCCGGGCTGGGCGGCCGGCCCGAGGTGAAGGTGAGCTCCTTCGAGGCCGGCCTCCGGCGGGTGGTCTATACCTGGGAGACCGTCGCCCATTTCCGCAGGCTGCACCCGGGCGCGCCGCTCTATTTCCTGATGGGCTCGGACTGCCTGGCCGATTTCCCGAAGTGGCGCCGCACGGACCTGATACTGCGCGAGGCCGCGCTGCTCGTCGGCATGAGGCCGGGCCATTCCATCTCCGGCCTGCGCGGCGCGCCCTTTACGCCGCTCCGCGGGGTTTTCCCCCGCGCCGCCTCCAGCGACCTGCGCGCCCCCCTCTTCTGCGGCCGCTCCCCGCGCGAACTGCAGCCCGCCGTGCTGCGCGTCATAAAGGAGCGCGGGCTCTACCTCTCGTCGGAGAGGGAACTGCTGCGGCGCGAGATCACGCCGGCCCGCTACCGCCATTCGCTGTCGGTGGCCTCGCTCGCCGCCGAGCTGGCCCCGGCCGCCGGCCTGCCCGCGCAGCTGGCCGCTTTCGCCGGACTGGTCCACGACTGCGCCCGCGACATGGCCCCGGCCGCGCTGGTCAGCTACGCGCTGAGGCGGGCCCCGCGCACGCCGATGCTGCGCACCCTTATAAAGGAAGCCCCCGTGCTGCTGCACGCGTGGGCCGGCGCCGCCCGCGCGGCGGAGCTGTTCGGCCCGCTGACGCCGGAGATCCGGGAGGCCGTTGAACTGCACGCCACCGGCGCGCCGGGCATGGGCCCGCTGGCCCGGCTCATCTATACCTGCGACCTGGCCTGCCCCGGCCGTGATTTTCCCCAGGCCGCCATGGTCCGGGAACTGGCCAGGCGCGACCTGGACGCGGCTTTCAGGGCGGCCAATTATGTTAAACTTGTATATGCGTTCTCCGGCGGCGGCTGGGTGCACCCGTTGAGCGTGGAACTATGGAACAGTCTTCAGGAAAAAAAGAACGGGTGATAACGGCCATCGGCCTGGCGGCGGCGCTGGCGCTGGCCGCCGCCCAGCATTTCTGCCCGGCCTCCCGCGCCCTGCGCGACGGCAGGGACCTGCGCCTGGCGCTCCTGGGCGAGCGCGTCTCCATGCTGCTGGTCTACCAGCCTTCCTCCAGCACCGTCAAAGCCTTTCCCTTTTCCCACGGCCGCCCGAAGAAGGGCGCCACCGGCTGGCAGCGCACCGTCGATCTCTCGGCGCAGGCCGGCATGCCGGCGGAGGCCGGGCGCGACGAGGTCTTCTACGTCTCGCTGTCCACCGCGCCCGAACTGGACGTCATGTGGGGCGTCCTGAACGGCTGGCGCAACAGGCCGGAACTGTTCTTCTCCTCGGCGAAACTCCTCGACGGCCTGCGCCGCTCCGGCGCCACCAACCTCGGCCGCTTCGACATGTTCTCGGTCTTTTCCGAGGCCACCCGCCTGGGCTCCACCAATTTCGTGGTCTCCGAAACGACGCGCCAGCAGGCCGCGCCCGGCGAGGAGGCGGCCGACGAGGGCGCCCCCGCCCCGCGCGTGGAGGTCTTTAACGCCTCCGGCCGCACCGGCCTGGCGGCCAGGGCCGCCAAGTTCCTGCGCGGCCGCGGCTTCGACGTGATAACAGAGGGCAGCGCCCCGCGCGAGGCCCGCACCCGGATACTCGGCTTCTCCGCCGATACCGCCGACGCGCTGAAACTGCGCGCCGCGCTGGGCCTGGAGGAGATGGAGATCCGCGTGAAGACTTCGCAGCGGAGCGTGGCGGGGGCCGCGGTGGTGATGGGAGAGGATTTCAACGAGGCCGCTCTGGCCGAGTGACGGGGAACGGGAGGGTAACATGGACATGGTCACGATACTGAAGACCGCGGTGCAGCGCGGCTCCAGCGACATTCATATCTGCGTCAACAAGCCGCCGATGATGCGCCTGAACGGCGAGATCATCCCGGTGGCGGACGGCGTGCCGCCGCTCACGGCGGAGCAGACCAAGACGCTGATCTACTCGACGCTCTACGACGAGCAGCGCGCCAAGCTGGAGAAGGACTGGGAACTGGACTGCTCCTTCGCCGTCACCGGCGTGTCCCGCTTCCGCCTGAACGTGCTGGTGGCGAGGAACGGCATAGAGGCCGTGATGCGCGTCATCCCGTCCAAGATCCCCACGCCGGAGGAGCTGGGCCTGCCGCCGTCGATAGTGAACTTCTCCAACCTGCCGAAGGGCCTGGTGCTGGTCACGGGGCCCACGGGCTCCGGCAAGTCCACCACGCTGGCCGCGCTGATAAACCTCATCAATATCAACAAGAAGAAGCACATACTCACCGTCGAGGACCCGATAGAGTTCACCTACGAGGCGCAGGCCTGCGTGGTGCGCCAGCGCGAGATCGGCCAGCACACGCGCAGCTTCAACAACGCCCTGCGCGCCGCGCTGCGCGAGGACCCGAACGTGATCCTGGTCGGCGAGATGCGCGACCTGGAGACCATACAGCTCACGATCACCGCGGCCGAAACGGGCCACCTGACCTACGCCACCCTGCACACGCAGGACGCGCCGTCGACGGTGGACCGCATCATAGACGTTTTCCCGCCGCACCAGCAGACGCAGGTGCGCGTGCAGCTGGCCGCGTCGCTGCAGGGCGTGGTGTCGCAGATACTGCTCCCCCGCAAGGACGGCAAGGGCCGCGTGGCCGCGCGCGAGGTGATGGTGATGACGCCGGCCATAGCCAACCTGATACGCGAGGGCAAGACGCACATGATCTACTCGGCCATCGAGACCGGCGCCAAGTTCGGCATGATACCGATGGACCGCGCGATGGCGATGCTGGTGAAGCAGGGCCTGGTGGCCTTCGACGTGGCCGTGGCCAAGGCGCACGACCAGGAAGGCTTCAAGAAGCTCTGCAGCGAGAGCGGTATCTAAGGGGGGGCGCATGTCTCAGGAAAAACTGCAGGGGATGGCCATTTTCCGCGGCCTCCCGGAGGGGACGCTGGAGGAGTTCGCCGCGTATTTCACGCAGAGCTCCTGCCCGGCGGGCGAGGTGATATTCAGGGAGCGCAGCGCCGGCGACACGCTGTTCATCATCGTCGACGGCGAGGTGGTGATAGAGAAGGCCATGGACGAGGAGGACCGGGAGTTCAAGGCCCTCGCGATACTGTCCGGCGGCGACTTCTTCGGCGAGATGGCCGTGCTGGAGGCGGGCCAGCCGCGCTCGGCGCAGGCGCGCGCCTCGAAGGACACCTCGCTCTACGAGATACACCGCGACAAGTTCTTCGCCTTCATAAAGGAACACCCGCAGGCCGGCATAGGCATCTTCACCGGCATCATGCGCACGGTGTTCCGCCGCCTGCAGCACACGTCGAGCGAGCTGACGATGCTGTTCGACCTGAGCCGCCTGCTGCTGCTGCCGCACCGTTCCCCGGCGGAGTTCCTGTCCGCCGTGATGGACGAGATGAAGCTTTACATGGACGGCGTCTGGAGCGTGAAGGCCTACGTCTACAACCGCTTCAACGAGGAGTACGAGCCGGCCTATTCGCGCGAGGGCTTCCCCGGCGGCGCCGCGGCCCGCGTGCCCGAAAGGCCGCAGAGCGGCTGGCTGGACGACCGCGCCTACCTGATGGCCTGCGAGGCCGAAGGGCGCAGGCTGGCGGCCGCGGTGTTCGAGCGCTCGGAGCCGCTGTCCGCCGTGGAGAAAAACAACCTCGCCACCATATTTAATACAATATCATCCATACTCGGTTCCGCCGTGATCAACATAGAGCACCAGGCGGAGGCCGCGATGATGGAAAAACTGAGGAACAGAAAGAACACAATATGAGCATCCCCAAAAGCAGCTTTAAGAAAATAGCCGTTATAGCCGCCCGCGCCGGCGATTCCAAGAAGGCCGACCCGGTGAAGGTATACGACCTGGCCGGCAAGTCCACGCTGGCGGATTACGCCGTGCTGCTGGGCGCCGAGTCCGCCCCCCACCTGGAGGCCGTCGAGGAAGAGGTCTCCAAGCAGCTGAAGGGCGAGAGCGTGTACTGCCTGCACAAGGACGGCTCGCGCTCCAAGACCTGGAAGGTGCTGGATTACGGCGGGGTGCTGGTGCACGTCTACGATTCCAAGGCCGCCGAGTTCTACGCGATAGACAAGGTCTACGGCGAGTACAAGCCGGTGGAGTGGGAAGAGAAGCCCGCCGCCCCGGCGCAGGCCCCGGCCCCGGCGCCGAAGGCCGCCGCCGCCAAGCCCGCCAAAAAGGCCGCCCCGGCGAAGAAGGCCGCTCCCAAGAAAGCCGCCAAAAAAGCCGCGAAGAAAGCCCCCGCCAAGAAAGCGGCGGTGAAAAAGGCGGTAAAGAAGGCCGTTAAAAAGGCCGTGAAGAAGACCGCCCCCAAGCCGGCCAGGAAAGCCGCGGCGAAAAAGATCCTTAAAAAAGCCGTGAAGAAGGTAGTGAGGAAAGTTGCGAAGAAGGCGGCCCCGGCGAAGAAGAACTCGAAGAAGAAATAATGAAGATCTCAACACTGGAAGCCGACCTCAAGAGCCGCGCCAAGGCGGCCTTTTCCCTCGGCGACGCCGAGGTGGCCTCTTTCGCGCTGGCGGCGCCGCCCCCGCATATAAAGGCGGACGCCTCCATAGCCTGGCCCATAGCCGGCGCCAAGCTGCTCAAGAAGCCGCCGATAAAGATAGCCGAGGAACTCAAGGGCGCGCTGGCCGGCGCCGTCGAGGCCGAGACCGTGCCGCCCGGCTTCGTGAACGTGAAGTTCGCCGACGCTTTCCTGTTCGCCGCGCTGAAGGACCTTTCGAAGCCCGGCTGTTTCCACCGGTCCGAGTATGCCGGTGAGAAGATCTGCCTCGAGTTCGTTTCGGCCAACCCTACCGGCCCCATGCACCTCGCGAGCGGCCGCGGCGCTACGCTGGGCGACAGCCTGGCCCGCATCTGGAAGGAACTTGGCGCCGACGTGGCCACCGAGTTCTACGTGAACGATGCCGGCCGCCAGGTGGAACGCCTGGGCCTGTCGCTCAAGGCCCGCCTGGAGGGCAAGGAACCCCCGGAGGACGGCTACCACGGCGACTATCTTAAGACCCTGGCCGCCGAGCTGCCCAAGGAAGCCGCCGGCTGGACCGACAAACAGTTCTCTGATTACGCCGTGGCCGAGATGGTAAAGCGCCACAAGGCCGACATGCAGGCCTTCGGCGTGCATTTCGACCGCTGGTTCATGGAGACCGAGCTGCACGCGCTCGGCGCGCCGGCGCAGGCCCTGGCCACGCTGAAAGAGCGCGGCATGACCTACGAGAAGGAGAACGCGGTGTGGTTCGGCTCCGCCACCGAGCTGGAGTCCGACGACAAGGACCGCGTGCTGGTGAAGTCCGACGGGCGCAATACCTACTTCCTCAACGACATCGCCTACCACCTGAACAAGTACTCGCGCGGTTTCAACCGCCTGATAGACATCCTGGGCGCCGACCACCACGGCTACGTGCCGCGCATGGAAGCCTCCGTCGGGGCCCTCGGCCAGAAAGGCGCCAGCTTCAAGGTGATCATACACCAGCAGGTGTCCCTGCTGCGCGGCAAGGAAGTAGTGAAGATGTCCAAGCGCGCGGGCGACTTCATCTCCCTGAAGGAGCTGATAGAGGACGTCGGCACCGACGCGTGCCGCTTCTTCTTCGCCTCGCGCGGCCCCAACACCCACCTGAACTTCGACGTGGAACTGGCGAAGAAGCAGTCGAACGAGAACCCGGTGTACTACGTGCAGTACGTGCACGCGCGCATCCGCTCCATCTTCGACAACGCCGCCGCCAAGGGCGTGGACCCGGCCGCCTCTTTCGACGAGGCCAAGGCGCAGATCAACCCCGAGGAACGGGCGCTGATGCTGAAGCTGCTGTGGTTCGAGAAGGCGCTCACCGACTGCGCCCGCGACAACTCGCCGCACCACCTGACCACGTACCTGACGGAGCTCGCGGCTCTGTTCCACTCGTTCTACGACCAGCACAAGGTGCTGGATCCGGAGAACAAGGAAGTCACCGCCTACAGGCTGTTCCTGCTGAAGGCCGTGCAGGGCATGATAGCCAAAGGCCTCGGCCTCCTCGGCGTCTCAGCCCCCGAGCGCATGTAAGCGTTACGGCACCCATAGAAGAACCGCCCCTCCGGGCGGTTTTTCTTTTTAATCTGTTAAGATGGGCAGCGGCATGGGGGCGGAACGCAAAACGCGCTCGCCCACACCGTGGGCTCGCTCCGCATTCGGCCGCGGCGCTTACGCAAGCCGCGGCCTCACGAGGGTTTTGCTAACCCGCCCCCATGTCGCTGCCGGAGCCGGTGAAACATTTCCCGGCATTGGCGTGTCATAAATGGTGAGGGAAAGGTAGAATAGTGACGATGGAGAACGAGGACGGACTGCTGCGGCGCATAGCCGACGGGGAGCGCGAGCTCTTCGGCGAGCTGGTGCTGCGCCACCAGGACTTCATCTTCAACGTCGTCTCCAGGTACGTGCGCTTCGAGGAAGAGGCGCGCGACATAACGCAGGACGTCTTCCTGAAAGCCTACGAGAACATAGAGGGTTTCCGCGGCGAGTCCAAGCTCTCGTCGTGGCTTTACCGCATAGCCTACAACCTCAGCATGAACTGGAGCGAGCGCCGCGCCGGCCGCGAGACGCAGCTGGACGACGAGGCCGCCGAGAACATCCCCGAGGCCCCCGGCATAACCGACGAGCTCTACGAGCGCGAGCTGCAGCTGGCCCGCATAGCGGAACTGCTGGAGGAGATGCCGGAGAAGTACCGCGCCGTCATAAAGCTCTATTATTTCGAGGACCGCCAGTACCAGGAGATAGCCGACGCGCTGGGCCTTCCTATAAATACCGTGAAGGTGCATCTGCTGAGGGCCAAGGAAATGCTGCGGAAAAAATTGGGCGGAACAGGCTGAAACATTTTGGCGTCCCGCGTGTCATATAGGTTGAGGGGACGGCGCGGCCGCCCCTGGTAGGAAGAAGGAGAAAAGAAATATATGCTCAAGTTCCTGTTGAAACTTTCGCTGCTGACCGCCATGGTGATAGGCGTGATACTGCTGGTGCAGCACGTGGGCCCGCTCGGCCCCGACACCAAGATAATGCTCAAGTACATAGGCCTCGGCGCCCTGGCGCTGGCCGCCCTGTGCGTGGTCTCCATAACCGTCATAGCCCTGGCCGGCATAGCGCTGGCCGTGTTCGCCATAAAGCGCGGCGCGGCCTCCGCCGAGAAAATGGCCGGCGGCATACGCGGCGGCCTCGACGGGCTTAAAGGCCTCAGCGGCCTGGCCGGCCTCGCGGGCCTTCAGGGCCTCGGCGATATCGGCAAGATGAGCGGCCGCACGGTGGAGATCTCCGTGCCCAAGTACGACGCAGCCTCTTTCAAGGTGAAGACCATGACCGGCGACCTGGATGTTACCGGCCAGGACGGCGAGGGCGCCCGCGCCACCGTGGAACTGCTGGAGCGCAGCGAGGGCGACGCCGAGGCCTGTTTCGAGAACGGCGAGCTGAAGGTGAAGAGCCGCTCCGGCGCCAAGGTCATGCTGGGCGACGCCAAGGTGTTCCTGCCCGCCAGGCTCTCCTCGCTCTCCGTCGAGAGCGTCAATGGCGACATCACGGTGAGCGGCTTCCAGACCGACGGCCCGGCCTTCTTCAAAGGCGTAAACGGCGACATAGGCGTGAGCGGCCTTAAGAACACGGCCGAGGTCGCGGTGAAGACCATCAGCGGCGACGTGGAGATAAAGGACTCGCAGTTGGCCTCGCTCACCGCGCAGACCATCAGCGGCGACGTGGAGATAAAGGATTCCTCCGCTGACCGCGCCGTGATGAAGACCGTGAGCGGCGACATAGACTATACCGGCAGCGCCATAAAGGAGCCCGTCGTAAAGACCACCAGCGGCTGCGTGCGCCGCTGATTCCCCGCCCCGCCCGAACGCCCCGGCCTCCCGGGGCGTTTCTGCTTATAAGGTTCCGCGCGTGCGCCTGCCTGCCGGAACGCAAAACACGGCGTCGCGCACACCGTGCGCGCGCCTCGTCACTCGGCCTCGTCGCTTACGCAAGCCTCGGCCTCCGTGACGGTTTTGCTTATCCGGCAGGCAGGCGCACGCGCTTGCTGCCTTTAGAGATTTGCTATTTGCTCGAGAGGGCGACGAGGAAGAGGTGGTCGGAGAGACGGTTAAGGTAGACGGCGGGGGCTTTGGCCTTGAGCTCCCAGGCGAGGATCTCGCAGACCCGGGCCTTGGCGCGGGCCATATGGGCCAGCGCCTCGGTCTCGTTGGCGCCCGGCAGTACGAACTCGCGCGGCGGCTTCACCGCGGCGGCGCGGGCCTCTATGACGGCGGTGATGGCCGCGGTCTCGTCCTTGAGCGAGCCTTTCATGCCGGCCACCAGGGCGGAGGCCTTCAGCAGGCCGCGCTGGGCGGCGGTGATCTCGCCTTTGAGGGCGCGGCCTTTCACGCCGGTCTTCAGCAGGCCGAGCAGCGCCGACAGGTCGTCCATCAGCGCGTTCAGCTTTATGCGGCGGTCGGTCTTGGCTACGCGCTTCCCCCCGAACAGGTCGGTAAATCCCAGGTCCCCGGCGCCCTGGCGCGGCTTGAAGTTCTTCGGCATAACCAGATTCTACTAAAAAGCCGCGCTTTGAGCGGCCCTTGAACCAGACTTGCTATAATTTAGATATCAAGGAGCTCCTATGAAAGACAAGGTAGCCAAGGTTATAGAGAAGATAAAGCCGATGCTGGCCGCCGACGGCGGTTCGGTCGAGCTGGTCTCCGTGGACGAGGCCAAGGGTATAGTCACCGTGCGCCTGACCGGCGCCTGCGGCTGCTGCCCGCACGCGACGATGACGCTGAAGAACGTCGTCGAGCGCATGATAAAGCAGGAAGTCCCGGAAGTAAAAGAGATCGCCGTAGGCTGATCCCTTCCTCCGCGGCACAGGCCTTGCCCGGGGCGCGAGCCCCGCGGCGGGCCTGTGCGACGCTTCATGGCGCTGATAAACCTGCACAACCACTCCGTCTTTTCCGACGGCACGCTGCGGCCGGCCGAGCTGGCCCGCGAGGCGCGCCGCGCCGGGATAAACTATTTCTCGCTGACCGACCACGACATGACCGGCGGCTGGGCCGAGATGGAGCCCGCGCTCAGGGCCGAGGGCATAGCCTTCTGCTACGGCGTGGAGATCAGCACCGGGCTGCTGGAGAACCTGCACATACTGGGCTACGGCCTGAACCCCGCCGACGCGCGCCTTAACGAGCGCCTGGCCGAGTTCCGCGGCCGCCGCATAACCCGCATAAAGAAGATCCTTGAGATACTCAAAGGCCTCGGCGTGGAGCTGGCCTTCGAGGATCTGCCCGTGCCCGAGGGCCGCACCGTCGGCCGCCCGCACGTGGCCGACCTTATGAAGGCCCGCGGTCTGGTGAAGAGCCGCAGCCAGGCTTTCAAGCGCTACCTGGCGCCCGGCGCGCCGGCCTACGTGCCCCCCAACGGCCCGTCGGTGCCCGAGGCCATAGCCGCCGTGACCGAGGCCGGCGGCAAGGCCGTGCTGGCCCACCCCGGCGTGATAGCCAAACACATGGACCTGCCGGCCTGGAAGGAAGCCGGCCTCGCCGGCATAGAGGCCTTCTACCCGGCCCACACCGGCGCCGCCACCCGCGAGTTCGTCTCGCTGGCCGCGCGCCACGGCCTTTTCGTCACCGCCGGCGTGGACTACCACGGCCCCGGCTCGGAGCGCGACAAGATGACCGGCTTCGAATACTCGGACGAATACTTCTCGGAGATAAAGAAACTTTTCATATGATGATAATTTCCCACCGCGGCGCCTCCGGTTACGCGCCCGAGAACACGCTGAAATCCTTCGAGCTCGCCGTGAAGATGGGCTCCAGGGCCTACGAGTTCGACGTGCACCGCACGCGGGACGGCGTGCTCGTCGTGCATCACGACTTCGACCTGAAGCGCACCGCCGGCTCCCCAGTCCGCATAGCCGCCCTTTCCTACGACGAGCTCTCGAAGATCAACGTCGCCGCCCATTTCACCCAGGACCCCTCGTTCCAGCGCGTGCCGCGCCTGGAGGAGGTGCTGGACGTCATAGCCGCCCCGGCGGAATGGCTCAACTTCGAGGTGAAGAACGACGACAACCTCTACCCCGGCATAGAGGCCTCGGTGACGGACCTGCTGAAGGCCCGCGGCATAGAGGCCAAGTCTCTGATCTCCAGCTTCGACCACGGCACCCTCCGGCGCTTCCGCGCCCTGTCGCCGGGGCTGCGGCTTGGCTACCTGGGCCACAACCTGGGCACCGCGCTGCTGCTGCCGGCCATGAAGAAGGCCCGCGAGGTGGGCGCCGTTAATTTCCACATGAACCTGCGCCTGGCCTTCGGCCTCAATGTGGCCAAGCTCAAGCGCGAGGGCTTCAACGTCTGCATCTACACCGTCAACCAGAAGGCCGACGCGCTGCGCATGCGCTCCATAGGCGTGGACGGCATATTCAGCAATTACCCGGACATACTGGAGAAATGATGGACGCCGCACTGGAAACCGAGATAAAGCGCCTCACCTCCCTGGGCCTGCACCAGCGCTGCGTCGAGGGCGACCTCGCGCGCGTGGCCGGCCTGACGCTGGAGATAAACCGCCTTAAGAAAGAGAAGAACGCCGTCATCTGCGCGCATGTCTACCAGACGCCGGATATCATACTGGGCATAGGCGACCTCGTCGGAGATTCCTACAAGCTCGCCGACGACTGCCGCAGAACGGACGCGGATATCATCGTTTTCTGCGGCGTGCATTTCATGGCCGAGACGGCCAAGATACTCAACCCCTCGAAGAAAGTGCTGGTGCCGTCGAAGAACGCCGGCTGCTCGCTCTCCGAGGCGGTGACCGCGGCCGACGTGCGCAAGCTCAAGGCGGAGCATCCCGGCCTGCCGGTGGTGACCTATATAAACACCTCGGCCGAAGTGAAGGCTGAGAGCGACTGCATAGTGACCAGCGCCAACGCCGCGAAGATACTTAAGCGCATGTACGCGGAACACGAGCGGCTGATCTTCATCCCGGACCGTTTCATGGGCGCCAACCTGGCGCGCGAACTGGGCAAGAAGCCCGGCGAGGACATGATACTCTGGAACGGCTCCTGCGTGGTGCACGAGAAGTTCGACCCGGCGCTGATAGAGGTCTACCGCAAGCGCTACCCCGGCCTCGTGGCCCTCGCGCACGCGGAGTGCCCGTCGGAGCTGATAAAGGCCGTGGACTTCATGGGCGGCACCGGCGACATGATGCGCTACGTGGAGAGCACCAACGCCTCCGCCTACCTGCTGGTGACCGAGTGCGGTTTCGGCGAGCTGGCGAAGCTGCGCTTCCCGGGGAAGAATTTCATAGCGATGTGCAGGCTCTGCCCGTACATGAAGAGCATAACGCTGGGCAGCGTGCTGGCCATGCTCCAGTCCCCTTCGCCCGAAGAGGTAACGGTGCCCGCCGACATAGCCGCCCGCGCCAAGAAAGCCATAGACAAGATGTTCGAACTGGCCGCCTGATGGAAGACAGGAAAGACCTGCGGGCGCTGACCCGCGAGGAACTGGAAGCCGCGCTGGTCTCGCTGGGCGAGAAGCCCGCGCACGCTCTTTCCATACTTAAGGCGGTGCACCGCAAAGGGCTGACCGACATGAACGCCCTGCCGCTGGTGCCGGCGCGCGTGAGCCGCGTGCTGGCCCCGCTCTATTACATTTCTCCCCTCGCCCTCCCCGAAACGAAGTTAATATCTCGCGACGGCACCAGGAAGTTCCTGGTCCGCTTCGCCGACGGCGCCCCGGCCGAATGCGTGGTGCTGCCGGCCAAGGACCGCCTGGCCGCCTGCCTCTCCTCGCAGTCCGGCTGCGCCTGCGGCTGCAAGTTCTGCGCCACCGGCGCGCTGGGGCTGCGACGCTCGCTGACCGCGCCGGAGATCATAGCCCAGTTCGAGGCCTGCCTTAAGGAGGCCGGCGAGCTGAGCAGCATAGTCTTCATGGGCATGGGCGAGCCCTTCCTCAACTGGGACAACGTGCGGCGCGCCATACGCATTCTCTCCGACAGCCGCGGCCGCCATTTCCCGCAGGCCAAGATGACCGTCTCCACCGTGGGCGTGATACCGGTAATAAAGGAACTGGCCGCCTCGGACCTGAAGGTGAGGCTGGCCGTTTCGGTGGTGGCCGCCGACGAGACGCAGCGCGCCGGCCTGGTGCCGATGCAGAAGAAGTACCCGCTCTCCGAAGTTATCGCCGCCGTGCGCGATTACTGCGCCGCCAAAGGGGCGATGGTGATGTTCGAGTACATCCTTTTCCGCGGCTTCAACGACCGGCCCTCGGATTCCGCGCTGCTGGCCGCCCTGATAAAGGGCATACCCTGCCGCGTCAACCTCATACCTTATAATCCGCCCGGCGGGCCCGGCGGCGAGTTCCCGCGCGTAAAGGAATTCCAGCGCGAGCTCATAGCCGCCGGCATACGCACCTACCTGCGGGTCGAGCGCGGCGCCGACATAAACGCCGCCTGCGGCCAGCTGGCGGCCGCTCCCTTTGGGCCTAATCAGGCCTAGTCCATAAAACCGGCCCGGCCTGGGTCCGTCGAACCTATCGGAAAGTCCCCGTTTTTGGGAGAATTATCCTTGCGAGGGGAGACGCTATTCCCGCGCACCCTTGGGAGGGATAAATGAGGAAGAACTTAGCCGTTGTTTTTACGGCGGTAATGGCCATCTCGGCCGCCGCCCGCGCCGCCGAGACCATAGACTTCGACGGTGTCACTGGTACCAGCCTCACCGCGCAGGACATCCTTTCGGATTCGGACAAGGGCCCCGGTTTTCCCGGCGGCCACCCGCAGCCCGGTTTCCCGCAGCCTGGCCACCCGCAGCCCGGCCAGCCCGGTTTCCCCGGCGGCCACCCCGGCCCGCAGCCGCATCCCGGCCCGCTGCCGCCCCAGCCCCATCCGGGCCCTTACCCCGGTCCCATACCTCAGCCGCACCCCAACCCGCCCCCGCCTCATTATGAGTTCGGCGGCTACCGCGACAGCTGCCGCACCTTCCAGCTCAACGCGCAGAGCCCGCTGACCCTGAACGAGGAACTGACGCTCGAGGAGTACGGCCAGGATTGCCAGTCCTGGAGCTTCGGCGGCCCCGAGCACTGCACCCCGGCGAGCCGGTACCACAGCCGCAAGGTCACCGTCAACATCGGTCCCCGCAAGCTCGAGTCCTGGGAGACCGAACGCCTGGAACTGTGCATGCGCTCGCCCAAAACCGTCGAGGTCAACACCGCCGGCATGCTCTACGAGTACGCCGTGTCGGTCAATAACGACGACGGTTTCTTCAAGCGCCGCACCAACATCACCATGACCCCCGGCGCCAAGAAGCCCGCCGTGCCCGACTCCAAGGAACTGCTGGTCACCTTCGTGGGCGTTACCACCGGCGGCGACCTGCGCCTGGCCCTGCGCGATAACCGCGCGGACTACTTCCGCGGCGAGAAGATCACCATCACCGCCGACGGCATGAGGCTGCCCGACATGGCCATCAACCCCTCCGTGGAGGAGCTCCTGGCCGGCATGCAGAAGATAAACGTCACGCAGGCCTTCGACGTCGGTCCGGCTTACGAGCTGAAGCTGCTCGACGCTCCGAAGCCCGGCAAGTACGTGGTCACCGTGAAGTTCTTCCGCTCCGGCCCGCTCTCGTCGGGCTCCGAGGCCAGCTTCATCGAGGCCTTCGAGGTAAAGTAAGCGCGTAAAACAAGGGCCCCGCCTTCCTTGCGGAGGGCGGGGCTCTTTATTGCCCTGGTCAGGGCCTGTAGGCCAGGCAGATAAGGCGGCTGGCGCGGCCGGAGAGCGGCCTGCCGTCGAAGCCGCCCCAGAAGCGCAGCGGCTTCAGGCCGGCTTTCTTCAGCGCGGCGGTCAGCCGCGGCCTGTCGTAGAAACGGGTGAAGAAGGTGTTCTTCTTCGTGCGGCCGTCCTTCTTGCTGACGCGGGTCCAGGTGTTCACGGCCCCGTCGTCGTTCAATTCCACCTCTTCGAGGTGGAAGAAATCCCCCATGTCGTACCAATACTTCTCGTAAAAATGGCGGCGCGCGTAGGCGCCGTTCAGCACGTCGATGAGGAACAGCCCGCCGGGCCTCAGCGCGCGGGCCACGCCCTTCAGCGTCCTGAGGTCGTCGGAGGGTTTAAGGAAATAACCGAAGCTGGTGAACAGGTTCACCGCCGCGTCGAACTCGCCGCGGTAGGGCAGCGCGCGCATGTCGCCGCGCTTCAGCCGCAGCTCCGTTCCCCGCTTGGCCGCGCGGGCCGCGGCCTCGCGCAGGTACTCCGCCGAAAAATCATAACCTGTTACCGCCAGGCCGGCCCTGGCGAACTCCACCGCGTGGCGGCCGGGACCGCAGCACAGGTCCAGCAGGGCGTCGCCGCGCCCCAGGCCCAGCTGGCGCAGCACGAAGGCCGCCTCTTCCGGCGCCTTGGCGAGCGCCGCCTTGTCGGCGGGATTGTAGAAGGAGTTCCTGAAGAAGGACTTGTGCCAGTCGGTCCTGGCCTTCATCGGGGTCCGGCCTTCACCATGTTGCGATAGACGCCGGGCTCGGAACCATCTATCACGGTGGCCCCGACGGTCTTGCGGAAAAAATCCACCGGTCCGGCCCAGCCCACCGCGGCGTAGCCGTAGCCGGCGTCGCGCATGGCCTCCAGCGTGCGCAGCAGCAGCGCCTTGCCCAGGCCATTCTTCTGTACGGCCGGGTCCACGCCTATGGGGCCGAAGAAGCCCTTCAGCGTGGCGTCGTAGCAGGCGAAGCCCAGCAGCCGTTTGTCCTTTACGGCTATGAAACAGGTGACCGGCTGCGACGACATCGCGACGTCGCATTCGGAGGCCCAGCCGCGCGAGAAGTTCTTCTCTGCCCATTCCACCACGGCGTGCTTCTCGGGGCCTATCGCCCGGCGTATTTCCACGCCGGCGGCGGCTTGCGCCTCCAGCGTGCCCGCCGATGACGGCAGGCCGTAAAGCTTTACCAGCAGGTCGGCCACTATTGCTGTCCCCCGTCCTTGGCCTCGCCCTGCGTGTTCTCTTCGCCTAAATGCTTGGCCGGCTGCAGCTTGGCGGCCGGCGCGGATCTGCCGGCGGCGCCCTTCTTCGCGGCCTTCTTCTTTCCAGGTTTAACTATGGGGTTGGCCTTCCTGTCGAACTTGTAGGTGGGCACGTTCTCGACGGCGGAGAACTTGTACTCCGAGACCTCGGCCTTCTTCTTGGCCTTCTTCTTCGCGGCCGCTTTCTTCGCGGCCGCCTTTTTGGCGGCCGCCTCTTCCTTCTTCGCCGCGGCCATGTCGGCCTTGTCCACCTCGCCGGGTTCCGGCAGCGGCGGCGGGCCGGCGTTCTGTTTCTTCGCGGAACCCTTCTTCGCCTTCTTGGGCGTTTTCTTTTCCGCCGCCGCTTTTTCCGCGCCTTCGGCGGAGGGCTCTATGCCCTCGCCGGCGGAAGCGTCGACGTCGGAGGACAGCGTCCCGGTGGCGGTGGCCTCCGCGGCGCCCTCGTCCTGCGCGAAGGCGGGCAGGCACAGCGCGGCCAGCAGCAGCGACGGCAGTACAAGATGATTCAGTTTCTTCATGTCAGTATTATCCCGCCTTTTTCGGGTTTGGGCGCAAGCTCGGCGGCGCGCACCGTGGCCTCTATCAGGCAGGCCAGCGTCACCGGGCCCACCCCGCCCGGCACGGGCGACACCGCCCCCGCCGAGGCCTTCAGGTCCTCGAAGTCCGCGTCGCCGCACATGCGGCCGTTCTCGTCGAAATTGGTGCCGACGTCTATCACCGTCATGCCCGCCGGCAGGTGCTCTTTCTTCAGCCACTTCGCCTTTCCCACCGCCGTGATCACCAGGTCGGAGGCCTTGAACACGGAGGCGATGTCCTTCGTGCGGGTGTGGCAGAGGGTGACGGTGGCGTCCAGCGTGGTCAGCATATGCGCGAGCGGGCGCCCGACCACGGCGGAGCGCCCGGCGACGGCCACGTTCCTGCCGGCGGCCTCTATGCCGTGCGCGCGCATCAGGCGTATAACCGCCAGCGCCGTGCAGGGCACGAAGTACCCGCCGTTCTCCACCTCGGAGAACTTCTTCGCGATGAAGAGCCGCCCCATGTTGAGCGAGGAGAGGCCGTCCACGTCCTTGGCCGCCGGTATGGCGTCCCAGGTCTCGAGCTTCTCGAAGCCGTCGGGGAGCGGGCGCTCCACCATGATGGCGTCGTAGTCCGGGTCGGCGCCCAGCTGGGCCAGCAGCCGCTTGAAGGCCTCGTAGCCCTCCGCGGCGTCGGGCGCGAACAGCTTCACCTTTATGCCCAGTTTCTCGCAGGCGGCTATCTTGCGCTTAACGTACACCGCCGACGGGGAGTTCTCGAAATAGTTGATGATGGCCAGCGACGGCGGCCTGCCGAGGCGGGCCTTCACGGCGTCTATGCGCGCCGGCAGCGCGCCGAGTATTTCGGCCGAGAGAGTTTTTCCTTCCAGTATTTTCATGTGGTCCTAAAACGAACCGGGCAGCTCCCGCTGCCCGTGCCCGTCAGCTCGCGCGGAGCTTTTATTCCATGTCCGCCACGTAGACGGAGCCGCTGAGGTAGCCGGAGCCGCTCAGCGAGAAGTAACTGGAGGACGGCCAGCCGCTGACGTTCACGCTGCCGTTCATGAAGGCGGAGCCGGCGGGCTTGCCCTTGTAGCTGAACTGGACGGAGGTGTTGGGCATGACCATCTGCGTGACGTACTGGTTGGGCTTCACCCACAGCGAGACCGGGATGTTGAGGTAGGTGTTGTTGCTGGTCACCTGGCCGGTGGCGTCGCGGAAGGTGGCCCAGCCGGTCAGGTACACCGTGGTGTAGCCGCCGTCGTTGCCGGGCATCCAGCCGTTGCCGTTGAGGTTCACGTAGGCGGAAACCTGCACGTAGCGGCCAGCCTTGGCCTTCGCCGGGGCGGAGACCGCGGGCATTTCAGGCTGCGCCGCGGCGGGCGCGGCGTTCAGCGCGCCGGCGAAGGAATCGAAGGAGAAATCCAGTTTCTCGGCGGCGTAGAGATCGGCCGACAGGAAAGCGGCGGCCAGCGCTATGATAATTTTTTTCATGTTACCCTCCATCCCCCAGATTATACCAAATGGTCTTTATTGTATTATAATAGGCCATGGCCGGGTTTAGGGGGGCTCCCGTCCCGCGCCGCTAAAAAGGACAACATGAACAGAATAACGGAACATCCGGTTCTTGCCGCGGAGCCGCGCGCCCGCGTAAAATTCACTTTCGACGGCAGGGAATGCGAAGCGCTGGAGGGAGAGATGATCTCCAGCGCGCTTTACGCCAACGGCGTGAAGGTATTCAGCCGCCACCACAAGGACGGCGCGCCGCAGGGCATATTCTGCGC
>JACCEE012359364.1_pt1 | contig 25339 bp, 26 predicted proteins | sample 7449931 | NCBI WGS metagenome assembly JACCEE01 (sample SAMN15323457, study PRJNA562643) | freshwater metagenome | isolation source: river surface water | place: USA:Blue River Watershed | collected 2017-08-19 | reverse complement strand
TGACACCTTCATTTGAAGTGATGAGAGTTGAAGGTGTCTCAGGGTGCTGAGTTGCATTTGCCTGAGTGTTACCGTACTGAGTAGGATCTCCAGCAATGTTGCGGAAAGTTTCTGCACGGCACCAGTTTGAAACCGATACACCATCGAAGAATGGGAACACTCGAGTATTCGGGCGAAGACCTTCTGCTTTGAAGTAGATCTTGATCGAACGCATGAATGGAATGAGTGCAACATCAACAACACGATCACCCACAACTTGACGAATGGTCTGAGTCTGAGTAATGGTTGTGGTGAGAGCATTACCAGTGTTTCTGGTGGTCGTATTTGTTGCAATGGTCGAAGTAGTAGAACCGAGAACATTCTCATCAATTTGAGCAGAGAAGTTTACTGGACGTCCAGCCCAGTTCCACTGCCAGTTGTTCCAGTTACGACCAAGGTTCGCATCAATTCGAATGGTTCCACCATCGATCACTCGAGCTGGAAGACGAATCTGTTCTGCCCAGTTGTCGGATGCTGGTGACATGGTTACCATTCCCAGGTGGGTGATCACCGCGAATGGGTTGACGTTTTCAGTTCCAGTTGCAAGGGTCTGGTTGACCTGAAGAGTGTGGTCATACTTGAGGTAGACATTGTCTCCACGAAGAACAGTATTGGTCGAAAGATCCGAATCGTAGATGAGTCGAACACTTTCAGCCCAGAATCCTGGTCGAAGAACACGACCATCAGGGTCGATCGAAGCTTTGTATTCTACCGATGTAGTGTCCGAGAAGAAGTGGTCCTTGAAGTTGTCAACAAGGAAACCAGCTTTGGTTCTGTTGAGACCTGCCGAGTCAAGGACATCGAAGTTTGAAGTATCGAGTTCAAGGAGCGAGAGGGTGGTGAGTTCTTCAAGACGGTCCACACGAGCTTCAAGGCGACCAATGTCTGCCATTGTGTAACGACGAGCGTCGATCTTTTCGACAGTCATGTCTGCGTTATCAAGTGTGAAAGCGTTCAACTTGACGTTGTAGAGATGAAGCGCACCAGCTGGAGTTGGTGGAAGAATTGGGTTCAGAGACGAAGGTCCTGAAATAACCTTCAACTCGGAGGCTGTGGTGATCACCAGCTTAGAAAAGCGAGGCTGGTAATAGACCACATCAGCCGTGATGAGATCAGTGTTCTGAGGCAACTCGTTCACTCGAGCATTGCCGCCAGAGAAGTTTTTAGATGCATTCTTTACCGAACGGAAGTCGAGTACGTCTCGAAGAGATACTACTACACCATTCGACTGTCGATAGGACGGAATGTCAGCATAGTCGACTTGACCGGTGTACGAGTTGACCGAGAAGAAATCTCCCGAGGTACCATGAGTAAAGTAACGGAATCGAACAAACACGTTACCCGATGGAGCAGTTTGTCCACCACGAAGAATGAGTCGGCCGAGATCGTAGTGAGTATCACGCTGACCATCATCGAGGTTGAATCGATTTGCTAGATCGACTCCATCAGAGTCGGTCTGACGAACACGATCGACATCATAAATGTCTGCAACACCAAGGTCAACGAACACAAGACCATTTCCATCAGAATCAACTGGAACGGCGATGGTTGTTTCGGTAAGGGTCTTGGTTCTCGAAGAAGCCTGGCCTTTGTTGACGTATGCAAGAACTTCGAAGTTTGACGACGAAATTGGTGCGCCGGAAATGGTAGCCGAAGCTGTACCAGATCCAGTTACCCCAGGAAGGGTGGTGTAATCCGAGTCGGCGTTCGAGAAGAACCATTGATTGGTGTTTGCAAAGGTTTCACCAGGAGCGGTGAGGGTAAGAGTTGCAACACCCGAACCATCAGTTGTGGTAAGGAATCGACGCTGAGAAGTAAGCGAAATATCCGAGATAGAAGCTGGACGTTCGGTTGGAAGTGGGAAGAGGAGTGAGGATCTTCCAGTGTCTTTCAGAACCGCCTTACCATTCTCGAGTACAAGGTTGAAATAGTCAGTTGCCGAAGTACCCGCCGAAACGACGTTACGGAAAGACTGACCAGAATTCATTGTGATTTCGAAGAGGTAGTAACGATAGTTTACACCATCCTCTTCAACAGCCATAATACGAGCATGCCCAATAGTCGATCCACCATAATTCGCTGCAGATCTAAGCGACACTCTTTCAAGAATGTTGATGTTGCGTGCTCCAAACCCACCAGTACCCACAACATAGTTACCATAGTTGGCTGCTACAACTTCGTTGTTCAGTGTGATTGTGTCTTGGGCGCGAGGAATGGTGATTACCGAAGGGTAATCGACAGCTGCGCGATAACCATCAATGTAAGCGATACCATCCGAGATCTTCATGTCAAGGAGGGTAGCATCAGAATCATTCTCTTCAAATGAGATGATGAATGGCTTTACGATGTAGTTACCCGACTCTTCTTTGGTACGAAGAGCAAGAAGATCATTGATTCGGTTGTAATCGTCTTCACCCTTCACTTCGTCAACAAGTTCACCATTTTGGATCTTTGCAACATAGACGAAGGTTTGGTCAGAGTCAACCTCATCACGAGTTACAAGGACAAGACGAATTCTATATCGGTCTGCACCAGGAGCTGAGAAGTTTGGAGTTGCGCCGGCATTGTCATACAGCGCATTGGTGTCCTGAACAGTGACAATGTCCTGAACCACAAGGAAACCAACATCGACAGTTGGGGTCGAGTTGTATTTTGCAATGATCTTCGTTTGTGGGATCGCATATACGAAGTGCTCTTGAACGAAGAAGTCACCGGCTGCAACGGCGACCTTTGTGCCAGTTCCTACCGCAGGGTTTGCAACAGTGTTGGTGGTTTGAACGTTGAACTGATAGATCCCGTTATCGATAATCTCACCGGCGGTGAGACGAACTGGAGTTGATCCCGAAGTACCAGCTGAAGTGTCGGTGTAACGGACATAGAGAGTTGCTGGATCACCATTCTCTGCAGAAACTACCTCGAGAACTTTGACCTTCACACCTGAAGACTGACCAGTAAAGGTCGTATTCAGAAGAACATTAGGGTTCGTTGGAAGAACTGTGGTAGCATCCAACTTCACAAATTCGTAAGCATTGAATACAGTCAAACCACCTGGGTTTACTGCTGCACCTTCCTTGAAGATGTTACGACCAAATCGAGCGATCTCCTTTTGGATAATCGTCTGAAGTTGGGTCAATTCACGAGCTTGGAGAAGGCGACCTGAATTGAAGAGAATTCGGTAGTAGTTATCCGAATCTCTGTAGTCGTCCTTGTAGTTGCTCGCGAAGATTGAACTTGTGTATGGAATTGCCATGAATTTCTCTTAGAGTGCGATGATCACTTTGATGTCTTCGGTCTGGTCTGCCGAACGGTCAACAGCTGCTCGGTTGTCGATGTAAAGAACCTTACCTGAGAATGCATTTGCTTCTGCAGCTGAGTCAGCGAAAGATCCAGCATCAACTCCAGCTGAGTCGAGAGTACCGTTTCCTGAACCGTTGGTTTCAGTTACAGTTTCACCTTCGGTGAATGTACGGAAACCGGTTTCTTCAGACTGGTGGAAGTAGAGGATCTTGTTGCCTGCGTCATATTTATCGACGAATGCACGAGCTCCGGAGGTACCACCGAGAATCGTTTTATCGGGTGAGAATGCAACGTTAACATCCCCAAACTTGAGAGCGCGAAGAAGATTACCAGTACCACCAGTGAAATCAGAGTCATTTGGTTTCTTTACCCCCTTCATAAGAACAATTTGACGAAAATCGTTCGAAACAACAAAGTCTCCACCTTCTTCACCAGATGGTTTCGAGTTGAACATGATTGCAGTCGAACGAAGATCGTCTCGTGGGTCTGCACCAAATCCAGCTGCTGGAGAAAGAACTGGGATGACAGAAGCTGCTGTAGTGAATCCACCACCGGTAAGAACTGCTTCAGCGTAGGTGTAACCAGTTCCCATTGCCGAAGAATCGTTGTTCATTTGAACTCGAACAACAGCACCACCAGAAACGATCGCAGTTGCTGCTGCACCAGTTCCATCACCGATGATAGCAACGGTTGGAGCTGAAACGTAGCCGGTCCCACCAGAAACGATTCGAATGGATGAAATCTGACCAGGAATTGCTGCGTCTTGAATTGCTTTCTGTTCGATGTCAAGAGCTGGAGATGATGAGTCAACGCTCCCGATGAATCGAACTGGGAAGTAATTTGCAGTGAGGAACTTCGATGCGTTCAATGCTGTGATGGTGTAAAGGAACTTCCAACGATAACCATCGGATGTGGTGAATGCTTCAGTTGAAGATCCAGTTGGTTGAATTGTCGATGGAACAACTGTACCAGCGGTGTTACGACCCTGCTGAAGGCAGATGTAAACCGAGTTGTCTCCAGTCAGAACGAAGTAAGACGGTGATGGGTATCCCGCTTGGTTGTCGTTCCATGCGTTGTAGACAGTACCAGATGTCCAGTTGGTTCGTGGAACCACATATGAGACGTCTTCTGCAGATTTGATCGACTGAAGACCGAGGCGGGCATTTCGAATGTCACGAAGGGTGTTTGCTGGGGTTGGAGGAGTGTCCGAAGAATCCCAGTCTTCCGATCGACCGATACCGATGAAGTATCTCTCGGCAGAGTCAGTGACATCATCATAAATTGCCTGGATGATCTGCTTCTTGAAATCTGTAGTGATGATAGCGACCATGAGAGGTTCCTATTAAGCGACGGTAAGAACGGAGTATCCACCGGTGACGAACCAACGAAGTCCATCCCAAGTGAGTGTTACCCCTTCGTTTTGAGCGAGGGTGAATGAAGAACCGTTTGCGAACGAAGTGACTGTGCAGACAACGTTACCAGCACCACGGTTAGTGAAGACTTTCTGCTCTCCTGATACGGTACCATTTGCAAGAGTCAGGTTAAGTTGAGTTGCCTTATTGCAGTCGATATGTGAGAATGCACGTGGTACACCTCCATCGGCGGTAACGGTAGTAGATCTGAGCGCAAACTTCGAGACACGTACAGCTCCACCATTTTTCGATGTAAGATTGAGGTTAACGTCGGAGTCTGCACCGATTGAAGAGATAGTGGGACCGGCTCCAGTAGCGGCATTTGCGATAGAAAGGTGGTTGACCGCAGATGCAGTAGCCGTAAGTGTAGAAAGGTTTGCACCATTGGCGTCGACAATCGCTGTGCTGATTCGAGGAGAGGAAATGACCGGAGCGGTGAGGGTCTTGTTGGTCAAAGTTTGAGTATGAGCAGCAAAGACAAAGGTATCGTTACCCGATAGTAGCGGAAGGGTGATTGTACGATCTGCTGCAAGTTCGGAAACTGCAAAGATGTAACGGTGGTCTGCCGACGTATCGTTGATTCGTGGGGTGGTGAGAACCGGAGAAGTCAGTGTCTTATTGGTCAGCGTCTGAGTGTTGGTATCGAATACGATCACCCCAGTCGCATCAGGGATAGTGACAACCCGATCTGCTGTAGGGTTAGCAGCCACAAGTCGAGTTTCAAATGCATCAACACTGGTGCCTTCCCAGACAACAGCAGAATCTTCAAGGAAGACCTGCGAAGAGAATTCATCAGAGTCTCCACCAAGTCTTTGCCAGATCTTGATGAAGTTGCGATTGATCTTGTCTCCACCGGAACGAAGAGTGTCTCCGGTGCCATCGTTTGCTGATACTCCGATGGAGATGTTTTCTCTGATAGTCATACTTTCCTCGATTGGAGATTGAAGTATTTATACGTTATTTCAAGGCGTCCAGATGTTGGATCCTGCCGAATCGAATTCCGAACGGTCGAAGGTTTCGTAGGTATTCGAGAAGTCGATACCATTTGAGTCGTCGAAACCGACGGTATTTGCTGTTGCAGCATTGATAAGTGGTCCGTACATGTCGTCGACAGAAGAAGCCGAGTCGTTCCAAATTGCAGCAAGGGTACGGTTGAGGTCGACACGGTAAACTGTATCCGAATCTGGGCTCTGGAAGAAACCAGTCATTGGTTCGAAAGGTGTCGAGATGTCAAGAGTTGCAATCGCAGTAATCTCGAACTCGGATGCTTCTGAGTCTGGGATTGCTGTTGGCATGATGTCAAGCGAAAGGTTGACAATACCTTCAGCAAGAACTTCACCACCGAGATAGAACCCTGCAGGGTGGACGTATCGTTTGTAGAGTTCTCTCCATTGTGTGATAGGACGAGAGGACTTTACAAGGATCGAAAGTGTTTGGTAAAGTGCACCGTTCTGAATGTAACGAAGCGATTCAGCACCAATTTGGGATTCACCCACCACAAAGAGTTGATCCTTTGGATAGGAAATTTCTGCGTCTTCACCGTACAATGCTCGGAAGAATGCCTTTGCCGAGAAGAGAGAACCTTTGACTCGATAGAAGTCTGGGAAGTTTTTGGCAACCTCACGAGGATCTTCAAAGTTGTCACCAGAAATACCGACACCAATCTCTTGGAGAAGGTATTCGAGGAATTGAAGAGACACACCATCAATGTCGCGAGCACGAAGAACTTGACGAAGAGAATCGTTCACATTCCCAGCCGAGTCCATGAAGTCATTGTAAGCATCAAGGAGTGTAATCAGCTTTGGGTAATCTTCCCGAAAATGCTCGGGAAGAACTTCCACAACCTTTTGGTCATGGAAGTCTAGTCTTCTCCGACCGAAATCTTCGTTAGCGTAATTCGTCATAGTTGTACTCGAGTGTCCTGACGGTCGATGTTTGCGACAGCAAATGAAGTCGAGAGGTCCATATCGAAGTAGTAGTTGCGGAGTGGTTTGATCACATTGTCAGATGCTGGTACAGCATTGATTTTGATGAAGGTTTCACCTGATGTGATAAGACCTGGAGCAAACCCTACAAGCATGACTTTACCAGTTGTTGGATCATATGAACCGATGTTATCGACGACCGGGGTATTGTTTGGATCCACAACCTGAAGTTTGGTTGAATTCAAAGCATTCTTGATAGTGCACGAAATTCCATTGTAGATGAATTGAGTCGAGGTGATTCGGTAGTTCACATCATCTGGAGAAGCAATAGTCACAGGAAATGAGATCGTGTAGGACGAAGAAGCCGATGCATCATCGTTAGTTGCAGTTGTAATTGGTGTCAGACGCTGTTGAAGAGTAACCGTGATATCCGATGAAAGAACTGCTGGGGAAACTGCGTCGATAATTGTCGATAGACGAGACTTACGGAAGGTTCCTGTGAAAGTCTGAAGATTGTCTTCAACATATTGCTGCATCGCCGAGAAAACCTGATTCTCAACAGTATTTTGGGTCAGACCGGTGAGATTCGGGTTGAATGCAAATTCGGTCGAGATATTGAGATACGTAATGACCGGATCCACAAATTCCACATCGATCGAAAGAACCGCGAGATTCTCATTGAGTGTGTTTCGAATGGTATCCTTTACCGCTGTTTGAGAAGCTTCTGACACACCATCATCAAAGAGGAGACCAACATAGACGACCCCATAGTTGGGTGGATCATTGTCTTCTCCACCCCATGCAACGGTATCAACCACAGAAGAGAATCGAGAAAGGATTGTGGTCTTGTAGTCTTCAGCAGTCACAAGACGATTCTGAGCAGCAAACCCGAGTGGAGCATTTGCTCGAATAGATTCGATTGACTGCTTTTCTGCACCACCATGAGATGCTGCTGCAACAGCAACAGTCAAATCATAGTTGACACTGTTCACAGTCACCTGAGAAACTGGACTGAAAGCTGAAGCGCCATTTGCATCAGGACCTGAAGTTGCAAGATACTCGATAACTACTTTATTTCCAACAGTTGGCTTGCGACCAGTTGTGACACCATCACCAAAGTTGAGTTCGTAGAATCCATTTGGTGCCTCTACGATTCGATAGAAGGTCGAATCGGGGGTGATAGCAGTCACACCATTGATGTCGGTGTAAGTGGTGAAAGAGTTTGACGCATAGGTATCATACACGTTGACATTCACGAGAGAGGTATCGATAGTTTCATCTGGAATCACAAAGATTTGACGCTCATCTTCGGACTGAACGATGAATGTTTTGGTTCGAGAAGTTCCTTCATAGACCGGAATATCTATGTCACCATCGGATGTTGTAAAGATGTACACACCACCATTGTTGGTTGCGATATAAGATGATCGGGTCTGAAAGGTGTAGGTGATCCCATCTACCGAAGTGGTAAATTTTGTGCCGGCTGGTAGAGTGATCGTAGCAGGTTTGATCGCTGCTGCGGTCAGGTTAAGTGAAAGATTCAGGTTCGCTGTTGATGCAGTTCTCGATCGAACATTGTACCCAAGGGTTTGAGCAATCGAAATGACCGAAGATCGAAGTTGAGCCGAAGTGAGATATGCCTCATTCAAAGCAAAGTTTGCCATAAGAGCATTCAAGTGAGTGTTGTAAGCCAACACGTCAAGAATATTCGAGAGGCCAGATGCTTCGAAGTTGTAATCGGCAAATTCAGGATTTCGACGAAGGTAGAGCTTCAGGTTCTCTTTGATCGTCTCAAAGTCGAGCTGGCTTGTGGCGAATGTGGTGTTGTTTGTAGTCATCATCTCACTCGGGATAGACTGGTTTGAAAGGTAACAATCTCTTCAGTGTTAACGATCTGAAAGGTAACACGAACACTGATAGAATTGCCCTCAGGGGATGGAGTAACGAAGACCTCGAGAATTCGAGCACGTGGTTCATAGTTGTCAACAGCAAGGCGGATAGCTTCGGAGATTTCTGCTTCAGCATCAGCATCCATAAGCTCAAAGAGAAGTCCGCCAAGACCGGCACCAAAATTTGGTTTGAAGGGTTTTTCACCAGGAGAAGTCAAGAGAAGAGTCTTGATCGCTTGCTTCACAGCTGCAGCATCGACCTTCTTATAAATGTCTCCAGTTGGTCGAGCTTCAAATGTCAAGTCAATGTCCTTGTAATCGACCTTTCGTGAGGTGATTATTGAAGGAGTATTGAGACTTCCATCCTCGATTGCAAATGCGCGACTGACCATGATGCCCTTTTTTCTAGGTATTTATAGGATCAGACAGACGTGATCTCAATCAAGTCGTGACCCTGAACCTTGTTGTTGAAGAGTGTTTCGACCTGATTCGCGAAACGTCCGGTCTTGACATTGTACTTTGCATCAACTGGTGGCATGGTAAGAATGATTTGACAAGCCAATTCCCCTGATGGATCAAACGTATCGTATGAGAGTGAAAGTTTGTCGAACTGGATAGAATCTTTCCAGAGTGTCGCCAATTCGAAGGTCTTATTCAAATCAGGTTTACCACTTGCATCATGAAGTTCATACACCACAACTTCACCACGAGTTGCTCGTTCATTCAAAGATCCTGGAGTCAGAGTTTCTTGATCACCCTTCTTGTAGAGACCTTCAACGATCACAAGACGATGGTTTTTGAACTCACCCTTGTTGTTGAGAACCATCGAAATTGCTGGTGTTTGAAGAGCAAATTGACGAGCGATGTTATATTTCTCTTCCAACGTTGGGATATGGGCAAGGGTTACCTTTTCACCGATACCACCGAGGAATTTAGCAAGAGTGATTCCCTTGCCAAGTACAGTTTGTGGGGTGATTGATGATGCATTCGTTGGGTCAAAGGCTGGATCAACGGTTGCTGATGTGACGTTCGACGCTTTTGCTGGGCGGAAGCGATCGACTGTTGCAAGTCGAGCAACGATTGGTTCCTGTGGTGTACGCACAGTTCCAGTGGATGGAGACTGAATTCGATCAACACCAGTTGGAGCTGGCTTCGAATAAGTTGATGATAGAGCACCAGAAGAAACTGCAGTTCCTACGAACTGAGAATTTTCCATCGTTGCTGGATCACGAAGTTTTGACCGCACTTCACGAGTATTGAGAGTCTTTGATGACACACCGCCATAATCAGCAGTTCGGTCGATCATGTTCTTGATGTAGTCACCTTCGTCGATGGTGATCTTGATCGTTCCATATGCCGATTGATTCAGGTAAGCGTCCATGGTGGAAGCGTCGGCTGCAGCAGATGCTGTTGCGTCGGAAGTGACTGAATATCCAAGCGCAGAACCTGTAGAAGCTTCACCATAAGTTTGTGAATTTGTGATGTCAGCATTCACAGCAAATCGAGCTGTTCCTTCAAGATCTCCGTGGAACGTAGTTCCATAAAAAGTTCGACCATAGTGGACTAGCCCAGCGCCACCAATCGTACCACTTGCACCGAACACAGAGAGGTCTGAGGCAGCGATATTCATGTTGGGTGTAGACATTATCATCTCAGACTCAGACGTCATTTTGGAGGCACCTGAGACACCCTGGGTAAAGGTTCCTTGCACTGTCATGCGTGCATTTCCCTTGATGATGTCATTCTTACCACCAAGGGCAGTATCGGTTACAGTTCCAACAGTGGTCGAAGAACGTGAACCACGAACGATCGATCCCTTTGCCCCACCAACATTCTCACGAGATGCACCAGAGATGTTCTCTTTCTTGTCACCACCAGCATTTACGTTGATGTTTCCGCCGACATCGATATTCAGATCACCGGCAACTTTCAGAGTCATGTTACCATTTGCTTGAATCGAAACATCGCCTTCAACGATAAGGGCCGAGGATCCAGCGACTGAGGTGACGACGTTTGCTTCGGTCTTCATCACGATCGAACCATCTGCTCGAAGTTCAACACCCGAACCGGACTTGTGACGGATCAGGATTCGTTCACCACCGGGAGTGTCGTCATATTCGACAACATGGCCTGATATGGTTTCATACACATCGTTGTACGGGTACTGGGATTCGATCATTGGTGGAAGACCGAACGAAAGTCCATCCATGCCACCGCCCGCCGCAAGCTCATGTCGCATTCTACCACGAGCAGCGAGGTTTGTGGTAGGTGCAAAGAAATACATCTGGCGTGGGAACTCTCCAGATGGATCTCCAAATCCATACTTGTTAGTATTGGAATTGTTGATTTCCGGAGAGCGCTTATCTGCTTCGTCTTGAGAGTTTACTGTCATGATGTTGCTGCATATTGTGCGAGGGTATCAAGGTTGATCACAGAACGTGATTTCCAAATTGGATCACCTTCAGGGATTACGTTGACATGATTGAATTTTGAATACGAGTATCCCACAACATCAAATCCAGGATCTACTTTACCATCATTAGATGTCATGTAGTGGCCTGCGACCTGAGCATGTGGGAATACCTGATGGAATGTTCTCATCAACTGATCGTATGAATTGTATTGAGCAGGTGTAAGAGAGTCAGCCGAAGCATATTTCCAAAGAGGCTCCACGGCATTGTTGGAAGTTGTATTGAGACCTCCAACAAAGCAGAATCCCAGAAACGTAGAATTGTTGTTTTCATCATGAGCTCCTTCCAAATTCATAGGCCGGCCACGTTGCAGCGTTCCATCTCTACGAATTACGATGTGATAACCAATGCCCTTGAATCCTCTTTCACGAATGTGAAGGTCATGGATCCATTCGGCACCAATATTTTGGTTGAGGAATGTTGCTGACCAGTGAATGACTGCACCAACAATTTCTCTTCCAGCGGGTCTTGTTATGGATCTGAAGAGTGCTTCAAGTTCTTCCACCGATTTGATGTCAGTAAAATCCCAAGAGTCCCCATCAGATGTTGCACCAATTCCACCACCAGTTTGGGCTCCAGATGATTGGAATGGTGGTTGTCCAATTGTGCGAACTGGTTGAGTGTTTCGACCTGCAGCATTTGCTGATGGGTCGAATTGATTGACATACGAGGACAGTTCTACATTCAGTGTTTCAAATTCGCCACGAGCATTGTTAAGCCTATCATAAGCCTCGAGAATATCTGCAGGCCATTCTGACTGAGGAAGTTGTGCTGTGATGGCGTAATAATTTTCAGGAAGAGGAATGTATCGACTGATGGCATCAAAACCTGATGCATAATCCCCATTCGCAACAAATGAGAATGCAGCGTCGATATCTGACTGTTTTGCAACCGTTCCAAGCAGAGAATTCACACTAGTCTGGAACTGGCGTTCAAGCTTTTCACCAAAGTCTACCAGGAAGAATTGAGAATTTGCACCAAGGGCAGTATTGATCTGATTCACAAAGATGCTGGTTGAATTGAGTAGTTCTCCAAATGGAGTATTTGTGAGACCAGTTTGAATGAAATCGGTCAGATTCGCATCAGCAATTTGAGACAGAGTTGACTGGAGTTGGGCTGTTGTAGCATCAGTAACCTTTTTCAGAGCAGTATCAATGGCTTCAGGAGATGCTGCTGAAATGATTTCGTTCAGGACTCCGTTTGCTGCTGCGGTCGCGGTGCCTGTAATTGCTTGGATGTCAGAGGCGATTGCACCTGGTACATTTCCAACCAACTGGTCAGCCAGACCTTCGATATCAGAGGTGACTCTTGCAATAGTAGGGACAAAGTTGGATTTGAGGGCGGATTCAGCATCATCAATTTCCTGTGTAAGTGCTTCGATACCACCCTTGATTTCACCCACTATAGATCCAAGTGTGGTGTTCTTGATGGCTTCAAATTGAGAGATTGCATCCTGTGTCGCTTGTTCGACAGCAGAAAAGTCTACCGATTTCGATAGATTCTGAAGAGTAGAAGAAAGGGTTCCAATTTGTAGAGTCATGAGTTCATTCTCTTGAGAATATCTTTAGCTCGTTTTATACGCAGATCCAAAAATTGTTCAGATGGACGCTCATATTTGAGCATGAAAACTTCTGTCGCTTCCTCAATAGTCTGTGATGCTCGAAGTGCACCAAGACCAAAATACGGATAATTGTTCAGTTCATGAATAACGAATCGAAGTTGAACTTCAAGATCTCTCCAATCGCGACCAAGATCTGATGCAAACTCCTGTAGTAGACCGAATCTATTTCCAGCTGCTGCAGCCGAATTCCATTGAGCAATACCGTACGATTCTTCATCTCCACCGGACTTGATGTCGGTAACCATATCGACTGTAGATTCTACTTGAAAGTTTCCAACCATTGCTGCAGCTTGTATTGGTGTGAAACCATTTGCAATGAAGAAATTGTAGGCCGTTTCAGGATTTGTACTACCAATTGCACCAAGGGCGACATCACGGTCGGGTTCGATCTTGTTTCGATTTCCGGTGGCACCAGTTCCGGGTCCTGTCGATGGAGCTCTTCCAGACCTGTTCAATCGGGGATCAGTATTCGTTTCAATTTGGGTTGGCGATGCATACTCAATCTTTGGAATCACATGAGTGATGAATGGCAATTGAGCTGCTTGTCCATCAAGGAAGAATCCGAGGACTTCTGCACCAGGCATAATTCGTGGCATGCGACCAACACCAGAAACCCCACCCTCGGTGGTAGGAATTCCTACTTGGGCCCATGGGAGATCTTCAGTATCGATGTCCGATTGAAGTGCAGAATGGAGACCACGAATTCTTACACGAACTCTTCCGAGCTGGTATGGATCCCGGACATCTTCAACAACTCCGACAAACCATCGATGTACGTCACCATAGAATTCTTGTTGAAATAGACCACTCATTTCTTATTACCCAATTTCACGCATGTGAGAGCCACTTGATATTTCTCTGGTCGCATGATATGACGGCATGCATAGATGATGTACTTACCCGATCGTTTCTTATCAAGGGCTTCTTCTCTTCCATACAGAATGTTTGGATCATTCTTTAGGAAGTTGCACTGAATTTGTCGACCGATGGTAATGTTTGGACCGCGACCAAGGAAGTCGAATCCTGGCATGATAATCTCTAGAGGACTCTTGAGAAGGTAATGACGGATGGCTCGTGATTGAGCCTTCAACTTTTGCTGGTTGATGTCTTCCGCTTCATAATAGTTGGCGAAGTTTGGAAATGTCCCTGATGATGCAATCTGAGTGTAGACCGACGGAGTGTATTCCTTGATCGATCGATCGCCAATCTTGAATTTGTCATCATAAATTGGCTCTGCTTGATCACGAGGAATGATTCCCTTCTTGACCATCATGTCAAGGACTTCACCCATATTGATCTTCACAGAAGCATCTCTCGAGTCTTTGTCCTTGATCGTATCGACGAAGTAGTAGGTCGAGTTCAGGACTCCATCCTTTGCCATTTTGAACATGTTTTCGGAATGAGTGAGGCGGTATGCTTCGATGACTCGAGCCTGTTGGTCAACAGTTAAGCTGGTTGTCTCCCGGGTGAACGCTTGACCAAAGGTATATGGTCTTGCATTATTCATGATAGGCTGATTCAGGAGATATTCCAAGTCAGTCAGGAAAAGGTTAGGCGCATTCAAAGTTGAGTATAGGAAAAATGGCATGCCATTTTCTGACACCAAGCGGTTCTTCATCCATCGTGCAGCTTCAAGTGGTTGCATCGATGGAATGATGACTTTCATCGGTGGTACGATGGTACCCGAGAATCCAACTGGAACATCGACTTTTTTCTTGAGAGAATCCTGAAGAAGAGCAGCAATGATTTTCTCTGGCTTCCCATCATATGCCTTTGAGATGGTTGTAAGGCGAGACTGATAAACAATGTCTTCGACAATCTGGAGAGTCAGGGTTTCAGACATATCGGTAGATGGAGCAACACCAATAATCTCGGTAACCACAAATCGTTTGACAACGCTTTTTGATCGTTCGTCACCTTGGATCTTACAACGAATCGTGACTCGCTCAGTTCCCTGAAAGTTGATGGTGTTCAAGAGGTTTGAAGAGTCAGTGAGAAGGATTGTTCCAGTCAAGTATGGAAGATCGAGATGCTCGTAAATGTTTATTTCAGTAACGTTACGAACAATGTCATACGACTTCGCCAAGCGTTCTGTTTCGATGAGAACACTTTCGACTGTGATTTGGTATGCTGATGTTGAAGTGACTTCTACCATTACTTATTGTTCATCGCATCTTGGAACTGCTGGAAGATCGCATCAATAGCATTTGGCTTGATTACGATGATGTCCTTCAGTTCGTCATTTTCTCGAACGTACCGGTCATAGTACGATACTGCAGCATAGATTCCTGGTGGTTCTTCATATGGATTGACATCGACCCAATTACCATCTTCATCCTCGTAATGATGGATTGATTCCCATTCAGGGGCTGTTCCAACAAGAGTGATGGTTGAGATGACTTCATTTTCGGTGCACCGAACTTGCTCGGTTGGTGAAAAATCGACTTCACCTTCAACAATGATTTGACCAAGATCCAGTCGACGACCAACAATAACACCCGATGCACCAGAGGTCACACCGGTGACTGTTGACCCGATGTTGAAGATCCCTGTTAGGTCGCTGCGAGTGATCAGAGTCGTACCCGATAGCTCTCTTTGGACTGTTGCAAGAAGTTCTTGGTTTGTGAGTGGCCAACCCTGTTCACGAAGAAGGTCATTCATCAGGAAGAATGTCCAATAGTACTTCGGTGACTTGTAAAGTTTGTACGAAAGGTTATCCGGTCTGTCACCATCGAGAATCGTGTACTTCTTGTAGAAGGCTGCATTGTCACGAATTTGATCGATGAGATCAACATACGCCCCAAGATCCTGATGCAACGTCAGGTTTTCTTCATTACCAAACCGGTAAGGTACAAATCGAACGTTACGGAAATAGGACATCAGTATCCACCCTCTGCAACAAGGCGACGAGTGAGGGTGCGAGATTCACGGAATGTAAGGGTCACTTCGATCTCAGTGAAGTTTCCATCCTCGAAGAATCCAGCTCCAGTCGGGTTGTAAGTTGTTTGAACCTGAACCAAATAACAAGGAAGAAGTCTATGAATGACATTTTGTTCTTTGTGCTTGAACTGAATGTCAAACGTGTTCGGGAATCGATATCCGATTGGAACAGTGATACCACCACCAACATCAATGTTGATCGAATCTTCTGGGTAGAGTTCTGTTCGGAAGAATTTGATGAGAGCTTTTGCCATCTCTGCTTCTTCCTTCGAAACTGGAATCAATTTGAAGGTGAAGGTAAAATCACGAAATGCGACTTCTTTGAAGAGTTGACGAGCATTTGGGTTTGTCGTAACACGAAGAGCTGACTGAACACCACCTTGGACATCAGTACCAGCAAACTTTGCAACACGAACTGCAGCAAGTCGAGCTACGTCAGGTGAAAGAGACCGGTTAAACATTTCAGTGAGGGCAGATGTTGCTGCATCAAACGATGCCGACAATGCACCGCCAATCGAACCAGCATTTTGAACACCGGCTTCAGCTGCGGCACCGACTCGACCTAGATCAACGCGGTCATAGACAACACCATCTTGGAATTGAAGTCCCTGAGGCATGAAGAGTGTTGCTCTGGGACCAAGACGAGTGATTGTTTTGGTTGTGACAGTGACACCTCCAAGGAGGTTTGTTGCATCACGTTCAAAGTTTTCTGGAACTTCCTCTTCGCCAAAACCAGGAATGTTTGCCGAAATCTCACCAGCAACCGAAACTTCGGGTGGTTCTTCGATTCGTACCTGGAAGATGATCTTGCCGGCATAGTAGTCAAGATCGGTGAGGGGAAATTGATAGCTCTCTGTGGCCATTCTACATCCAATAAATAGGTGTAATTGCGTTCAGAGATATTTATATGCCTACCTATCAAGGAAAATTCACCCCGAAGAACCCAGAGAAGTACCGGGGTGATCCAAAAGAGATCGTGTATCGCTCTATGTGGGAAAAGTACTGCTTCATGTGGGCAGACACCAACCCTCAGGTGAAGCAATGGTCGTCAGAAGAAGTTGTGATTCCATACCTCTACGAGGTTGATCGCAAACAGCATCGATATTTCGTTGACATGTTCATTCGATTTGAGGATGGTCGAACGATTCTTGTTGAGATCAAGCCATTCAAGGAGACTCAGGTTCCAGTCTTCCCTGGTCGAAAGACCCCACGATACATGACAGAAAGCCTGACCTATGTAAAGAATCAAAACAAGTGGAAGGCTGCTGAGAACTACGCCAAGGATCGTGGTTGGGAGTTCCAGGTTTGGACAGAGAACGAACTTCAGGCTATGGGAATCATGCCGAAAGCCAATCTGCCAAAAATAAAGCCCCTCCAAAAAATGAAGGGGCTCAAGAAGTTGTCTCCGCTGAAGAAGCCGAAGCCTCTCAAGAAGAAATGATCACATGTGTTCGTCTTGATCGTCGTACAAGTACGGGTCGTCCCAAATATAGTCGTCGATCCATTCATCGTCAGAATAGATCCGAACGGGCATGTCCTCACGACATTCTTTGGCGACTTCTTCGTTGTCGAAGATCAACCAGGCGTTGTACGAAGCTCCGATGTTCGCATCCCACGTGGATTGGTACCAACCATCCTCGAAGATCAACCAATGACTCGCCCTGCCTTCATCTTCATGTGATGAGATGAAACCACGATGAGCATCGAATTCGCGATCCGATAGAACTTTCCACAGAACCTTCGGTCCTTCCCAGATGTTCGACCAGTAGGTCTTACCGACCTCCAATTGGGAGACCTCGGTGATCGCCAGAGGGCGGAACACCAGTTCGAACAGATCCTTATCGTATTCCAGAGCCATTGTGTTATTCCTCTTTCATGTAGGTGTAGTGACAGGAGGGAGCGACAGCAATGTGACCATCATCGAACTGAACCACAACGTGTTCACCCTTTCCGATCGAGGTCTCCGCGTAGGGAATGACGACTTTCACGGTTCCGATCTTTTTCGCGAAGGGGCTTTTCACACGTATACCGGGTACAACGATTTGCTTGGCGATGACATTCACGTTTGCGTTGGTCATGATGATCTCCTTTGTTGAGATGAATCTATCACATCCACCAGACATGTACACAAAAACTTTCGAGGAAATGTAATAAATAGTCGTATGGCAAGCTTACTCTCAAAACTCGAACAAGAAGCACTCTCGGCAGGTATCCCGCTACGGACCAAGGACTCGATGGACTGGTTCCGTAAACGGTCGTATGACATCCGCAGAGTGGATCGAAACTCCCTCATGAAGGAAGATCGATTCGAACTTCGAAACAAACAGGTCGTTGGTAGAATGTTCTTCTGGTTCTATCAACCGAAACACCGTGAAACCCTTCCGTACTACGACTCATTCCCACTTGGAATCATCGTAGGACCGGCAAAGGGCGGTTTTCATGCGTTGAATCTTCACTACCTACCACCTCTGATTCGTGCATCGTTCCTTGACAACCTCATGGACATTGCTACGAACAAGAAGTATGACGACAACACTCGATTCAAGATTACGTACCAGACTCTGGCTGCATCGACGAAGTACAAGGAATTCCAACCTTGCTTCAAGCATTACCTGACGAATCATGTTCGTTCTCGTTTTGCACTCGTCCCAGCTGCAGAATGGGAAAAGGCGATCTTCCTACCAGCAGCTGACTGGCAGAAGACTTCGGCTCGTAATGTCTATCGAGACAGTAAGAGACTCCTCGGCGTATGACATATTCGATCGAACAACTCAAGGGAGAAATCGGAAGAAGTGGTGGAGTTGCCAAGAACAATCTCTATCGCGTCATCTTTCCAATCATCCCACAGATCTACTTGAATCCTACTGGATTGGATGTTGCTACACCACAAGCATTGAACGTTCTGTGTACACGAGCGACACTTCCTGGTCGTCAGCTTTTGACAAACGAACGTACCATTGGTACTGTGACTCAAAAGATCGCATATGGTTACATCAACGAGGAAGTGACCTTTTCCTTTCTCGGCTTGAACAATTACATGGTTCGAAAGTACATGGAGGATTGGCAGAACTACGCCCTGAATCCAAACAATTTCGAGGTCAAGTACAAGACCGAATATGCCAAGAACGTCGTGATTCAGCAACTCGATCCTCAACATCGGGTAGTCTATGCTGTAAAGCTTGAAAAGGCTTTCCCAACGCAACTCCTCAATATTGATTTCTCAAATGAGAATGGTCAGCCAGTAGAAATTGGTGTGACTCTTTCGTACACTCGTTGGAAGCGAGTGGACTTCCTATCGAATGCTATTTCAACCGAGGCTCAGGATTTCCTTGAAGGCCTCTTGCTCTAAGGTGACGTGAATGACTCTACCAAAGCTGAATGATACTCCAAAGTATGAGACGGTTGTTCCGTCCACTGGAGTGAAAGTGAAATTTCGACCATACCTCGTGAAAGAAGAGAAGGTTCTTCTTCTCGCAATGGAATCTCAGGATCAGGCTCAGGCTCTCCAAGCGATCGTTGATACCATTGGAGCATGTGTGACTGGTGACATCAACATTTCGAAACTTACAACCTTCGATGTCGAATTCCTGTTCCTCAAAATCCGTTCGAAATCGGTTGGTGAAAAATCCAACCTCGTGATTGGTTGCAAGGAATGCAAGCACGAGAATGCGGTCTCACTCAATCTTGATGAAGTCAAGATCGATGTAAAGGGTGCACCAGACGGTTCTATCAAACTCACTGATAAGATCACTCTCAAGATGAGATGGCCATCATATCAGTCGGTTACAACCTCCCAGGCAGTCACCCAGGCACGCACAGCAACAGAACAGGCATTCGCCGTGGTCGCAAAGTGCATTGAATCCATCCAAACTGAAACTGAGAACATTCTTGCCAAGGATGTGACTGAAAAGGAACTCATCGATTTCCTCGAGAGCATGACTTCGGATCAGTACAAGAAGCTCGTTGAATATGTTGGTGCTATGCCAAAGCTTCAACACCATCTTAAGTTCAACTGTGAGAAGTGCTTTGCTCCAAACGAAATCACCTTGGAGGGAATCAAGGATTTTTTCTAATAGCTCTCTCCCATGACTCTCTAGTCAACTTTTATCGTACCAATTTCCAGCTCATGCAGCATTACCATTACAGCCTACAAGATCTGGAAAGCATGTGGCCCTGGGAGAGAGAAATCTACGTAACCCTTTTGCTCGAATACCTGAAAGAGGAACAGCAGAAGGCACAGCAACAGGGAAATAACCGATGAACGCCACTCTGAATGACGTCATTGAAGAACTGAAAGCCAGTCGTACCGTTCAGGACGAAACACGAGAATCGATTGAGGTTCTTGTGGGTGCTGTTCGTACCCATTTTCAGATGCTTAGTGACCAGTTCGAGAGAGACCGACTTCAGGCTGAAGAAGATCGGCGCGAGCGTCAGGGGCGCGAGCGTGAATATGGACCACGCGATCTTCCACCTGGTCTTCCAGGACCTGTGACTCCAACTGGACCACTCGATATGCTTCAGTCGGTTTTTGGTGGTACGTTCCTTGGTAACTTCACTACTGGTTTGTTCAAGGCTCTTATCTTCCCATTGAAGAATATCATGAAACTTCTTCGAATTGGTGGTCCGGTTGCTCTTGCAGTCGGTGCTCTGTGGTATGTGCTCGATGGAATCGGAAATAACCCAAAGCTGAAGTCTACGCTTGAGTCAATCAGCAACCTTTGGAACAATGAACTTGTTCCACTTGTAGATGACTTTGCTTCCATGATTGCTAGAATCCTTGGAAATGAAGAAGTTGGAACTACCCTTGAGTTCATCAAGTGGGGATGGGAAAACTTCTCAAACTGGTTCACCGGAACTTTCAAGCCGCTCTTTCAGGGTGCATTCCTCGATGCGGTAACAATCCTCATTGATACCATCTCAGGATTCATCGATGGGATTCGCCAGATGACCAAGGGTGAGTTCCTTGCAGGTCTGCAAACTATCATATCATCCCTTACGACCGGCGTCTTCAACGCACTCGACAATGCGATCTCATTCCTCATCGAAGTTCTTGGTTTTGACCTTGGACCGGAAGGATCACTTGTTGCAGTGATCAAGGACACCATCCCAAAGATCATCCAATATGTCAAGGATGGTTTCACATCGATTCAACTCTTCTTCTCAGAGACCATTCCTCAATGGTTCCAGGAAACCAAGGATTTTGTGACGAACAAGTTCTGGGAAATCATTGAATTGACCAAGCAGAAGATCATCGAGAAGTTTGAAGAACTTGACATCTCTGGTCGAATTGCAGCAGCCATTGAAGCTATTAAGGGGAAGTTTGATCAGATCATTCAGGGATTCACTGACATGATTGATTATGTGGTCAGCATTCCCGGTCGAGTCAGAGATTATGTGACATCATTTCTTCCAGATTGGTTGTCATGGAATAGTACGCCCGCGCTCGAACCACAACTCTACATGAAACCAGAGGACTCGGTCATTATTCCACGTGACACTGTAATCGATGATGATGTAAAAGGCGAACTCAGAGATTACTTGAATGGTATCTCTTCGAATAGTGCCAATCGATTGGAAGTGGGAACCAAAGCAATTCTGGACAATAAGACAAATGGAGGTGGAGTTGCCATCATGATGGACAACAGACGAAACTCCAATGTAAGTTCGGCCACGACGACGATCATGGCCTTCCCAAGTCCGATGGCAGACTTTCAGCCAATATGAAAAAAGGGAGCCAATCGGCTCCCTTTCTCGTTCTTAAATGGATTCGTCAGACAATGACTCCAAGAAGGACGACAACTACGATGAGTGCCACGACCGACTTGGTTGGGTTGTTGATGATCCACGTTTTGACTGTGTCGAACATGTTCCTACTCCTAAGCTTTGGAATAGGTATTTATAGGAAGGGCGATTTACGCCCAACCCATCATTCTTCTTGAGCGAGTCTCTCGAAGTACGAGAGTGCTTCGTTGTCATCGTCACCCGAGGAATATTCATCCTCTTCGACTGGTGCACGAGACTGACGTGGCTCAGCTTCACGACCAACAGATTTTGGCTCTTCAGAACGTGGACGATCACGTCCAGCATCACGCTTGCGTTCGGTCTCTTCCTCAGTAAGGTTGAGAACCTTTTCAAGCTTCTTCTTGAGCTCGTCGTACGACTTGTAGTTCGCAGGATCCTTGAACCAGTTCAGGTCATACATCTGATTGTAGATCGCTTCAAGCTTGTCATCGTCATCGAAGAGAGGAGCCGGCGAGTCGAATTCGCACTTGTCGAAATTCGGCCAACCTTCGACTTTACGCTGCTTGATCTTGAAGTTTGCACCTTCCCAGAAGTTGAATGGATCGAAAGCAACTTCGTCCTCGTACTGAGGCTTCATTGCATCCATCAACTTGTCGAAGATCTTCTTACCGTACTGGTAAAGGAAGACCTTACCTTCGTTGTCGGGATTCGATGGGTCAGAGACCACATAAATGTTCGACACGAAGTGGAGGCGACGCTTTTGCTTGCGGACCTGTTCACGTGCAGCTTCAGCTTCAGGCGACTTGTCGTCCTTGTTCTTCGGCCAGAGTTTCGAGTTGAACTCAGAAACAGGGTCATCCTCACCGAGCGAAGTCAACGACTTCTCAATGTACCACATACCACCAGGTCCCTGGAATCCATGATCCCAGTATTCTACCCATGGAGCGTCATCTTCAGTTTTGGAAGGGAGGAATCGGATTACTGCATAAGCGTTACCAGCTTTGTCGACGGTAGGCTTCCACATTCGGCTATCGGAGTAATCCTTCTTGCCACCACCAGCTTGTTCTGCGCGCTGGACAAGTTTGTCGATATTCGAACGGTTTCGTTTAAGGTTTTGGAATGACATCGTATGTTCCTGTGTGTTCTTTTTGTGCAACGTGTGTCATCATATAGGAAGCTCGGCACCTTTCGGTAGAAAGTTAAGAGCTTTGGCTTCAGCCTCAATTTTGTCCTTCACCACTGTGGTCAAGAACTTTTTGACATCGGATGGATCAACATCATGCTTCTCGCAAATGTGAACCACCGCGTCGATATACGAAAGTTTCTTTTCAAAGACGGTCTGCTCAACCATCTTGGAAAACTTCCCTTTCGTCAGGAAGTTCGTTACTTCTGAAGTCATCTATCGAGTACTCTCAGTAGCAGCGTATCCTTATTTATACGACCGTTCGGGACATTTGTCTTGGTCGTCAAATTATTCCACGCTGCCGCAATTTTTGTTGGGGTTTGTTTCATTACGATCTGAAGGAACTCTTCAGGCTTGCGGAGGCGGGTCTCCCTCGATTTCTCGAGGTCGATGTTTGTCAAGGTTGTGCCCTTGATTTCAAAGCCAGTCGTCTTGTTGCTGACATATTCGGTCAACACTCGAGACTTGACGTTGAAAGTGTAGAGACGTTGGGCTTTGACAACAGACATAGGATTGATCGACGCGAGCTTGTACTCGGCTGAATCCTTGAGGAATTGCATTCTCTTGATCTGCTTGTCAGCCGTAAGAGGCTTTGCAATCCGAACTTTACGGACAGCCTTCTTCGTCTGCATGTATTTATCACAGTCATCGACAATCACATTGAGGAGCTTGAGATACTCCTTACGTTTCGTCATTGGCATCTTGGCATATGCCTCTTCGACCTGCTTGTCCTTCTTGGACACAGCAAGTTCGATCTCATCACGAAGTGGAACGTAGTAGTCGTATGCAGCCTTCGCAACGTTGTAAGGTGCATCGATCTTCTTCAGTTCGAGGAATGGGGAATAGTTGTCGATGTCGATCCACACACCGGTGTAGTAGTCATCGAGCATACCTTCAATATCGCAGATGAACTCAGAGGCCTTCTGGGATACGAGAGACTGGATTGATTTGGTGGCCTTCACCTCGGGTTGTGGGTCACCCTCCGTTTCATCGGAGGGTTCCTGATCCTTTTCCTTGTTCAGACCTTTCTTCTTTAGGCCAGAGAAGTATTCAGCAAAGACCTTTGTGGTATCCCAATTCTCAGGGAGTTCATGTCCCAGGTTGCGCCAGACGATCGTAGAAGCGATGTGATACGGAAGTGTGTAGCACCATTCAGGGGCTTCAAGCATGAGTTTGGCTTCGTCCTTTGGGAAGGACTTGCGGATGTATTCCTTGATGACCTTTGCGGTCTCTTTCTTGTCGATCTCGGTACGAGCATAGTCCTTGAAAGCCCAGAAGTCTTTCGTCGGTGCTGCAGCATAGCTGTCATGTGCACGACGAGAGAAAACCTTCTTAGGCTTTTTCTTTGGACTCGCCACTTTTCTGAGAGACATTGTTCACCTCTTGGGGTTGATCGATTGGCAGGACGAGGAGTTTTCCATCTTCCTCGATCACATTGAGATACCCACCAGCCGCAAGATTCAGGATGGTGAGTTGTGTCGTATGGAGTTGATAGAGTGGAAGGAGTTCCTTCATCTTCTTGTTATGAGAGGCATAACCGAGGGTGTAGGAAACGTAGACGATGAGAAGCGTCAGACCTACAAATAGTGCAAGTTCCATTATTCTACACCCTTTCGTTCGTGTTGTACATAGTAGCTGTGTGCATACTGAAAGAATTCGTCTTCAGCATCCTCTACAGCCTTATCTATGTCTTTTCGGAAGAAACCTAGGGAGAGAAGAAAGTCCATCAACTTGTTGAAGTTTCCTCGAAAGGTTTCTTTGACTCTCCAAACATCGGGAGCGACTTCATCACAGATGTCGACGCATGGACCGTTACGATAGTGGAAGACGAGTTTCGATCTCATCAGTTTCTCCGCATTTGAGCAATTTCAACCGCTGCATCAGGGGAGTCCTTTCGGATCGGAACAGCGTTGGATTTATGCATGGTACCGATTCCAAGCAATTCATTGCCGGTGTAGACGTTCGATTGGCGCTTTGCACCGTGTCCACACACAGTGTCTGAGGTGACCCCTCGTGAGATGTCTTCTCTGTAATTGGGTATCTCATATGGAGATTTACCTTTGAACCTACCGGAGTAACCAACACGTTTGAGGAGGAGACACATTTTGCGCTCCTCCTCGATAATTCGTAGTTTTGGAGATTTGGCTTTTTTATTCACGAGGAATGCATTCACCTTCGATGAACTCGCCGCCTTCAACCATACAGATGTTATATTCCGGCGGGTGGTCATAGAATTTCGAAATTTGGTTGATACCCATGGCACCTGCCACGAGAACGACTGCGATTGCAAGAAGTTGAAGTTTCATGGTGTAGTCCTCCGTTTGATAGGATTAGACTACACCATGATTCAGGGTTTGTACACTACTCTTGTGCAAAAAGTGAAGGATCACCACACAATTCTTCATCGAAGTTTGGGGTGCCACATGCCATGAGCAATGTGAGACTCAGGATCGAAAAGAACTTCATCAGTTCTTTTCACCTTCAGCATTGAGATAGTTCAGACGCTTCAGCCAATCGACACACTCTTCATAGAGAAGAGCATTTGCGGTTTCAGGGTGACGAACATTCCAGATTTTTCCGAGATGATCGTAGACCCAGATCTTTTCTCCGTCGGTGAAGCACTGACCAGTCCAGACGTTGGCAACTTCAGTACCGTCATGAGAAACAACTGGAACCTTCACCGGATCTTTGGGATCAACTGGTTCTTCATCATCATCGTCATCATCGTCATCATTGTCTTCAGACGAATCATCGTCATCATCGTCATCATCGTCATCATCGTCATCATCATTGTCTTCAGACGAATCATCATCATCATCG
>JACCEE011243401.1_pt1 | contig 25348 bp, 22 predicted proteins | sample 7449931 | NCBI WGS metagenome assembly JACCEE01 (sample SAMN15323457, study PRJNA562643) | freshwater metagenome | isolation source: river surface water | place: USA:Blue River Watershed | collected 2017-08-19 | reverse complement strand
TCGACCACGCTGGCCACGGGCGCCACCTGCGACTCGTCGTGCACATCGGTGAGGATGGGCAGGTTCAGCTGCTTGCGCACCTCTTGCAGGATGTGCAGCCCTTTGTCGAGGCCAAGGCCGCGCGGGGTGTTGCCCGAGGAGCGGTTGGCCTTGTCAAACGAGCCCTTGTAAATCAGCGGGATGCCCAGGCCCGCGCAGATCTCCTTGAGCTGGCCCGCGACGTCGAGCGACATCTCCAGCCCCTCGATCGAGCAGGTGCCGGCGATCAGGAAAAAGGGCTTGTCCAGCCCGACCTCGAATCCGCACAGTTGCATGGCCTCTCTCCTCGCTCAAGCGGCCTTGAGCTTCTTGCCCAGGCCCTGGTGGTCCTTGGCGGCCTTGATGAAGGCGTTGAACAGCGGGTGGCCGTCCCAGGGCGTGGACTTGAACTCGGGGTGGAACTGCACGCCCACGTACCAGGGGTGCACGTCCTGCGGCAGCTCGACGATTTCGGTCAGTTGCTCGCGCTGGGTCAGCGCCGAGATCACGAGGCCGGCCTGGCGCAGCGCGTCGAGGTAATTGACGTTGGCTTCGTAGCGGTGGCGGTGGCGCTCGGTGACCACGTCGCCATAGATCTGGTGCGCCAGCGTGCCCTTGGCCACGTCGGAGCTTTGCGCGCCCAGGCGCATGGTGCCGCCGAGGTCGGAGTTCTCGTCGCGCTTTTGGATCGAGCCGTCGGCGTCCTTCCACTCGTTGATCAGCGCGATCACGGGGTAGGGGGTGCCGGGTTCGAACTCGGTGCTGTTGGCGTCCTTCATGCCGGCCATGTGGCGCGCGTACTCGATGGTCGCGACCTGCATGCCCAGGCAGATGCCCAGATAGGGCACCTTGTTTTCACGGGCGAACTGGGCCGTGAGGATCTTGCCCTCGACGCCGCGCTTGCCAAAGCCGCCGGGCACCAGGATGGCGTCGTATTTGGCCAGCTGCGCCTGCGTGGCGGCGCTGATGGTTTCGGAGTCCAGGTGCTCGATCTTCACGCGCACATGGTTGCGCAGGCCCGCGTGCTTGAGCGCCTCGTTGACCGACTTGTAGCTGTCGGTCAGCTCGACGTACTTGCCGACCATGGCGATGGTGACTTCGCCCTGCGGGTGCTCGGTCTCAAACACCAGGTCGTCCCAGCGCTTGAGGTTGGCCGGCGGCGTGTTCAGGCGCAGCTTGTCGCAGATCAGGCCGTCCAGGCCTTGCTCGTGCAGCACGCGCGGCACCTTGTAGATGGTGTCCACATCGGGCATGGAGATCACGCCCCAGCCCTGCACATTGGTGAAGAGCGAAATCTTTTCGCGCTCTTCGTCCGGGATGCGGCGGTCGGCGCGGCACAGCAGCGCGTCGGGCTGGATGCCGATCTCGCGCAGCTTTTGCACCGTGTGCTGGGTCGGCTTGGTCTTGAGCTCGCCGGCGGTGGCGATCCAGGGCAGGTAGGTCAGGTGCACAAAGGCCGCGTTGTTGGGTCCCAGACGCAGGCTGAGCTGGCGCACCGCTTCGAGGAAGGGCAGGGACTCGATGTCGCCCACGGTGCCGCCAATTTCGACGATGGCCACATCGACCGCCTCGGGCGTGTCAAAGCCGGCGCCGCGCTTGACGAAGTCCTGGATTTCGTTGGTGACGTGGGGGATGACCTGCACGGTCTTGCCCAGGTAGTCGCCGCGGCGCTCTTTTTCGAGCACGCTTTTGTAAATCTGGCCGGTGGTGAAGTTGTTGGCCTTCTTCATCCGGGTGTTGATGAAGCGCTCGTAGTGGCCCAGGTCGAGGTCGGTCTCGGCGCCGTCGTCGGTCACAAACACTTCGCCGTGCTGGAAGGGGCTCATCGTGCCCGGGTCGACGTTGAGGTAGGGATCGAGCTTGATGAGGGTGACTTTGAGGCCGCGCGATTCAAGGATGGCGGCCAGAGAAGCGGAGGCGATTCCCTTGCCCAGGGAAGACACCACACCGCCGGTGACGAAGACGAATTTGGTCATGTCCGGTGGGGAGGCGTGCCTCCCGTCTGGTGGTAAAGCGAGATTATAAGTGGGGCGGTCTGCTACATTGCCGGCCATGAGCTCTCTTGCTGGAAAACACATTGTCCTGGGCCTGTCGGGCGGCATCGCCTGTTACAAGGCGGCCGAGCTGTGCCGTGCCCTGGTCAAGGCGGGCGTGACGGTGCAGGTGGTGATGACCGAGGCAGCCGAGCACTTCATCACGGCCGTGACGATGCAGGCGCTTTCCGGCCGCCCGGTCTACACCTCGCAGTGGGATGCGCGTGAGGGCAACAACATGGCCCACATCAACCTCAGCCGCGAGGCCGATGCGATCGTGGTGGCGCCGGCCAGCGCCGATTTCATGGCCAAGCTCCTGCACGGCCGCGCCGACGAACTGCTGAGCCTGATGTGCCTGGCCCGACCCATCGACAAAGTGCCGCTGATCGTGGCCCCGGCCATGAACCGCGAGATGTGGGCCAACCCCGCCACCCAGCGCAATGTGGCGCAGCTGCGCGCCGACGGCATCCATGTGCTGGACGTGGGGCAAGGCGACCAGGCCTGCGGCGAGACGGGCGATGGCCGCATGCTCGAAGCCGAGGAGATTCTGGAAGACCTCGAGGCCTTTTTCACGCCCAAGGCGCTGTCGGGCCGGCGCGTGCTGGTGACGGCGGGGCCGACCTACGAAGCGATCGACCCGGTGCGCGGCATCACCAATTTGTCCAGCGGCAAGATGGGCTTTGCCATCGCCCGCGCGGCGCGCCTGGCGGGCGCCGAGGTCACCTTGGTGGCCGGTCCGGTGGGCCTGCCCACGCCCCGCGGCGTGCACCGCGTCGATGTGCGTTCGGCGCGCGAGATGCAAGAGGCGGTGGCGCAGCAGGTCGGCGCCGCCCAGGTCTTCGTTTCGACCGCAGCCGTGGCCGATTGGCGTCCGGCCAGCGCGTCCGAGCAGAAGATCAAAAAAGACGGGTCGGGCGCGAGCCCCCAACTCGGCTTTGTCGAGAACCCCGACATCCTGGCCGGCGTCGCGCAGTCGCCCCGCGCGCGCGCGGGCGAACTCTTTTGCGTCGGCTTTGCGGCCGAGAGCCACGACCTGCTGGCCCATGCCACGGCCAAGCGCGCGCGCAAAGGCGTGCCGCTGCTGGTGGGCAACATCGGCCCGAGCACCTTCGGCCAGGACGACAACGCCCTGCTGCTGGTCGACGCCGAGGGCGCGCGCGAGTTGCCGCGTGCGTCCAAGACGGCGCTGGCTGCGCAACTCATCGACGACATTGCCCACCGGCTGCACGGCGCGGGCGCTTGAACCCACGGACTATGGAACTCGACGTCAAAATCCTCGACCCGCGCATGGCGGACCAACTGCCCCAATACGCCACGCCCGGCAGTGCCGGCCTGGACCTGCGCGCCTGCCTGGATGCGCCCCTGACGCTGGCGCCCAACGCCTGGCAGCTGGTGCCCACGGGCATCGCGATCCATTTGAACGATCCGGGCTACGCGGCCATGCTGCTGCCGCGTTCGGGTCTGGGCCATAAACACGGCATCGTGCTGGGCAATCTGGTGGGCCTGATCGACAGCGACTACCAGGGCCAGCTCATGGTCAGCTGTTGGAACCGCAGCGACGTGGCCTTCACCATCGAGCCGATGGAACGCATCGCGCAGATGGTGATCGTGCCGGTGGTGCAGGCGCGCTGGCGCGTGGTGGCTGAGTTCGGGGGGACGACCGAACGGGGCGCTGGCGGTTACGGCTCCACCGGCAAACAGTGAAGCCGGGGCCGCGGCACCGGCCCCAAATCAGTGCAGGGTCTGCCCGTCCGAGGGGCCGTGCTCGCCGACCTCGATCTTGAAAAAGCCTGTGCCGCAGGTGCCGCGGCCGATCTCGGCTTCGGTCGCTTCGCGCACCGCGGCCACCGTCAGGTGCAGGCGCAGCGCAATGCCGGCCAGCGGGTGGTTGCCGTCCAGCACCACGTGCTCGGGGTAGATCTGCGCGATGGTGTAGAGCGCGTTGCGCGGCGCATCGGGGTGGCTGCCGGCGGGTAGGGCGTTGCCCTCGATGGTCAGGCCTTCCTCGATGTCCTTGGGGAAGAGGCTGCGCGGCTCCAGAAAGAGCAGGTGCTCGTCAAAGTCGCCGAAGGCGTCCTCGGGCTCGAGGTGCAGGTCCAGACTGGCGCCGACGCTGTGGCCTTGCAGGGCCTGTTCGATCTTGGGCAGCAGGTCCTGGCCACCGACCAGAAATTCCACGGGCTCTTGCAGCTCGTCGAGTGTTTCGCCCAGCGTGTCCTTGAGCGTCCAGGTCAGCGCGACGACGCATTGTTCTTTGATGTCCATGGGACAATTGTCTCACCATGGACATCGACCAACCCCTGACCTTGCTGGGTGGCCTCACGCCGGCCCAGTTCATGAAGCGCCACTGGCACAAAAAACCGCTGCTGGTGCGCCAGGCCATCCCCGATTTCAAGCCCTGTGTGGACCGCGCCGAGCTCGTCGCGCTCGCGGCGCAGGACGGGGTCGAGTCGCGCCTCATCGTGCAGGGCGCCCAGGGCTGGCAGATGAAGCATGGGCCGCTGACGCGCCGCAGCCTGCCGCCTTTCAAGCAGAAAAACTGGACCTTTTTGGTGCAGGGCGTGGACCTGCACCACGAGGGCGTGCACCAGCTCCTGCAGCGGTTTCGCTTCGTGCCCGATGCGCGCCTGGATGACCTGATGATCAGCTACGCCAGCGACGGCGGCGGCGTGGGGCCGCACTTCGACAGCTACGACGTGTTCCTGCTGCAGGCCCATGGCCGGCGCCGCTGGCGCATCGGCCGGCAAAAGGATTTGGGCCTGCAGCCCGGTGTGCCGCTCAGGATCCTGCAGCGCTTCGAGCCCGAGCAAGAGTTTGTGCTCGAGCCTGGGGACATGCTGTATTTGCCGCCCAAGTACGCGCACGACGGCATTGCCGAAGGCGAGTGCATGACCTGGTCGATCGGTTTTCGCTCGCCGGGCGAGGGCGAGCTGGCCCGTGAGCTGCTGCAAGGCCTGGCCGACGAGGCCTGCGAGCGCGTGGGCGAGGCGGTTTACCGCGACCCCCAGCAGCCCGCGGTGGCGCAGCCCGGCGCCATCCCCGACGCTTTGCTGGACTTCGCGCGCGAAGCCCTGCGCAAGGCGCAGAGCGACCCCGATGCCCTGGCCTTGCTGCTCGGCGAGCACCTGACCGAGCCCAAGGCCCAGGTCTGGTTCGAGCCCGATGCGCGGGCGCGCCTGCGCCCCGGCCAGGGCGTGGCGCTCGACCGCCGCAGCCGCATGATGTACGACGGCCGGCACATTTTCCTGAACGGCGAAGGTTTTCGCGTGGGCGGGCGCGACGCCCGCACCTTGCGCGCGCTGGCCGACCAGCGCCATCTGAGCGCTGCGGCGCTGGCACAGCTCAGCGCCGCGGCACGCGAGGCCGTGGCCGAATGGCTGGCCCAGGGCTGGCTGCGGCCCGCCTGAGTCCGGCAACAACAATCTGACACCAGTATTGCAAGCGCCCTTGTTGGGCATCGGGGAAAACGCTATAATTTTGACTTGAGCCGAAGACGCGCGTCGGTTGGCTTGTGTCAACAACCGTGTCGGTTGTGGCGACAATTTCCGGAAATTGTTATTCACCTTTTAAGGACTTCAACATGAACAAGACCCTCGTTCTGGCTGCCGTGATCGCTGCTGCCGCTGCCCTGGCTGCTTGCGGTAAGAAAGAAGAGCCCGTGGCCCCCGCCGCTCCCGTGGCTGCTCCCGCTGCCGACGCTTCTGCCGCCGCTTCCGCACCTGCTGCCGACGCTTCTGCCGAAGCCTCTGCCGCCAAGTGATACGGTCTTGAAGACATGGGCCGGTTTGCGCCGGTCCGTGCCAACAAAAAACCCGCCATTGGCGGGTTTTTTGTTGGGCGTTCGCGCCGCGCTCAGCGCAGTTCGGTGGCCAGCAGCTTGAGGATTTTCTCGGCGTTGTCCGAGCGCTCGGCCTGTCCGGCTTGGGTGAGCACATTCACCGCCGTGCCGCCTTCGCTGCGCGATTGCACGCGGATCTGGTAGCGCGTGAGCTCGGGGCCCTTGGGCTTGTCGCCAAAGAGCTTGGCGAAGAAACCCGGTTCTTGGCGTTCGCCTGCGGCCACGTAGCGCACAAAGAACAGGCCTTTGCTGCGGTCGCGGTCTTCCACGGTGAAGCCGCTGCGGTCCAGCGCCAGGCCGGTGCGGCGCCAGGCGCGGTCCATCTCGTCGGACAGCAGCAGCGTCGGCTGGCCTTGCCAGCTGCCCACGCTGGCGGCGGCCGTGGCTGCCACCGCAGCCGTTTCGGCCGCGGCCTTGCCGGCTTGCTCCTTGGGGGCGCCCAGCGCCACCATCATGCGGCGCAGGAATTCGATCTCGAGTTCGGGGTCGGAGGCGCGCGGCATCCAGACGGTGCGCGTTTTTTGCGCCGAGTCGAACTCCTCGACCATGCCGCGGTGTGTCACATAGATTTCCACGCCGCCCGTGGCATTGCGTTCGACGCGGGTGCGGAATTTGTCGCGCTCACCGGTCGAGTACAGGCCGTCGAGCACCTTGCCCAGCGTGCGCCGGATGAAGTCCTGCGGGATCTTGGCGCGGTTCTCGGCCCAGTCGGTTTCGAGGATGCCCAGGTCGGCGGCGTCGGTGCTGAGCACAAAGCCGTTGTTGGTCCAGAACTCGCGCAGCGTGTCCCAGATCCGGTCGGCCGGGCGGTTGACGACCAGCCAGCGCTGGTTGCCCGAACGCTCCATGCGCACATCGCCCAGGGTGTTGGTGGCCGTGCCGCTGTCCTTGACCGCCTGGCGCGCGCCTGCGAAGCCCGCGGCCGTGGCCGAGGTGCTTTCGAGCGCATAGCGCGAATCGCGGCGCAGCTGCGTGAGGTCGGGGGGCACCGCCAGCGAGGTGGCCTTGGCCGCACTTTTGTAATCGATTTTGTCTTCTTCCAGCACCGAACAGCCCGCCATCAGGCTGAGCACGGCGAGCACGGCCACAGGCCGCAGGGCAAAACGCTTCACGGGAATTCCTTGCATGGGGATCACAACAGACCGCTGGATTTGAGCGCGGCTTCCACGACCGGACGCTGCCCTTCGGACAACTCGGTCAGGGGCAGGCGCAGCGCGCCACCCGCCAGGCCCATGCGGGCCATGGCCCATTTGACGGGGATGGGGTTGGCTTCCACAAACAGGTGCTTGTGCACCGGCATGAGCTGGAACTGGATCTTCATCGCGCTGGCGATGTCGCCGCGCATGGCCGCTTCGCACAGCTCGTGCATCAGACGCGGCGCGACGTTGGCGGTGACGCTGATGTTGCCGGCGCCACCGCAGAGCATGAGCGCCACGGCGGTCGGATCGTCGCCCGAGAACACGGCAAACGATTTGGGCACATCGCGGATCAGCCACTGCGCGCGTTCGAGGTTGCCGGTGGCTTCCTTGATGCCGATGATGCCGGGCACCTGGGCCAGGCGCAGCACGGTCTCGTGCTGCAGATCGGCCACCGTGCGGCCGGGCACGTTGTAAAGGATCACGGGCAGCTGGGGGGTGGCCTCGGCAATCGCCTTGAAGTGGCGGTACAGGCCCTCTTGCGTGGGCTTGTTGTAGTAGGGCACGACCTGCAGCTGGGCGTCGGCGCCGATCGACTCGGCGAATTTCGCCAGTTCGATCGCTTCGGCGGTGGAGTTGGCGCCGCAGCCGGCGATGATGGGGATGCGCTTGGCGGCCTGTTCGACCGAGACGCGCAGGATTTCGCGGTGCTCTTCGACGTTCACGGTCGGCGACTCGCCCGAGGTACCGACGATCACCAGACCGTCCGTGCCTTCGGCCACATGCCAGTCGATCAGTCGGCGCAGCGTGGGGTAGTCCACCTCGCCGTTGGCGTGCATGGGGGTGATGAGGGCGGGAATGCTGCCCCGGATCGCGTGGGTCGTGCTCATGTCGGTGTTTTCGCCTTAGAAGCGGCCATTCTAACGAGGCAGGGCAGGGCCCGCTGTCCACCGGCCTCAGGCCAGCGGCCAGCGTGCGGGGACCTGGGCGGGCACTTCGCGCACCGCCGCCAGCCTTTGCACAAAGCGCTCGGGTTCGGGCAAAAAGCCGTCCTCGTAGGCCACCACGCGCAAGCCGCCCTGGGCGGCCACTTGCAGCAGCTCGCCCGGGCGCAGCAGGAAGTCGGCGCGCGAGGGTCGGCCCACCGTCTCATGGCCCTGCGCAAACGTTTCATAAAGCAGCACGCCGCCCGCCTGCACGGCGGCCAGAATCTGCGGCCACAGCGGGCGCCAGAGGTAATTCGTCACGACCACGGCGCCGAACTGCCGGCCTGCGAGCGGCCAGGCCTCGTTTTCGATGTCGGCCTGCAAGGGCGTGCCCCAGGCGCTGGCGCTGGCCAGGGCCTCTTCGCTGCGGTCCACCCCGAGCGGCCGGTGGCCCAGGCTGGCGAGGTGGCGCATGTGGCGACCGGCGCCGCAGGCGAGGTCCAGCACCTCGCTGCCTGGCGCGATCAGGGGGCTCCAGCGCAGGATCCAGGGGGAGGGGGCTTCACTGCCGTGCATCGCAACTCCAGGGGCAAACAGGTGTCGGATTATCGGACCGGCTGCGCGGCCGTTGGGCCACTGTTGTTTTGTCCAGTGCTTCTGGCCGATTCCCTCTACAATCGCCCGCCATGGCGACACAAAGCGACTATTCCGAAGGTTCCATCCGGGTCCTCAAGGGCCTCGAGCCCGTCAAGCAGCGGCCGGGCATGTACACCCGCACCGACAACCCCTTGCACATCATCCAGGAGGTGCTGGACAACGCCGCCGACGAGGCGCTGGCGGGGCATGGCAAAAAGATCAAGGTCACGCTGCATGGCGACGGCTCGGTCAGCGTCGAAGACGATGGCCGCGGCATCCCGTTCGGCCTGCACCCCGAGGAAAAAGCGCCGGTGATCGAGTTGGTGTTCACGCGCCTGCACGCCGGCGGCAAATTCGACAAGGGCTCGGGCGGCGCCTACAGCTTCTCGGGCGGCCTGCACGGCGTGGGCGTGAGCGTGACCAACGCGCTGGCCAAGCGCCTGGAAGCCACCAGCCACCGCGATGGCCAGGTGGCCACGCTGGTGTTCGAAGGCGGCGACGTGACCCAGCCCTTGGTGGCCCGCGCCCTGGAGGCGGGCGAACGCAAGCAGGGCACGACGGTGCGCGTCTGGCCCGACGCCAAGTATTTCGACTCGCCCGCCCTGCCCATGGCCGAGCTCACCCACCTCTTGCGCAGCAAGGCGGTGCTGATGCCGGGCGTGAGCGTCACGCTGATCAACGAGAAAACCAAGGACATCCAGAGCTGGCAATACAAGGGCGGCCTGGGCGACTACCTGGCACAGACCCTGAGCGCGGACCCGGTGATCCCGCTGTTCGCCGGCGAGGGCTATGCCGACAAGAGCCACGACAGCTTTGCCGAAGGCGAGGGCGCGGCCTGGGCCGTGGCCTTCACCGAAGACGGATCGCCGGTGCGCGAGAGCTACGTCAACCTGATCCCCACGCCGGCTGGTGGTACGCACGACAGTGGCCTGCGCGATGGCCTGTTCAACGCGGTCAAGGGCTTCATCGAGCTGCACAGCCTGCTGCCCAAGGGCGTCAAGCTGCTGCCTGAAGACGTGTTCGCGCGCGCCAGCTATGTGCTGAGCGCCAAGGTGCTGGACCCGCAGTTCCAGGGTCAGGTGAAAGAGCGCCTCAATTCGCGCGACGCGGTGCGCCAGGTGTCGAGCTTTGTGCGCCCAGCACTGGAGTTGTGGCTCAACCAGCATGTGGACTACGGCAAGAAGCTGGCCGAGCTCGCGATCAAGGCCGCGCAGACGCGCCAGCGCGCCGGCCAGAAGGTCGAAAAGCGCAAGAGCTCGGGCGTGGCCGTGCTGCCGGGCAAGCTCACCGATTGCGAGAGCCGCGACATTTCGCACAACGAGGTGTTTCTGGTCGAGGGTGATTCGGCCGGCGGCAGCGCCAAGATGGGCCGCGACAAGGAATGCCAGGCGGTGCTGCCGCTGCGCGGCAAGGTGCTCAACACCTGGGAGGTCGAGCGCGACCGCCTGTTTGCCAACACCGAGATCCATGACATTTCGGTGGCGATTGGCGTGGACCCGCACGGGCCGAACGACACGCCCGACCTCAGTGGTCTGCGCTACGGCAAGATTTGCATCCTGTCGGACGCCGATGTCGACGGTTCGCACATCCAGGTGCTGCTGCTCACCTTGTTCTTCCGCCACTTCCCCAAGCTGATCGACGCCGGCCATGTGTACGTGGCGCGGCCGCCGCTGTTCCGGGTCGATGCGCCGGCGCGCGGCAAGAAGCCCGCGACCAAGATGTACGCGCTCGACGAGGGGGAGCTGACGGCCATCCTCGACAAGCTGCGCAAGGACGGCGTGGCCGAGGGCAAGTGGAGCATCAGCCGCTTCAAGGGCCTGGGCGAGATGAGCGCCGAGCAGCTGTGGGAGACCACGCTCAACCCCGACACGCGCCGCTTGCTGCCGGTGCAGCTGGGGGCCATGGATTTTGGCCAGACCGAGGCCGAGATCACCAAGCTGATGGGCAAGGGCGAAGCCGCCGCGCGCCGTGAGCTGATGGAGTTGCATGGCGACGCGATTGAGATCGATGTCTGAGCCTCTGTTTGGGACTTCAAATGGGGAGGGCCGCGGCGGCCTCCTCATGCTGGGGTACCAGAAATCGTCGGCCGCCGCGGCCCTCCCCATTTGAAGTTGTGGCGGTTTGAGCGCCACCTGAAGAGTTGAAGCCATGAACGATCAACCGACCCTCGAATTCAACAACGGCGAAACCGATGACGCGCTGAACCTGGCGAACTACGCCCAGCGCGCCTATCTGGAATACGCGCTGTCCGTCGTCAAGGGGCGCGCGCTGCCCGATGTGTGCGACGGCCAAAAGCCGGTGCAGCGGCGCATCCTGTATTCGATGGACCGCATGGGTCTGGGCTACAGCGGCAACACCGCTGCCAAGCCGGTCAAGAGCGCGCGTGTGGTGGGCGATGTGCTGGGCCGCTACCACCCGCATGGCGACACCGCCGCCTACGACGCGTTGGTGCGCATGGCGCAGGACTTTTCGCAGCGCTACCCGCTGATCGACGGCCAGGGCAACTTCGGCTCGCGCGACGGCGACGGCGCCGCCGCCATGCGCTACACCGAAGCGCGCCTGTCCAAGATCACCGGTCTCTTGCTCGACGAGATCGACATGGGCACGGTGGACTTCGTGCCCAACTACGATGGCTCGACCGAAGAGCCCAAGCAGTTGCCCGCGCGCCTGCCCTTTACCTTGCTCAATGGCGCCAGCGGCATCGCGGTGGGCCTGGCCACCGAGATCCCAAGCCACAACCTGCGCGAGGTGGCCGATGCCTGCATCGCCCTGGTCAAAAACGAGCGCATCTCTGACGAAGAGTTGCTGGCCATCATCCCCGGTCCCGACTACTGCGGTGGCGGTCAGATCATCAGCCCGGCCAGCGACATTGCCGACGCTTACCGCACGGGCCGCGGCAGCCTCAAGGTGCGCGCGCGCTGGAAGATCGAAGACCTGGCGCGCGGCCAGTGGCAGCTGGTGGTGACCGAGTTGCCGCCGGGCGTGAGCGCACAGAAAGTGCTCGAAGAAATCGAGGAGCTGACCAACCCCAAGGTCAAGGCCGGCAAGAAGGCGCTCACGCAGGACCAGCAGCTGCTCAAGGCCAGCGTGCTGGCGGTGCTGGACGTGGTGCGCGACGAGTCGAGCAAGGACGCGCCGGTGCGCCTGGTGTTCGAGCCGAAGACCAGCAAGATCGAGCAACAGGAACTCATCACCGCGCTGCTGGCCCACACCAGTCTGGAGACTTCGGCGCCGATCAACCTGACCATGGTGGGCATCGACGGCAAGCCGGTGCAAAAGTCGCTGCGCCAGATCCTGAGCGAATGGATCGCCTTCCGCCAGACCACGATCACGCGCCGCAGCCAGCACCGCCTGGGCAAGGTGATGGACCGCATCCACATCCTCGAGGGCCGGCAGCTGGTGCTGCTCAACATCGACGAGGTGATCCACATCATCCGCAACAGCGATGAGCCCAAGGCCGCGCTGATCGAACGCTTCAAGCTGTCGGACCGCCAGGCCGAGGACATCCTGGAAATCCGCTTGCGCCAACTGGCGCGCCTCGAAGCGATCAAGATCGAACAGGAACTCTCCGAGCTGCGCGCCGAACAGGGCAAGCTCGAAGAAATCCTCGGCAGCCCCGCCGCGCTGCGCCGCCTGATGGTCAAGGAGATCGAGCAGGACGCCAAGACCTTTGCCGACGCGCGCCGCACCCTGATCCAAGAAGAGAAAAAGGCCGTGGCCGAAGTCAAGGTGATCGACGAGCCCGTCACCGTGGTCATCAGCCAAAAAGGCTGGGTGCGCGCGCGCCAGGGCCACGGCCACGAGGCCGGTGGCTTCGCCTTCAAGGCGGGGGACGGCCTGTATGGCACCTTCGAGTGCCGCACGGTGGACCAGCTCATCGTCTTCGGCAGCAACGGCCGCGTGTACAGCGTGCCCGTGGCGGCGCTGCCCGGTGCGCGTGGCGACGGCCAGCCGATCACGACGCTGATCGAGCTCGAGTCGGGCACCCAGCCCGCGCATTACTTTGCCGGCCCCACCAGCGCCACGCTGCTGCTGTCCAGCTCGGGCGGCTATGGCTTCCTGGCCACGGTCGAGGGCCTGGTCTCGCGCAACAAGGGCGGCAAGAGTTTCATCACCCTGGGCGAGGGCGAGACGGTTTGCATGCCCTCGCATGTGAGCGGGTCCAGCGCCACCGTGAGCGCCGACAGGCCCGCCATGCCGGCGGCCACCAGCGTCTGCTGCGCCAGCACGCAGGGCCGCATCCTCACCTTCGACATCGGCGAACTCAAGCTCATGGAAAAGGGCGGCCGGGGCCTGATGCTGATCGACCTCGAAGCCAAGGACCAGCTGGCCGGTGCCTGCGCTTACACGCGCAGCGTCAAGATCGAAGGCCTGGGCCGGGGCGGCAAGGAGCGCGAAGAGACGCTGGAGATCCGCAGTCTCAACAACGCCAAGGCGGCACGCGCCAAAAAGGGCAAGGTGGCCGACCTGGGCTTCAAGCCCAGCCGCACCACGCGCGTCGAGTGAAAGCTTTCAGCGCAGCGTGAGCAGCGGGATGTCCTTGGCCTCGGCCCAGGCGTCCAGTTGCTGGCGCGTCTTGTCCGCCAGGAAGGCCGCAATCGCCCGGTGCACGGCGGGCTTGAACAGGTCCTTGACCGGATGGGCGATCTGCACGCCCGCGGCCTCGCACAGGCGCTGCGCGAAATGCGCTTCGAGTGCGGCCAGCGCCACGCGGCCGTTTTTGCAGGGGTACAGGCGGTAGCCGGCGTGCGCGCCGCCCACGGCCCCCTTGGGGGTGGTCATGCCCCAGCTGCGCGGCAGCGCGAGCCAGGCGGCCGCCGTGCTCAGCGCGACCTCGTGGCGCGTGCCGCGCCCCGTGCTTTTTTGCAGCAGCACCGCCTGCAGTGCGGCCTCGCTGGCCATGAGCGCGCCACCCATGTCGGCGAACAGGCTCGCGGGCAGGTCCATGCCGGGCACCAGGCCGACCTCGGCCTGGTAGGTCAAATCGTGCCCCGGGATTTCGGCCAGCGGCCCGGGCGCACCCACGACCTCGATCAGACTCAGCGCCGGGTGGCGCGCATGCAGCGCTTTCCAGCCCAGGCCCAGCTTGGTCAGCGCTGAGGGCCGGAACGAGGTCAAGAGGACGTCGGTCTTGGCCAGCTGTCGGTGCAGCGCGGCCTGGCCTTTGGCGTCTTTCAGGTCGAGCGTGATTTCGCTCACGCCCTGGTGCAGCTGCGCATAGCCATCGGGCGTGTAGTGCTGCATCGGGTCGCCGCTGGGCGGGTTGACCTTGGTGCAGCGCGCGCCCAGCTGCGCCAGGCGCATCAGCGCGGCCGGGCCGGGCAGGTTGAGGGCAAGGCTGAGGACGCGCGTGCCGCGCAGGGGCTTGAGGACGGCCATGGTGCTGTGGAAGCTGTTTTCGGTGGCCCAAATTATGAAGGGCCGCCCAGCGTGTGCCGGACGGCCCTTGTCACCAGTGATCGACGGTTTCAGCGGTCGCCGAAATCCAGCGGCAAGCCGACGTAGTTTTCGGCGATGGTGCGCGCGCCCGATTCGCTGTGGATCAGGTAGTCGAGCTCGGCTTCCTGGAACTTCTGCGAAATCTCGCCTTCGCCCGGGAAGCGGTGCATCAGGCTGGTGAACCACCACGAAAAACGCTCGGCGCGCCAGATGCGGCGCAGGCAGCGCTCGGAATAGCTGTCGATGCCGGCTTCGGAGCGCTCTTTGTAGTACTCGATGATGGCGGTCGACAGGTACTTCACATCGGTGGCGGCCAGGTTCAGGCCCTTGGCCCCGGTGGGCGGCACGATGTGGCCCGCGTCACCGGCCAGGAACATGCGGCCAAAGCGCATCGGCTCGGTCACGAAGCTGCGCAGCGGCGCGATGCTTTTTTCGATGCTGGGGCCGGTGACCAGTTGGGCACTGGCTTCGGGGTCCAGGCGCTTGCGCAGCTCGTCCCAAAAAGCCTCGTCGCTCCACTGCTCGACCTTGTCGGTCAGCGGCACCTGCAGGTAGTAGCGGCTGCGCGTTTGGCTGCGCTGCGAGCACAGGGCAAAGCCGCGCGGGCTGTTGGCGTAAATGAGTTCGTGGTGCACGGGCGGCGTGTCCGACAGCAGGCCCAGCCAGCCGAAGGGGTAGACCTTCTCGTATTCGCGGATCTTGTCCTTGGGGGCGCTGGCGCGGCACACGCCATGAAAGCCGTCGCAACCGGCGATGAAATCGCATTCGATGGTGTGGGTGACGCCGTCCTTTTCGTACGTGACGCGCGGCTTGGCGGTCTCGAACTCGTGCACCTGCACGTTGTTGGCCTCGTAGACCGTGGGCAGGCCGAGCGATTGGCGCGCGTCCATCAGGTCGCGCGTGACCTCGGTCTGGCCATAGACCATGACCTGCTTGCCACCGGTCAGGGCGGTCATGTCGATGCGGTGGCGCGCGCCCTTGAACAGCAGGTCGAAGCCTTCATGGACCAGGCCTTCGGCGTGCATGCGCTGGCCCACGCCGGCCTCGTCGAGCAGGTCCATGGTGACCTGTTCCAGCACGCCGGCGCGGATGCGTGAGAGCACGTAGTCGCCGGTTTGTCGCTCCAGGATGATGGCGTCGATGCCGGCCTTGTAAAGCAACTGGCCCAGCAGCAGGCCGGACGGCCCGGCGCCGATGATGGCGACCTGGGTGCGGGTGGATTTGGTCATGGACAGTCTCCTGATGTCGGTCGAAAACGATGGACGCCAGCTTAGGCAAAGCGCCGGAGCCTGACAGCCTGGTGCAGCAGCTTGTGTGCGATGATTGAATTTTTTGTGCGATGATCGCGCAGTTGATGGAGGTCAAACATCCCATGGCGATCGCCAAAGCCGACTACATCGAGGGCCTGGCCAAGGGCCTGGCCGTGCTCGAGGCCTTCGACACCGAGCGCCAGCGTCTGAACGCGACGCTGGCCGCGCAGCGCACCGGCCTCACGCGCGCGGCGGCGCGCCGCCACCTGCTCACGCTCACCGAACTGGGCTATCTGGAAACCGATGGCAGCCACTACTGGCTGTCGGCACGGGTGCTGCGTTTTGCCGGCAGCTTCATGGCCACCTCGCGTCTGCCGCGCACCTTGCAGCCCACGCTCAACCGCCTGGCACAGCAGACCCAGGCTTCGTTTTCGGCGGTGGTGCTCGATGGCGGCGAGGGCGTGATCGTGGCGCGCAGCGCGGGCAGCGCCGAGCCAGTGAGGCACCTGGCCTATGGCCTGCACCTGGGCGCGCGCTTGCCGGCGCATGCCACTTCCACCGGCCGCGTGCTGCTCGCCAGCCTGAGCAAGGCGGACTTTGCGGCCTGGCTCAAGGGCCATGCCTTGACCCGCATCACGCCGCAGACCGAGGTCAATCCCCGAGCCTTCAAGGCGCTGATCGCGCAGGTGCGTGTCGATGATTTCTGCCTAGCCAGAGACGCGCACGAGCTGGGCATCCACGCGCTGGCCGTGCCGCTGCGCGACATGCAGGGCCGCACCTTGGCCGCGCTCAATGTGGTGGGTACGGCCGCGCAGCTCAGCGACGCCGCCGTGCAACGCCAGTGGCTGCCGCTGTTGCAAGAAGCCGCGCGCGAGCTGCGGCCGCTGCTCTGATCAAACCCCCAGGTGCTGCTCGAGCACGCTCGGGTCGGCGTGCAGCGCGTCGGACGTGCCCTCGAACACCACCTCGCCCTTGACCAGGATGACGTTGCGGTCGGTGATCTGGGTGACGTGTTTCCAGTTTTTGTCGACGATGACGGCGCTGATGCCGCTGGCCTTGATGAGGCTGCAGATGCGCCAGATCTCGCGCGCGATCAGCGGCGCCAGGCCCTCGGTGGCCTCATCGAGGATCAGCACATCGGGGTTGGTCATGAGCGCGCGACCGATGGTCAGCATCTGCTGCTCGCCGCCAGACAGCTGCTGGCCGCCGTGGCCCAGGCGCTCTTTAAGGCGCGGGAAGGTCTCGAGCACGCGCTCATAGGTCCAGTCGCGCTGGCCGCGCGTGCCGGGGCGCGCCGCCATCTGCAGGTTCTCGACCACGCTGAGGTTGCCAAAGATGCCACGGCCCTCGGGCACATAGGCGATGCCCATTTGCGCCACTTCGAAGGTGGGGCGTCCGTTCATGGCCTGGCCTTTGATGTCGACGCTGCCCTGGCGGGGCGGCACGATGCCCATGATGGATTTCAGCAGGGTGCTCTTGCCCATGCCGTTGCGGCCCATCAGGCCAATCGTCTCGCCACGGTTGACCGTGAAATCGATGCCGCGCAGGATGTGGCTCGCGCCGTAATAGGTGTGGATGCCGCGGGCCTGGATCAGACATTCGGACATGCTCAATGCTCCCCGAGGTAGGCGGCCTGCACATTGCGGTCGGCGCGCACGGCGGCCGGCGCGTCGCTGGCGATCACCTGGCCGTTGACCATCACCGTCAAGTGATCGGCCAGTGTGAAGATGGCGTCGATGTCGTGCTCGACCAGCATCATCGCGTGGTCCTTTTTCAGGCGCAGCAGCAGCGCGACCATGCGCTCGGCCTCCATTACGCCCATGCCGGCCAGCGGCTCGTCGAGCAGCAGCACCGTGGGTTCGGTGGCGAGTGTCATCGCGATCTCCAGCTGGCGCTGCTCGCCATGGCTGGCCGCACCGGCCAGGGTGTGGCGGCGCTCTTGCAGGCCGGCGAGCTCGATGGCGCGCTCGGCGCGCGCGTTCACTGCGGCCATGCCGTCGGCGCGGCCCAGCCAGCCCAGGGGGTTGAAGGGCGCGGGCTGCAGGCGCGACTGGGCGGCCAGGCGCACGTTGTCCCAGACGGAAAAGCTGCGGAAGATGTTGGTCTTTTGGTAGCTGCGGCCCAGGCGGTGGCGCGAAATTTTCTCGGGCGACCAGCCGGTGATGTCGGCGCCACCAAGCGTGATGCGTCCGCTGCTGGGCGGCAGGTCGCCCGAGAGCAGGTTGGTCAGCGTGGACTTGCCGGCGCCATTGGGGCCGATCACCGCATGCAATTGGCCGTGCCAGAGGTCGAGCGACACGTCGTTGACCGCGGCCAGTCCGCCGAAGCGCTTGGTCAGGCCGCGCGCGGACATCAAGACTTGGGCTTCACTCACGAGCGGCCTCCTTCTTGGCGAAGGTGCGCGCGAGCAGGCCCAGGATGCCCTTGGGCGCGAACACCACCAGGGCCACGATGAACAGGCCCATCCACATCTGCCAGTGCTTGCCGGTCTTGAAGCCCCCGATGTCCGGCAGGTCCTTGAACAGGTGCAGCAGATACTCGAACGAAAACGCACCGACGATGGCGCCGGCGAAATTGCCCATGCCGCCCAGGATCACCATCATGATGGCGTGCGCGCTCATGTGAAAACCCATGAGCTCGGGGTTCACAAAGCCCGATTGGGCGGCCCAGAGGTAGCCGGCCAGGCCGGCCAGCGCGCCCGCGAGCGTGAAGGCCGCGAGCTTGTGGCTGAAGGTCGAAAAGCCCAGGGCGCGCATGCGGTGCTCGTTCACGCGGATGCCGGCCAGCGCACGGCCAAAGGGGCTCCAGAGCACGCGCCGCAGCAAGAGGTAAACGGCGATCAGCACCGCGAGCGTGAAGAAATAGAACACGCGCTTGTTTTCCAGGTCGATCAGCACCGCGTCGGGGCGGAAGTTCAGGAACAGGCCGTCCGAGCCGCCCAGGGCCTTGTTGTCGAAGAAGACATAAAACACCATCTGCGCGAACGCCATGGTGACCATGATGAAGTAGATGCCGTGCGTGCGCACCACCAGAAAGCCGATCACCAGGGCCGCCAGCGCCGAGGCGCCCACCGCCAGCGGCAAGCTGGTGTACAGGCTCACGGGCTCGCCGGCTGGCGTGAGGAAGGCCAGCGCATAACCGGCCAGGCCGAAATAGGCCGCATGGCCAAGGGAAACCAGGCCGGTCACACCTTGCAGCAGGTCCAGGCTCATGGCGAAGATGGCCAGGATCATCATGCGGTTGACCATGGCCAGGTAGAAGTCGCTGCCGACGAAGGGGAAGGCGGCCAGGGCCGCGAAGCCCAGCAGCAGCACCAGCTGGATGCTGCGCGGCAGGCGTTCGATGTGGATTTGGGGAGCGCTCATCTTCACCTCACTGCTTGAAGAGGCCTTCGGGCTTGTACAGCAGCACCGCGGCCATGAGCACATACACGAGCATGCCCGAGACCTGGGGCAGCAGCACCTTGCCGAAGGTGTCGACCAGGCCCACCAGCAAGGCCGCAATCAGGGCGCCGCGCACCGAGCCGATGTCGCCGATGACGACGACCACGAAGCACATGATCAGCACCTGGCCGCCCATGTTCGGGTAGACACTGGAGACGGGCGCGGCGATCATGCCGGCGATCGAGGCTAGACCCACGCCGAGTGCGAACACCACGGCATGCACCAGCTTGATGTTCACGCCCAGCGCCTCGGTCATTTCGTGGTTGAAGGCGCCCGCACGGATCTTCATGCCCAGGCGCGTCTTGGAAATCAAGAGGTACAGGCCGATCGCCAGCAGCACGCACAGGCCGGCCATGAACAGGCGGTAGACCGGGTAGGACAGGGTGTCGGTCAGCGGGATCGAGGCCGACAGCGCCTCGGGCACCTGCAGGCCGTGCACATCGTCGCCCCAGACCATGGAGCGCAGCTCCTCGAACACATAGATCAGGCCAAAGGTCAGCAGCACCTGGTCGAGGTGGTCGCGGTGGTAGAAGTGGCGAAACAGCAGCTTTTCCAGCAGCAGGCCAAAGGCCACCGACAGCAGCGTGCCGACCACGATGGCCAGCGTGAAGCTGCCCAGCACGCCCGCCAGCGACCAGGCCAGGTAGGCGCCCAGCATGTAGAAGCTGCCGTGCGCGAGGTTGACCACGCCCATGATGCCGAAGATCAGCGTGAGGCCGGCCGCCAGCATGAACAGCAGCAGCCCGTACTGGACGCTGTTGAGCAGCTGGATGAGGAAGTTGACGATGTCCATCGGGAAGGGCGGGAGAAAGTCGAGGGCGGGTGTGAAAACGGCGGAACGAATCCGCCGTCGGAAGGCCAATCACCGCAGCCTGCGCAGGCCGCGGCGGGTGCTTTACAGGCGGCAGCCGGCGCCGGAGTCGGCCAGGGCCTTGGCGGCCACGCCGATCACCTTGTTTTCCTTGCCCACGACCTGGCGCAGGTAAATGTCCTGCACCGGGTTGTGCGCCTTGCTCATGGTCCATTTGCCGCGCGGGCTGTCGATGGTGGCGCCTTCCATGGCCTTGTAGAGCTCGGCCTTGTTGGACAGGTCACCCTTGACGGCGTTGGCCCCCTGGATCAGCAGCAGGCCGGTGTCGTAGCCTTGCACGGCGTAAACATCGGGTTGCAGCTTGAAGGTTTTGGCGTAGTTCAGGCGGAACTCCTTGTTGCGCTTGGTCTCGATGCCGTCGCCGTAGTGCAGGGTCGAGAGCACGCCCTCGGCCGCGGGGCCGGCGGCGTCGATCGTGCCTTCGGTCAGGAAGCCCGAGCCGTAGAGCGGGATCTTGTCTTTCAGGCCGGCCGCGGCGTAGTCCTTCATGAACTTGGCCGCGCCGCCGCCTGCGAAGAAGCAGGCCACCGCATCGGGCTTGAGGGCCGCGATTTCGGTCAGCAGGGCCTGGAACTCGACGTTGGGGAAAGGCAGGCCCAACTCCTTGACGATGGTGCCGCCGGCCTTGGTGTAGCTTTCCTTGAAGCCCTCGTAGGCCTCGTCGCCGGCCGCGTATTTCCAGGTGATCCAGACTGCCTTCTTGTGGCCGCGCTTGACCATGGCCTCGCCCAGCGCCATGGTGGGCTGGCTGTTGGTGAAGCTGGTGCGGAACACATTGGGCGCGCACTGGGCGCGGGTGGCGATGTGCACACCGGCGTTCGGGATCAGGCTGAGCACACCCGATTCGCGGGCCACGCGGTGGATGCCCATCTGCACGCCCGAGTGCACGGTGCCGATCAGCACATCGACCTTGTCGCGTTGCACGAGTTTGTTGGCGTTCTCGATGGCCTTGGCCGGCTCCGATTCGTCGTCGACCTTGAACCACTCGATCTCACGGCCGCCGAGCTTGCCGCCTTGTTCGTTGATGGCCATGCGCACACCGTTCTCGATGGCCACGCCCAGCTGGGCGAAGGTGCCGGTGTAAGGCAGCATGAAACCAACGCGGATCTTGCCGCTTTGGGCCAGTGCATGCTGGGGCAGCAGCAGGCCGCTGGCGCTGGTGCCCAGCAGGGCGGCGCCTTGCGCAAGGATCTGGCGGCGGTTGAACGGAACGTGCATGGGGGTCTCCTTGTGTGGTTCTGTGCGTCCGGATGTTGGACGGCTTCAGCATACCGAAGCAGGGGGCCTGCTTGATGCATTATGTTGCACGTTTTGCCGGCGATGCACTCAGGTGATTCCCTGATACACCGAGGATTCATGCAAAAAAAAGCATGTTTTGCAGTGTGCTGGCGCACGGGTCGGCCGGGGCCTATGCCACCCGGTCAATGGCGTGTGCGGGGTCGCCTTTCCACAATGGACGGCCTCGGGCGGCGCGCTCAGGGCCCCGGTTTCGGCCGGGGCGGCCCAGGCGCGCCACCGAGGGATGCTTGCCCCATTTCAACCCAGCGGAGTGCCACACGATGAGCCACACACCCACCCAGACCGAAGCAAGAAACCAGATCAAGCCCTGGTTCGAACTGGCCGACAAAAGCCTTGATGAGACCGAAAAACTGGTGGCGCTGCACCTCGACACCTGCCGCAGCACCTTGCAGGAGATGGTCCGCTATTGCGAATCGGCCAGCGCTGTGCAGGACGTGCCCGGCGCCTTCAATCTGCAGGCCGGAGCGCTCAAGCCGTTTGCCGAGCTGTCGGCGCAATACGGCGCGCGCATGATGGGCCTGGCCTCCAGCGCCGCACGCGAGTTCAGCCGTGCGCTTGAAAACCTGTGGCAGGGCATGGCGCGGCAGTCCAGCGGCTGGATGGGCGACATGCCGGCTTCGGGCGTGCAGGGCCCGGAAGCGATGCTCGAGTACCTGCGCAACAGCGCGCGGGCCTTTGACCAGGTGTGGGACAGCGCGCGGCCAAAGCTCGAGCCCTCGCCGGACAAGGGCCTGGCGCTGGTGCCGTCGGGCAAAAACGCGGCCAAATCTGCGGCGCGCAAGGCGGGCTGAAGGCCCTGCCGCGCTGAGCGGCAGGTGGCCTGCCCGGAGGGAATCGAACCCCCGACCCACGGCTTAGAAGGCCGTTGCTCTATCCAACTGAGCTACGGGCAGTTGGGAGACACAAAAGGCCCTGAAAGGGCCTTTGTTTTTTTGGATGGTCGGAGCGGCGGGATTCGAACTCGCGACCCTCTGCTCCCAAAGCAGATGCGCTACCAGGCTGCGCTACGCTCCGACTGCCCGCATTCTACCTGCGAATGTTCGCGCACCCGGCCGGCTCAGCGTTTTTGGTATTGGCTCGCGCCGAACAGGTTCTCGCGCGCGTTCGCATCGACCAGCGGTTTGCGCGCATCGGCCAGCACCTGCACCGCGCGCTGCACCGCCGGGCGGGCCGCGATGCGGTCGAACCAGGCCTTGAGGTGCGGGTAGTCGGCCCAGTCGATGCCCTGGTTTTGCCAGCTGCGCAGCCAGGGGAAGATGGCCATGTCGGCGATCGAGTAGGTGCTGCCGCCGATCCACTTCTTGCTTTGCAGGCGCTTGTCCATCACGCCATACAGGCGCTTGGCTTCCTGGGTGTAGCGGTTGACGGCGTAATCGATTTTCTCGGGGGCGTAAATGCGAAAGTGGTGGGCCTGGCCCAGCATCGGCCCGACGCCGCCCATCTGGAACATCAGCCACTGCAGCACTTCGTACTTGGCGCGTTCGCCCTTGGGCAGGAACTTACCGGTCTTGGCCGCCAGGTAGACCAGCATGGCGCCCGATTCGAACAGCGAAATCGGCAGGCCATCGGGGCCGTCGCTGTCGACCATGGCCGGGATTTTGTTGTTGGGGCTGATGCGCAGGAAGTCGGGCTTGAACTGCTCGCCCGCACCGATGTTGACCGGGTGCACGCGGTAGGGCAGCTTGCACTCTTCCAGCATGATGTGGATTTTGTGGCCGTTGGGGGTGGGCCAAGTGTAGAGGTCGATCATGGCATGTCCTTCGTGTTCAAGCCCGCATCATCGCAAAAACGACCTGCGCTGTGCAGGCCGTCAGGGCACGCAGGTGCGGGCGTTCAGCTGCCGCGCGTGACCGGCATCTCGACGTCGCCGGGCAGCGCCATGTGGCGCGCGTACTCCAGCTTGGCCAGCGAGTTGCGGTGCACCTCGTCGGGGCCGTCGGCCAGGCGCAGCGTGCGCTGGTGGGCGTAGGCGTAGGCCAGCGGGAAGTCCTGCGAGACGCCACCGCCGCCATGCGCCTGGATGGCCCAGTCGATGATCTGGCAGGCCATGTTGGGCGCTACGATCTTGATCATGGCGATCTCGGCCTTGGCCACCTTGTTGCCCACGGTGTCCATCATGTAGGCGGCTTTCAAGGTCAGCAAACGGGCTTGTTCGATCATGCAACGGGCCTCGGCCACGCGCTCTTGCCAGACGGTCTGGCGCGCCACCTCGCGGCCAAAGGCCACGCGCGTGCTCAGGCGCTTGCACATGAGTTCCAGCGCGCGCTCGGCCGCACCGATCGAGCGCATGCAGTGGTGGATGCGGCCCGGGCCCAGGCGGCCCTGGGCGATCTCGAAGCCGCGGCCTTCGCCCAGCAACATGTTGCCGGTCGGCACGCGCACGTTCTCCAGCAGCACTTCCATGTGGCCATGCGGCGCGTCGTCGTAGCCGAACACGCTCAGGGGACGCAGCACCGTGATGCCCGGCGTGTTGGCCGGCACCACGATCATCGACTGCTGCGAGTGGCGCGGGGCCTCGGGGTCGGTTTTACCCATCACGATGTAGACCGCGCAGCGCGGGTCGCCGGCGCCCGAGGACCACCACTTGCGGCCGTTGAGCACATACTCATTGCCCTCGCGGCGGATCTCGCATTCGATGTTGGTCGCGTCCGACGAGGCGACATCCGGTTCGGTCATCAGGAAGGCCGAGCGGATCTCGCCCTTGAGCAGAGGCTCCATCCAGCGGTCCTTGATCTCCTCGCTGGCGTAGCGCTCGAGCGTTTCCATGTTGCCGGTGTCGGGCGCCGAGCAGTTGAAGATCTCGGCGGCAAAGGGCACGCGGCCCATGATCTCGCACAGCGGCGCGTACTCGAGGTTGGTCAAACCCTGGGGCGCGCGTTTGGACTTGGGCAGGAACAGGTTCCACAGGCCCGCCTGGCGTGCCAGCGGCTTGAGTTCTTCGACGATCTTGGTGGGCACCCAGGCGTTGCCCTTGGCGCGGTTTTCGGCGATCTCGTCGAAAAAGCGCTGCTCATTGGGGTAGATGTGTTGGTCCATGAAGGCCAGCAAGCGCGCCTGCATCTCCTTGACCTTGGGGCTGTAGTCGAAATCCATGGTCTTCTCTCCTGTGGTGGGTATGGGGTCAGTGTTTCTGGGCAAACTGCCAGGCCAGCTCGGCCATCGGCCGCGCGCCGGCGCCCGAGGTGCGGGCCTGCTCGCTGGACGCGGTGCCGTCTTCCACGCGCTTGGCGATGCCCTGCAGGATGGCGGCGATGCGGAACATGTTGTAGGCCAGGTAGAAGTTCCAGTCCTGGGCCAGCGCCTCGGGCGTGGTGAAGCCGGTGCGCTCGCAGTAGCGGCGGATGTAGTCTTGCTCGGACGGGATACCGAGCGCGGCCAGATCCAGCCCGCCGATGCCGCGGAAGGTGCCGGGCGTGATGTGCCAGGCCATGCAGTGGTAGCTGAAGTCGGCCAGCGGGTGGCCCAGGGTCGACAGCTCCCAGTCCAGCACGGCCAGCACGCGCGGCTCGCTGGCATGGAACATCAGGTTGTCCAGTCGGTAATCGCCGTGCACGATGCTCACCAGCGATTCGTCTTTGGCGCTGTCGGGAATGTGTTGGGGCAGCCAGTCCATCAGCCGGTCCATCTCGGCAATCGGCTGGGTGATGGAGGCCACGTACTGCTTGCTCCAGCGCCCAATCTGGCGCTCGATGTAATTGCCCGGCTTGCCGTAGCCGGCCAGGCCGCGCTCGGCGAAGTCGACCTTGTGCAGCGCCGCCATCACGCGGTTCATCTCGTCGTAGATCTCGCCGCGCTGCACCGGCGTCATGCCCGGCAGCGACTGGTCCCAGAGCACGCGGCCCTGCACGAACTCCATCACATAGAAGGCGCGGCCGATCACCGATTCGTCGTCGCACAGCACATGCATCTGCGCGACCGGCACACCGGTGCCATGCAGGCCGCGCATGACCGCGAACTCGCGCTCGATGGCATGCGCCGAGGGCAGCAGCTTGGCCACCGGGCCGGGCTTGGCCCGCATCACGTACTGCTGCGTGGGCGTGATCAGCTTGTAGGTCGGGTTCGACTGCCCGCCCTTGAACATCTCCACGCTCAAGGGGCCGGCAAAGCCCGGCAGATGTGCGCTGAGCCAGGCCTGGAGCGCCGGCACGTCAAAGGCGTGGGCGCCCGACACCGGACGGGTCCCCACGAAATGTTCAAAACCACTCATGGGCACCTCGGGTGGCGGGGGCGGGCCCCGCGTCAAAAAAACTCAGTGATCGGCGTTGACGATGGCCAGCAGCCCGTCGCGGTCGAGCACCACCAGACCACCCGGCTCGATGCGGATGACCTGCTCGCGCTCCATTTGCTTGAGTTCCTGGTTCACGCGCTGGCGCGAGGCGCCCAAGAGCTGCGCCAGCTCTTCCTGCGCCAGCTGCAGGCTGATGCGGATCGCTTTGGCATCCGACAGGCTGGGCGTGCC
>JACCEE010168781.1_pt1 | contig 25433 bp, 24 predicted proteins | sample 7449931 | NCBI WGS metagenome assembly JACCEE01 (sample SAMN15323457, study PRJNA562643) | freshwater metagenome | isolation source: river surface water | place: USA:Blue River Watershed | collected 2017-08-19 | reverse complement strand
TTCTGGCGAGAACCTGATATGCCATCCTTGACCTTTTTAAAAGCGGCAGCCGGCAAGAACACAAGTTAAGTAGAGACACCGTTGCTTCGTTCCCGACCTGGCGGGGTTCACCCCCCTAAAATCGTCCTTACCGACTACCGAGAGCATCATATGGTCTATACTTAAGACTGTCAAAGACCTTTTCAAAGCCCCAGAGAATAATTCCTGTTATTTCAATTATTTGTTATAGTGCTTTTATGAACACGACTTTGCCTTTGGGCCAAATTCAAAAACTCTATAGCACTCCCCATTGGGTTTGCTTGGGTCTTTTCGATGGTAGGGTGCGCCACTACCTCTATGTAGGACGTGGTGCTAGTTATGAAGGACTTGCCTTAGGGGAAGGTTTTCCCCCTGCTTACCTGAGGGTCAAGGATCGCTTTTTGGAGTACTTGCGAGCTCATATAGAAGGGCGGCGTATCACGGAATGGGTGAAGGATAAAAAGGATAGGCTCTTGCTTCTTCGTTATGGAGTCGATGAACGTTTTATCTTTTTTTGGCGCGGACCAAAACTTTATTTTCTTCATTACTTTTTAAAAGAGGGAGAGCGTAAACTTTTTCTTTCGTGGCGAAGTTCGGAGCGCGTGGATCTTCCCTCTTGGGAAAAACTTAAAACAGATGAAGAGCTGTTTTCTTATTTTGATGAAATTGGAAGAACAGAGCATGCTGGTGAGATTTTTTCTAAGAGAATAATTTCTGAATATCTCAAAGAGCAAGAGAGTAGACGCACAGAAAAAGGACTAAGCTCGACTCGCAAAAAATTTTATCTTCGCAAAATTGAGCGCATCGAAGAAGATCTTAAAAAGGTAGCTAGATGGACTGAGTGGAGAGAGAAAGCTGAAGCGGCTCCTACTTACGAAGAGCGCAATAATTTCTATGAAAAAAGTAAGAAGTGGCGCCAAGCTGAAGGCCTATTGAAAAATCGCTTAACTGAAGCTCAAAAAGAAAAATCGTTAGAAGAGCAGAAGCCTAAGCATTTAGTCACTGCGGAAAAAACAATTTCCCCTGTTTTTGACAAAGGCGATGAAAATAAAGCTGCTTTAAAAACACAAAAGACGGATCACGAAATAGAAATTTTTCAGAGTGGAAAATTTAAAATGGCCGTAGGTGTGAGTGCTGCTGGAAATGATTATCTTCGACGTGAATGGGCTTCCAAAGATGACTGGTGGTTTCATATGGAAGGGGAGCGTTCAGCTCATCTTGTGATTAAAACACAAAATCTTTCGGATATTACGGATGAGCTTTTTGAAATCATTGGTTCGATGATCAAAGATTACTCTTCAAGTAATTTTGCGGAAATACCCTTGATTTTTGCTCAAGTAAAGAATCTTAAGGGAATCAAAGGATCTAAGGGAGCTGTGACAATTTCCAAACCGCGTTATAGAAGAATTCTCTATCGGTCCGACTGGAAAAACAAACTTTCTTCCCTCAGTTAAGAAAATCGTTGTAGAATAGGCATGCTTAAACCTATCTCATGGACTAGAGGTAAGAATGAAACTTGTACGCAGTTTATGTCTTGTCATGTGCTGTTTTCTCTTAAGTGCCCCCCTTTGGGCAGAAACAGCTGAAAATCTCATAGAGAATTATGACCTTCGCTCTTATTACCCGCAGGCTCAGGGCCTCAAAGATTTAGTTTTTCATATGACTGTTCCTGGACTTACAGAAGCCCTGAATCAAGAAATGAGCTATGGAAAATTGGATAACGTTTACTTTGAAGTCTACTGGCAAGCCCCTGATCGCTGGCATGTAGAAGTACAGGGAATGCCTCAAGGTTTTATTGAAAAAAAGACGGCCCTTGTTTCTACTATCGTAGGATATTTGGGGTTTGTTATTCCTCAAAAGTTTGCACCACGTGTGAGTGGTTATGCGATGACAATAGAGCAAACAGGAAAAGGTTATGTCTTAAAGGGCGAGGATAAAAGTAATACTCGCGGTGTAAATAAGATTGAAGTTGCTTTTGATGAAGCTGGGAAAGTTTCTCTTTTTAAAACTTATGCAACCAATGGAGTACAGTCTAATACGTTTATTTATAAGCCTCGTTCGTGGAGTAATAATAAATGGGTTTTAGATCGTGTGGTGACTGAAACGATTCAAGGCTTTAGTCGCATGGTTGCTGACACCGATGTGACTTTTATTCATGTGAGTGGTTTTGGTTTTCCTGAAAAAATTAGAGTTTCAACAAAGTCTGGTTTGAATAACGGAAAAGAATTAGACCCTAAAACAGAAGCTAAACTTGAAATACAGTTTAGTAAGTATGAAGTGAATAGTGGGAAAGCAGCAAAACTTTTTTTAAAATTAAATCCTAAGAAAAAACAATGAGAACGTTGACGCTTCAGGCGGACATTACTCCGTCGCGTCTTCGCTATAACCGAGATCTCTACCCCCGAGAAATTAAGGGAACACTTCCAACTTTGCTTTCAGGGGAGTGGTGTCAGTTTAGCGACGAGACGAGAAAAAAAATCTATCTAGGCTATTACAATCCTCATACCGAGTCAGCACCTCCTGGGCGGATTGTGTGTGAGTTAGCAAAGCCATTTTCTTCTGACCAACTTGAAATTGATGTGGCTAAGCGTGAAGTTAAAAGACTAATGGAAAAGGCTTGGGAGAGAAAAAAAAATTTTAAGAACTATGAAGAAGGTTTCCGCCTTTCTCATGGGGCCAGTGATGAACTTCCCGGACTTGTTGTGGATGTTTATCAAAATATGGTTTTAATCCAGATTAACACTGCAGGAATGGATAGACTGCGTGAAGAGATCAGAACTACTCTTCGTGGTTTTTTTCCAGAGAAGATCATACATTTTCTTGATCAAGAGTCTTATCGCAAAGCTGAGCTTCTTCCTTTTTATGAAAAGGATCAGTTGGATAGAGATTTAGAAGTTTCTGAAAATGGTTTTCACTATGTGATTCCAGCCTCTGTGCTCCAGAAGGTAGGATTTTATTATGATCATAGAGAAAATCGAGAAAAGATGGAAAAAAAGATTCTGACATGTAAGCGCAGTTTTAAGAAAGGCGCTGATCTTTTTTGTTATGCTGGAGGCTGGGGGCTTCATCTCCTTCGAGCTGGAGTAGAAAATGTGACTTTCGTAGACCAGGGCAATCTTGAAGCCATGGTGAGTGAAAATATCAAAAGAAGTGGTTTTGAAGGGCGTGGAAAATTCCAGCGTGCTGATGTCTTTCAGTACCTCGATGACTGCAAGGTCAGAGGAGAAACCTTTGATATCCTTGTAAGTGATCCTCCAGCTTTTAAGAAAAACGAAAAAAATAAAGACGCCGCTTTAGCTGGTTATGAAAAACTTCACGGCAAGATTTTTAGAGTGCTTGAAAAAGAAGCTCTGCTTTCTATTTGCTCGTGCACTCACAACATTTCATTAGAAGAATTGGATCGCACTGTGACTCAAGCTGCGCTTAAAGAAGGACGCAGAGTTTATATGCTCGATGTGGGCATACAAGGAATGGATCACAGCTTTTCTTCTTTTGCCGACAAAAATCATTATCTCAAATACATACTTTATTGGGTGGAGACTTTATGACGACAACAGCAGAATTAAGGCCAAAGGCACAAAAGGTTTTAGAAATTGCTAAGAGTGTAGTGTTTGGTCAGGATAAAATGCTTGATGGGATTTTGGCGGGCCTCGTTTGTGAAGGACATCTTCTGATTGAAGGGATGCCAGGACTGGGAAAGACTCTCTCGGTTTCGACAATGAGTCGCCTTTGTGATTTAAACTTCAAGCGTATTCAGTTTACCCCCGATCTTCTTCCCTCAGATTTAGTGGGAACCATGATTTATAATCAGGAGAAGGGAGAGTTTACGACGAAGCTTGGCCCTATCTTTACTCAAATTCTTTTGGCTGACGAGATCAACCGTTCTCCCGCTAAAGTTCAAGCTGCTCTTCTTGAGGCCATGGCCGAAAGACAAGTGACGATTGGTGATAACACCCACAAGCTTCAAAGTCCTTTCGTGGTATTGGCCACTCAAAACCCTATTGATCAAGAGGGAACTTATAATCTTCCTGAAGCGCAGATGGACCGCTTTATGATGAAGATCAATGTGAACTATCCTTCTTTCGAAGCAGAAAAAAGTATTTTAGATTTAAAAGAAAATGCTTTAGATACTCTTCCTAAGCTTCTCAACACCAAAGACCTTCAGATAATGAAGGAAGCTGTTTCTAACATTTATGTCGATGAAAAGATCAAAGACTTGATCGTTAAAATTGTTCAGGCCACACGTCCTAAGAGTTCAGGCTTTCCAAAAATGTTTGAAGGCGCAGTACTTGCTGGGGCTTCACCTCGTGCTTGTATTTGGCTCCATAAGATCGGCCGTTTTATGGCCTTTATGGATGGCAAAGATTTCGTTTCTCCAGAGCATCTTCTTAAGATCATTCCAAATGTGCTTGGGCACAGAATTATTCTTTCCTACGAAGCCACCGTTGATAACGTTAAAGGCAGAGATGTGGCCTTGAAAATAGCTCAGAGTATGATTGGAGGAAGCTGATTATGGATTTGACGCTCGTCCGTCGCGCTGTTGCGCGGATGAAAACTGCCCTTTTTAAAAATGCCAATTCATATTCGATTGGCATGTTGAAGTCTCACTTCAGAGGGAGTGGTTTACAATTTAAAGAGCATCAAGTTTATAACTACGGTGATGATGTCCGATTTATTGATTGGAAAATCTACGCCAAAATGAATACTCCTTATATTAAGACTTTCGATGAAGAACGCTGTGTTGAGATCGTGGTCTTGATTGACGTCTCTCCAACGATGTTTTCAGGTTTCGAAGGGGTATCAAAACTTCAAGCGGCCATCGAGCTTTGTAGCCTTCTCTATCTTCTTGCTAAAGAAACAGGGGATTTTGTTCACGCCTTAGTGGTGAGCGATGAAGTCATTCATGTGCCTAAGAAAAATGGCGAAGAAGGAGTGGCTCATTTATTAGCGGTCTTAGAAAGAAAACGCATCTTAGATGAGAACGGAAATGTTAATTTGAATTATGTTCCTCGACCAAGTCGTAAAGATGAAGAGAAAGTTACGGCCATTATGAAGCATTTGGCGAAAAATCGTGAGATCGTGATTCTTTCTGATTTTAATGAATTTATTGAAGTGGAATTGATTAAGAAGCTTCTTTATAGAAGAAATGTCCACTGTTTCCAGCTGCAATCTCCCCTTGATGAAGCCAATCGTATTCCTTATGCCCTTTATACCAAGGCCAATCCCTTCACTCGCTCAGGTAAACTGCAAAGAGTGAAGCTAGGGGGTAAAGAATTACTACAAAATCCTTTTGGCAAAAAATTTAAGCGTCTTAAAGTTCATGAGCGCTACTTAGAAGAGTTTATTAAGGAGATGTTATGATCCTTAGATTGAAACTCTTTTTGTTCCTGTGCTTATTTTCGTCTTTCGCTTGGAGTCTTACAGGGACTCTTACTCCTGAAAATCCTCAAAAAAATCTCGTTGAAGAAGGAAATATCTTTAATAGCAAGCTTGTTTTCGAGGGAGAAGTTCCTACAGGAAACGATTGGAGTGAATTAAATAAAGAAAATTTCTCAGCTTCTTTTTTGTTTTTAGAAAGCGAGAAAGTTTCTGATAATGAATACAAATTAAGATTACTTTTAAAAGAGACTCCTCAGCCTGGGATGCCAGTGAAGGCTTATATCGGAGCGAAAGAATTAGAATTAAAGGTGACGGGCTTTCATTTTGCTACAGTGAAGACCCCTCCCAAAGACTATACCATTCAAGATCAAAGTCTCGGGCTTAGTCGTTTTTTGAAGAAAGAATACCTCTATACCCTTCTTGCCATCGTTCTTGTGTTGAGCTTTCCCCTATGGACTATCGGGAGAAAAATCTATTTAAAGAAGAAACAGGCTAGAGAAATGAAACTTAAATCTGAGTATTGGCATAGCTTTTTTTACTCCGCTCAAAGTCGTGAAGAGTTTGAGGAAATAGGAAAGCGTCGCCAGGAGTGGCTTTCTCTTCTTAAAACAACTCCTGAAGAATGCCAGAAATTTTTTAGCATCTTAGAAAATCATCAATATAAAAAAGTCGTTCAAGATTTTGAATTACAAGAAATTAAACAGGCCTTAAATGGGATGAAAGATGTTCTCCAGCGATTTGGAATATAAAACATTAAGTTATGCCCTGGTTGGCCTTCTCGGACTTTTAGTCTGGGCTGTTGCCTATTGGCGAATATTCAAGAAGGCGCAGATTTATCTTCCTAAAGGGAAGTCAGGTTGGCTTCTTCCTTTGATGCGTTTTTCTCTTTTCCTTGTGGGGATCTGTGCTTGGCTTTTGATTAGTTATTCCCTTACTGGTCCTCGCAAACCTGCTGGACAAATTAAAAATCAGGTTGAGGTCAACGATATCTTTGTTGTGATCGACACCTCTCTTTCTATGGCCGGGATAGATCTTAGACCTAATCGTATGGAAGCCTCGAAAGAAAAAGTCCTCGAGTTTATACGCTTGCATCCTAATGATCGTATTGGTCTTATTATTTTTTCAGAAAAGGCTTTTACACTTCTTCCTTTAACGACTGACATGAAACTTATTGAGCAGATGGTTCCCCGTATTCAGATGGGGCCACTAGGTGGGGGAACTAATATAGGGGATGCTCTTGCTTTGGCGGTTGCTAGGGGAAGTCAGTCTCTTGCTAAAAATAAAATTATTCTTCTTTTAACTGATGGGGTTAATAACGTGGGTAATATCCCCCCCCTGCAAGCTGCTGAAGAGGCGCGTGATCATAAAATGAAGGTTTATACCATCGGTTTAGGATCTGAAAATGGCCAAATGGAAATTAATGGACGCCTGAGTCCCATTCCCGGGGGGAGTGTCGATCTTAAGACCCTTCAGCAGATATCATCAATGACAGGAGGAAAGTCCTTTCATGCGACTGATACTCGTGGGCTTAAAAATACCTTGCAAGAAATTGAACGTTTGGAAAAAACTAAGATTGATACTGGCGGAAAGATTATCTACGAAGAACTTTATTGGAAGTATCTTTTTTGGGGAGTCTGTCTCCTCATGGGCGTGGAACTCACTCGCCGTTTTATTATTAGGGAGGGGCTATGAGTTTTGTTCATCTGGCCTATCTTCCTTGGATCTTAGGACTCATTGCTCTCTTTATCCTTTTGAACTTTATTTATGAGTTTAGATATTTTTCATGGATCAAGCGCTACTGGTTTTTAAAACGAAGCTGGTGGAGTCGCCTTTCAAGTTTGTTTTACGTATTGGGCATAAGCCTTCTTCTTCTCTCTCTTCTGGATCTTCGAGGACCGGAAGTGCGGATAAAAGCGAATATCCCAGATCAAAAAACTTTAATACTGATTGATGCCTCGATGAGTATGATGGCCGAAGATGTTCGTCCTAGCCGTTTTCAGCGCTCCTTATTAATGGCAAGGCATTTTGTCAGTAAGGCAGTGGGACATCAAATTTCAGTTTCCATTTTTTCGGATAATCAAAAAAATATCATCCCCTTCACTGATGATGTGGATCTTTTAGACTCTCGCATCGGAGCATTAGAAGAGGCTGATCTTTCCAATGCTGGCTCAAATATCAAGCAGGCTTTAGCTGAAGCAATTCAAGTTATGCGCGAAGAAATTGGATCAGCTGACAATGCAACAGGAAATATCCTCATCTTTTCAGATGGGGAAGAGCATGAAAACTTCAAAGGTTTAGAAGTTCCAGCTGGGATCAATGTCGCCTTTGTTGGAGTGGGAACTTTGCAGGGAGCACCTCTACCTATACGTCGTGGCTCTGGCCAATACGCTTACTTTGATTCGTTCAAGCAGCATCGTGGTGAAAGAGTCATCAGTAAATTGAATGAAGATTTTATTAAAAGGTTAGGAAGCCAAATTAAAAGCTATCAATATTGGATCGCGACTTCTTATTCTATGCCAACGGATGAAATTATTAGTTTTTTTAGAACTGTTTTTAAAGCGAAAAGTTCTCAAGGTGACCTGCAGGTTCGTCCTGTCATGTATGAGTATATTGTTTTGCCTGGTGTACTTTCTCTTCTCCTTGGTTTCCTTTTTAGTCTTCCTCAAACATTTGCCGTTTTGGTGCTTTGTCTGGGACTCGGAGCGTACCAGACGACTTATGCCAATGAAGAAGAAAAAGAAAAGAAGCTTTCCCCTGAAACTTCAGTTTATATGGAGCGTTTAAAAAAAGGGGAATTAAATCGGGAAGAAAAACTTAAACTAGGTGAATATCTTTTACGAGATGGTAAGGCTGAGGCTGCGCTTTCTCTCTATGAAGAGAATAAAGTGAAGGATTCTTCAAATAGCGATGCTATTTATAACTATGGCGTTGCCTTATTGAAATCAGGAAAGCTTTCACAGGGAGCCGAAGTCCTTGATAAGCTTCAGAAAAAAATTCAAAAGGAACCCAGCTCAAAAAATGAACAGTTAAGTAAAAACATCGAAGAAAGTTTGATGCTCGCCTTTAAAAAGGAAAAGCAGAAAAAAGAGCAAAATAAGGACCAGAAGCAAAACGAGCAGAACCAAAAGCAGGACGAGCAAAAAAAAGAAGATAAAAATAAACAAAATAAAGAGCAAAAGGGACAAAATCAGCAAGGTCAAAAAGATCAGAAAGAACAAAAAGATGGTTCTAAGCAGGACGACAAGAAAAAGAATCCTCAGGATTCTCAAAACCAAAATCAACAGGGAAAAGGTTCTGGAAAAGAAGACTTTGATAAAATGAATAATAAGAGTGGGAAGAAAGACGAAAATAAAGATAAAAAAGACGAGCAAAAAAAAGAAGAACAAAATAAAGATGCTGCCGAAAAAGACGAGAATCAAAAAGATCAAAACAAACCGAAGTCTCTAGAAGAAAAAGAGGAACAAATACGAAAGCAGCGCATGATGCAAAAACTTTCGGGAAATTTAAAAGAATTGATGAACGTAGATCGTCAATTGCAGCAAAAGTTTTTAGATACAAGAATCAAAGACCGAATTCAAGATCGTGATCATAAGGATTGGTAGTTATGAAATGGTTGATCATTGCATTCATGCTCATGAGTTCTTGGGCCTTTTCCCAAGAAATAAAAGTTGAATTAAATCCCCCCAAGCCTGTTGCTGGGGAGAATTTTAGTTTAAGTTTTACGATCCCGACAGTTGGGGATGGAGATGTGGATGTCTCTTTTACCCCGCCGCAATCTGTTGAAGTTCTCGGACGTAATACTGAAGGTGTTTCTATTCAAAGTGTCATTATAAATGGCAAAGTGACCATGAAGAGGGAAGTTGTTTATAGTTATGACATGCGAGCTGAGAATGTTGGATATTTTCGCATTAAAGACATTTACGTCGAACAAAGTAAAAAGAAAACAAAAGTTCCAGATATAAGCTTTTCAGTAGTTAAAGAACGCGAAAAAGCAAAAGATGTTTTTTTGCTAGCGCAAGTTTCTAAAAATAAGGTCTTTGTCGGCGAAGGAATTGACGTTACTTATTATATTTATCAAAAAGTCCAAGCAGGTTTTCAAACTACAGATTTTCCTAAGCTTAATCATTTTATCAAGCGCGATAAAATCAAAGATCGTGGGGCAGAAGAAAGAGTTAACTACAATGGTGAGGTTTTCGCGCGGACTGCGCTCTTGCAATCAAGGATTTTCCCTCAAAAGACAGGCAAGCTTTCAGTAGATTCGATGAAAGGCATAGCTAAAATCATGACCATGCCCACAATGTGGGGAGGAGGAGGATCGGTAAGAGAAAAGAATGTCTATTCTCTTCCTGTTGAAGTGGAAGTGATGCCCATTCCATCAATAAACGTCCCTAAAGATTTTACCGGACTCGTTGGTGATCATGACTTTAAGCTTAGTATCAATAAAACGAAATTTTTAACGAATGAAGTTGTCGAACTAAAGCTCACAGTGCAAGGGATGGGAGCGTTAGAGAGTTACGCAGGACCGAAAATCTATCAGGATTCAAATCTTGAAGAATTTGAAGTAAAAAGTGAGATTCAGGATCCTTTGGCCACACGGGCGGTTAAAGTTTTTGATTATACTTATTTGACTCGTGGTGCGGCACAAATCCCTGGAAAAAAAATTAGCTTTTCATATTTTGATCCAGGTTCCGCTAGTTTTAAGACGAAAAACGTTGATGTTCCAGCCATTACAATCGCTGGGGGAGTTGCTCCTTCCTCAGGCCAGAGTGTTACCTCTTCTCCAGCCGAAAAAACAAATGATGTTGCTCCTAATGAACCCAAAATAACCCCCCCAAAAAAGACAGGGATCTTAGCTCCGGTTTTTTCAGATAATGGTTTAGAGAAAAAATACTTTTGGAAAAATAATTGGATCATCATATTAAATTTTATTCTTCTGCTCGCTTTGCTAGGTATTGGGGGAGTCACCTTCTATCGACGTGATAAGACAGTTCGCGATGATAGCTTAGCAACTCAACTTAGTGATGAAATTAAGACGAAAGGGATTAACTATGCTCGTCTTCATAAGCTCTTAAGTCTGTTAAGACGAGAGCATACAGAGGATGATGATGCAACTTTAAGCCGTTTAGTCGAAGAAGCTGACTTTTCTCAAGAAACCAAAGAGTACTTTAAAAAACTCATCACCCTCTGTGAGCACATGGGGTATAAATCCGAAGAAACTCCTCAAGACTATGTATTTGAGAAGCGCTATTTTAAAGAGCTCATTAGTCTCATCGGAAAGAGGCGCTCTTCATGAAAATCATTAAGTCCCTAGCTGAAATTAAAAAAAATGTTGTTCTAACGATCGGAAATTTTGATGGAGTTCACTCTGGCCATAGGTATTTTTTGGAGCAAATTAAACAGCGAGCCTTGAAAGATGATTGTTTGCTTGCCGTTATGACCTTTGTTCCTCATCCAAGACAAATCTTGGCACCGAGCAACGATTTTCTCATTAATACCTACGATGAAAGGCGCATGCTTTTAAAAGATTTAGGCGTTGATTATCTTTATGAAATCAATTTTACTCGTGACTTCAGCACACTTTCGCCTCTAGATTTTTTAAATCAATATATCGATAGTAACTCAAGAATCAAAGATATCTTTATCGGCCATGATTTTGCTTTTGGTGCTAAAAAAAGTGGAAACCATGAGTTGATGAGTAAATACTGCCAGGAAAAAGGGATCGGCTTTTTCCTCGGAGAAGAATATCAATTAAAAGGTAAAAATGTTTCCTCGACAACGATCCGTCAGTCTTTGAAGGATGGGGACATGCATTTAGCGCGTGACCTCCTTTCTCGAGATTTTTTTATGAGCGGACGTATCATTAAAGGTTTTGGCCGTGGAAGAAAAATTGGATTTCCTACAGCCAATCTACAATATGCGGAAGACCGCATCATCCCACGCGAAGGGGTCTATGTAACAAAAACTTTTTGCGATGGGGCTTACTACATTTCTGTCACCAATATTGGAAAAAATCCAACTTTCGAGGGCGTAGAAAAAATTAGCATCGAAACTCATATTCTCGATTTTTCAAGAGACATCTATGGTGAAGAAATCCGAATACACTTCACTGAATTTATGAGAGGCGAAGTTCGCTTTCATTCAATCAATGAACTCATCGAGCAGATTCGAAAAGATACTCAGCTGGCCAGAGGGCTTGGTGGAGTATGATCAAGCTTGCCTTGATTGGTAAAAATATCTCTCATTCGCGCTCGCCAGAAATTTATCAAAAGCTATTGAAGAAAGATCATCGTTATACTCTCTTGGACTATGTAACCGAAGAGCAAATTCCTAAAGCTGTTGATCTTTTGAAAGAGTTCTCTGGGATTAGTATTACAAGCCCCTATAAAACTCATTTTCTAAATCAAGTTGAACTCTCTTCTGAGGTTCAAATACTTGGGGCCATTAATTGTCTTTATAAAGAAGGCGATCAAATCTTTGGTGCTAATACAGATTACGATGCGATAAAAAAACTTCTCCCAGAACAGTATACGAATAGAGTGGCTCTTTTGGGAACCGGAGCCATGTCTAAACTCTTTCAAATTCTTTTTGGCGAGAAAAAAATTGCTTTTGATCTCTATGGAAGAAAAACTCATGGTGACTTAAACCTTTTGGATTATAAGTCGTACAGTCTTGTGATTAACTGCTGTAGTCGCGAATTTGATTTCACTGGTGAACTTACTACCAAAAATCTTTTTTGGGATATGAATTATTCTCTCAAACATTCGGGAAGAATTCCTAATTATTTGGATGGGTCAGAACTTCTTGAGTTCCAGGCTCGTTACGCGCTTGAGTACTGGAAGCTGATTTAATCTTATCAAGATAGATGTCAATCCTTTCGCAGACACTTTGTCCTTTTTTGGCACAGTATTTATTAAGCTCGTTAAGAGCAGGGTCTTTTTCAATATCTAAAAAGACATAGTTTGTGGTACTTAAAACTTCATCAATCATTTTTAGTGCAAGGGCGTTTTTGTCTGTTTTTAAATAAATATTTGCGATGAATAATTTTGCATAAGGGTTGTGAGATTGTTTGAGAATGCGTAGCTTGGCTTCATTTGTTAAGTCTTCTGAAAAATAAATTCCTGCGACAACTGCATTGCGAGCTTCTGCAAAAAAGGTTGATGGCATACTGGCAAATTGACAATTATTTACAATAATTTCGTTTGAACGTTTAGTTGCTTCCTCTCTCATCGAAGGAATGCGCCAAAGGTAGGTGGCGTAGTTCAAAAGATTAAGACAACTTTTTTCTCTTTCATAGGCAACTTTGATGAAAGTCATAGGCTCAATCCAGTGTCGAGCTTCAACTCTAGCTTGGATTGTTAAAATCAGCATAAGAAAGATATAGCTTGTGATGTAGAAGTGCTTCGGGAGAGGGATTTTGATGATTATCTTTTTGGCAGTCGTATAAAGTAAAAGAATCAAACCGACTGAAGGAAGTAGAAGGTAGGTATCAGAAACAAATATATTGGTCATGCGCACGTTGACCATTAAAAGTGGAAGAAAAAAGAGACTTCCCCAAATCACCGTTTTTTTCCATCCTAAAAATTTATTAAAAATCATGAAGGCGATGGGCAGAAGAAGAAGTCCAACTAAGTTGAGCGTAGAGCCATAGTAGTAATTTCTTGCAAATGAAATTGGCCAAACTATTTGCATAAAATAGCGTCCAAGAGAAAGAAGTCGTTCGGTAAGGCCTAGGGGAATAAATTTCAAACTTGATGTTGAGATGATATAAGGCCCGGAATAATACCAGTAGTTGATGGCCATGCCACAAATCATCACTATCATCATTATCCCTAGCGTTTTATACCAGAAGCGAGGGGTCTCCTTGTAGTTTTTAGATAGAAATACGTAAATCGCGAGCCAAATTGGAAAAGTAATTGTGATTGGTTGGGACAGTATGCTCAACGTAAAAAAGAGAATGCAGAAAATGTGATCTCTTTTTTTTAGGTGCACTTCTTTCCAAGCTTTCAAAAAGTAATTCAAACTAAGAAGGATAAAGAAAAAAGAAAGAATGTGCTTATGAGCTGATAACCATGGAATGGTCTGAGTAAATGCAGGGTGGATTCCTAAGAGGGCTGTGATGAAACTGGAATGCCAAGATGAGTAGTTGAAACGGAGCAAAGCTTTATAAAGGAGAATAAGGCAGACAAGCCATAGAATAAAATTATAGTAGAGTATCGTTTTGCTAAAATTAAATAGTGTAGAAAATTTGATTGCTGCTAAAAGGGAAATATCTCTGATTGGTTGGATATCAAAAATGTGATTGTTTTTTATAGCTAGCCAGTAGTTGCTGAAAGAATGAATTTTTGTTAAAGGAGCAATGACGATATTGAAATCGTTATCGATAATTACTGAGGACGAGAGGACTGGGTAGTAAATAAAACAAATAAGTATGAAGGATAAAAGTAAAAAAAAAGAGCGAGCATTGAGGGTTTTCATAAGAAAACTTTATCATGTTTACCTTTTCTCTCGGTGAAAATTTTTCTCCCCTGGCTGCCCCGACAACTGTGACATTTAAGAGTAAAAGTAGAAAAAACTCGCTTGGGCTGCAGGTTTTTTTGTCGTTGTGATTTTAGCTGCTAGTAGTTAAGTAATTTACTCCATTTTAACAAGTCATAAACAATTAACAAAATTTCTAAAAAATCCGATAGATAGATAAGCTTTTCAACAATATTTGGTTGTCACTATGTTTAGGAAAGAGTTTCAAGACGTCATTACCAAGACGGGGATGGTTCCCCTCAAGGACCTGCGTCCTCTTTTAATGGATAAAGATCCCAATGTGATTTCTGAACTTGGGCTTACTGCTTTTGATTTTTTTGATGATGTTAAGTTTGCAAAACAAGTTGCTGAAACAAATGGCCTCACTTTCATCAATCTGAGTAATGCGAAGATTAGCCAAGAAGTGATTTCGCTCATTAAGAAAACTGATGTCATTAAATACAGAACTCTTCCTATTCAAAAGAAAGAGGGGAAAGTGATTGTTGCGATCTTCGATCCAACAATTAAAGAAAAGCGTGCTGAACTTCATACTCTTTTCCAATTCCCTGTTGAACTCATTGTTACTAATTTAAAAGCTTGGGCCAAGATTTTCGATCGCGTAACTGAGTCCGTTGATGAATTAGTAAACACCATTCGTGAAGTTCAACCTGATAAAATTAATGATGATAAAGTTAAAGAAGAAGATATCGGTGAAGATATTATTAAATATGTGAACCGAATTCTGGCTGAAGCTTTTTTGAAAAAAGCCAGTGATATTCACGTTGAACCTTATGAAAAAAGTTTTAGGATTCGTTTTCGTATGGACGGTTCGCTTGTTGAGGTTCCAAAACCTCCCAAGCAATATCTTCTTCCCATGATCTCTCGTCTAAAAATTATGTCTCAGATGGATATTTCTGAAAGACGTAAGCCTCAAGATGGAAGAATTAAGCTCATGGTAGGTAATCAAGCAATTGATTATCGTGTGTCCTCTTTGCCTACGCTCTTTGGTGAAAAAATTGTTTTGCGTCTTCTTGACCAAAGTAACTTGCAATTAGATATGACGAAACTGGGATTTGAGAAAAAACAAATTGATGTTTTTAAAAATGCAATTTCTCAGCCTTATGGTATGTGTTTGGTTACGGGACCTACTGGTTCCGGTAAGACCACAACTCTCTATTCTGCCTTAGCTGAACTTAATAAAATTGATGTAAACATTTCAACGGTTGAAGACCCTGTGGAATTTAACCTAGAAGGGATCAACCAGGTGAACATGAGAAAAGAGGCAGGACTTACCTTTCCTGTTGCTCTTAAAGCCTTTTTACGTCAAGACCCAGATATTATCATGGTGGGAGAGGTCAGAGACTTTGAAACAGGTGAGATTGCTGTAGAGGCTGCTCTTACAGGACACTTGGTTCTTTCTACTTTGCACACCAATGATGCCCCTTCAACAATAACTCGTCTTTTGAATATGGGAATTGAGCCTTTTCTTGTGACAGGCGCGTTTAACGTAGTAGTGGCTCAGCGTCTTTGTCGTAAGATTTGTACTCAATGCAAAGAACCTGATCCCCGCGTTACTAAAGATCAGTTGATTTCATGTGGTGTGGCTCCTGTCTCTGCTGAGAAAATTACTGTTTATCATGGAAAGGGCTGTGAATACTGCAGTGGCACAGGCTACAAGGGCCGTGTGGCTATTTATGAAGTTATGGACGTGAGTCCGGCAATCAAAGAACTGATTTTAAAAAATCCTTCTGCAGAAGATTTAAAAAAGCAGGCCATCAAAGAAGGAATGAAGACACTACGTATGGCCGCATTGACCAAAGTCGCTCAAGGAATGACAACACTTGATGAAGCTATCACGAACTCTAGTTCGGATCGCTTTTAGAGAGAGGAAACTATGGCTGGTTATGATAAAACAAGCGGGGGAACTGGTTCAGTACATTCTGGACAGACTCATGCTGACTTAAAAATTCAGCAGCTTTTTAAATTCATGGTGGATAATAAAGCCTCAGACTTGCACCTTGTTGTAGGCTCCCCCCCAGGAATGCGCATTCATGGTGAGATTGTAAAAATTAAAATTCCTGCACTTAAGCCAGATGATACTAAAAGACTCATTTATCAAATTTTGACTGAAGAACAAAAAAGTGAATTTGAGAAAAATCTTGAGTTGGATTTTTCTTTCGGGATTAAGGGACTCGCTCGTTTTCGTGCCAATATCTTCTATTCTAAAGGCGCAGTGTCGGGAGTTTTTCGTCAAATTCCAAGTGTGATTCCTGATTTTAAATCACTCAATTTACCCAATACCCTTCTTACGATGACTGACGTAAGTAACGGCCTCATTCTTGTTACGGGGCCTACTGGATCTGGTAAGTCTACAACCCTTGCTTCATTGATCGATCGTTTGAACGAAAAAGAAGCAGGACACATTATTACTCTCGAGGATCCTATTGAATTCGTGCATCAGCATCGTGGTTGTATTGTGAACCAACGTGAGATTGGGGCAGACTCTCTGGAGTTTAGTGCTGCCCTAAAAAGTCTTTTGCGTCAGGACCCAGATATCGTCCTAGTGGGTGAATTGCGTGACGCTGAAACTATTGAAGCCGCTCTTACTATTGCTGAAACTGGACACTTAGTTTTTGGAACCTTGCACACCAACTCTTGCGTACAAACGATTAACAGAATTATCAACGTATTTCCTGCTCACCAGCAGGTCCAAGTAAGGACACTTCTTTCTTTCGTGTTGCAGGGAGTGGTTTCACAGCAGTTGATTCCTAAAAGTTTCGAATCTGGTCGCTGTATGGCCATGGAGATTTTAATTCCAACTCCTGGTATTCGAAACTTAATGAGAGAGGATAAAGTTCATCAGATTTATTCACAGATGCAAATCGGCCAGGATAAATCAGGTATGGTGACGATGAATCAAAGCTTAAAGAGACTTGTCGATACTGGTCTTATCAGTGTGGAAAGTGCCATGGGGTATACAACAGCTCCAGAAGAACTAGCAGGGATGTTGGGACTTAAAGGCAAAGGCTAAGATCTATGGGTGTTTGGAAGTGGGAAGGATTAGATAAAAGCGGTAAAAAAACTCGGGGTGAGCTTCAGGCTAAAACCGAGCGAGAGGTGCGTAAACTTTTGCGTGCTGAAGGTATACGCATTAAAAAAGTGATCCCTCCTTCTATCTTCGAATTTGACTTGGGGGAATTTCTTGTTGAAAAAGGCTTTGCCACCTCTTTTAGCAATGCCGAACTTTGTCAGTTTACCAAGCAGTTTGCCACCATGATTGCTGCTGGTGTGCCTATTCTTCAATCACTTGAAATCCTTTATAAGGCTGAAAAAAATCCAACCTTAAAACGTGCTGTAAAAAATATTGCTCAGGAAGTGGGAGAGGGTAAAACACTTGCCGAGGCCATGAGCAAACAGTCTGGTTTTACCCGAATGTATTGCAATCTTGTTAAAGCTGGTGAAGCCGGGGGTGTACTCGAAACGATTCTTAGAAAATTGGCTTCCCATCTTGAGCGACAAGAGCAAATCAAAAACAAAATTAAGTCAGCAATGACTTACCCTACAATCGCAACTGTCGTCGGTATTGTCGTTGTCTGGGGTTTAATGGTCTTTATCGTTCCAAAATTTATGGAAATGCTAACGGAGACCAATCAGAAGCCTCCTTTCATCACACAACTTGTTATTGATACTTCGGTCTTTATGCAAGAGTGGACTCCTATTATGGGACCTGCTTTTTTTGTCGCGCTGATTTTTATAAATGTTTGGCGCAAGAGCCCTGTGGGAAAACCCGTCTTTGATAAAATAACCATGAATCTTCCTTTATTTGGTGGAATTATTATCAAAGGAAACATGGCTTCTTTTACTCGTACTCTTTCCACCATGCTTTCCTCTGGCGTTGCCCTTATTGATTCACTTGAAATTTGTTCCGAAACAATTGATCAGACCTATCTTGTTCGCGATATACGTGGAATTCGTAAAGCTGTGACTGAGGGGCAAACTTTTGCTGACCCTCTTTCAAAAATCAATTATATCCCCAATATGGTGACCCAAATGGTGAAAGTGGGCGAACAGACTGGTCGCTTGGATGAGATGCTAGAGCGTATTGCCGATGTTTTTGAAGAAGAAGTGAACCGTTTGATTGAAGCGATGACCAAAATGATTGAACCTATGATTATCGTCGTTCTTGGTGGTCTCGTTGCTGTGATTCTTGTGGCCATGTATCTGCCTATCTTTATGGCCGCTGGTGGTCAGGATGAAGAAGGTGGTGGAGGAGCTAAAGATCCTGGTGGTGAATAAAAAAAAGCCGGTCTCTGACCGGCTTTTTTATTAGGTTATCAGTTTAAATTAAAAGCCAGGAGTCTGATTCTTAAGGATCTTGTTTTCGTTAATAAGCCATAAGTCACGTGTTGTGTTATCGGAAGAAATCTTACCGGCTGCTCCAGCTGAAAAAGTGTCACCATTGGTCGCTACAATAGCAAGTTTGATATCACCAGCCACTGCAGAAGCTCCCCCTACAGCAACAGTTAGGGTTGGGGAAATTTGGTGACCACCATCTGCGCAGACTGCACCGTTTTGGCTGGCCACAAGGTTAGTACCGGTATTATCAGTCGTAAAACCAAAAACATAGTAACCTCTGGCTGGTCTGGAAATACCCATACTGGCAAGGCAGGTAGAGTAAGTATCCCATTCACCCATAAAAGCAGTTTCTGCAGAATAAACTGAGGCTAGAATAAGTTTGGCTTCAGAGGTTTTCGCTTTGGCTTGATAGCGTTTAAAGTTGGGAACGGCTACAGTAGCAAGAATACCGATAATCGCCACAACCACCATCAATTCCACAAGGGTGAAACCAGTAAAGTTTGTAATGAGCTTTTTCATACTTAACTCCCGCTTAGTTACAACTTATACGACGTTATGTTGGCGTCTTCATACAGTGTTCTAAGCATCTGCAATTTGTTACTTAATATATATATATACTACCATTAGTTTAGCACAAACGGCTTTTGAGTCTATAACGAAAAAACGTTGGGATATTAAAATTCTAAGTACCAGCTTTTGTGGTCCGCTTTTTCTACTTATTTACTTGTGTTTTTTTCGGATGCTTGTTCACTTTTAAAATTTGCCAATTTTTCTGGGCGTAGTATTTCCCTTGAGTTGATTTCAGGTAACTTCGTCCTTCCGCGTCCTTAAAATCGCAAGAGTCTTTCGTCGGACCATTGAGGCAGTTGAGGTCAAGCTGAGCCTTGAGGGCATAAATATTTTGTCTGTACTTTTCTTTCAAGACGCCTTCTGGGGTTTTGTCTAAAGTTGTTTTTAATAGTAAATAGGCGTCGTTGTATTCACCTTGCTCAGCTTTGAGCTTGGCCATAAGTGAAGGAAGAAAAGGGATATGTTGTTTGGTCAACGGGTGATTAAGAATGCGCTCGTAGTACTTGTAAGCCCGTTCACCATCGTTCATCTCAAAGTAGGCATGGTAGCCTAAAAAGTAATTAAGCCAAAAATCGTCTGGAAAAACTTTGATACCTGCTTCTAGGATTTGGTCAGCTCCCAAAAGATCGTCTTTAATAACTGACAGATATTGTCCACCATAATAGTAAGCTTCGTAAAAATTTGGATCAATAGTGATGATTGACCTAAATCGCAGATACATCCAAGAGTTGAGATCTTTTTTCTTATAGTGTGAGATGTCCGATTCAAGAAGAGTTTGTACCCACAAGAGACTTGAGATCATGCGCTTGTTGCCCATGCTTAAAATACTCAGGGCTTTTTCATTAAGGTTTACTGCGCTCTCTTGTTTGGGAACAATAAGTGGGGGTTCGGTTGTTTCAATATTTAAAGCATAGATCCCAAAAAGGACTATTGAAAAAGTCGCACTCCAGAGTACATTAAATAAGAATTTGTCTTTCTTTGGTCTCATAGGTCGATTTTACGACGAGTTAGTGTTAAAAAGAAGTATGATTGAATTTAATAAGGTAGAAAAAATTTATCAAACGGATTTTTGGGCTAAATCCTTTAAGGCCCTTGATGAATTAAGTTTTCGTATCGAAAAAGGGGCTTTGGTTGGCTTCTTGGGAGCTAACGGAGCTGGAAAAACTACTTCTATCAAGATTCTCTTAAAGTTTATTAAGGCCAACAGGGGTGAGGTGATTTATAGCACCGAACTGGGAAAAAATATGAAAGAGATTTTTTCCCGCATTGGTTATATCCCCGAAAGACCCTATTTTTATCCCCATCTGTCAGGTTATGAGTTTCTTAATTTGATGGGAAGTTTAAATGATATTCCTTCGTCTGTTGTTCGCCAACGGATCAAGGAGTGGGGGGAGCGATTTGAAATTACATTCGCCCTTGATCGACAAATCAGAAGCTATTCCAAAGGAATGCTCCAACGTTTGGGGTTTGTCGCTGCTCTTATTCACGATCCACGCCTTCTTATTTTAGATGAACCCCTATCGGGATTGGACCCTATGGGGAGACGAGATTTAAAGCAGGCCTTGATTGAGCTTCATAAAAACGGCAAAACAGTCTTCTTTAGTAGCCACATCGTTTCAGATGTCGAAGAGATTTGTAATAAGGTTGTCTTTTTAGAGAAAGGCAAACTTGTTTACGAAGGCTCTATTGATCAATTGATAGCAACGAACATTAAGGCACACTACTCTTTTACTTTGCATAATCCAGGTCGCTTGCTCCTTCCAGGGGAACTGATTCATAGTACAGCCGATGGTCTTTGCACTTATGATGTTCCTCTTGAGTCTAAAGATGTTTTTTTAGCAGAGGCTTTGAAACAAAAGATCAACGTACTTTCGATGAATCCTAATCGTCCTAGCTTAGAAGAAATTATTTATAAAATTCGAAGTTAATTATGAAGAATGATTTTAAAAAAATTTTTATCATTGCTCGATATACTTTTATGGAAATCTATAAAAGTAAAATTATGATGAGCATTGTTTTTTTAGGCTTAGCCTTGATCGTCGTGAGTTTTGTCGCTTCAGAATTTAGCTACGGTGTTCCAGAGCGTATTGCCTTAGATTTTGGCTTCGGTTCGTTGACTCTTTCATCTGTGGGCATGGCCATCTTTATTGGGGTGAACCTTATTGCCAAAGAAATTGAAAATAGAACAGTCTACATGACTCTTTCTCGTCCGGTACGACGTTATTCATTTCTTCTGGGAAAAATTTTAGGACTTTCCTGTATCCTTTGGGTCAATATTCTGCTTTTGGGGATTTTGAGTATCGGTTTTTTCCTCTATTTAGGAGGGGAGTTCACTCCCTTGCTTCTATGGATGATCTTTTTTGCTTTTCTTGAGGCTCTTTTGGCTATGCTCATTGTTATGCTTTTTTCACTGGTGACCAATATTACGATGTCAGTGGTTTATACCCTGGCCATCTATATTGCAGGTCACGCAATTAATGATCTAAGTCTACTCCCTTATGTGAAAGCAAATCCTTGGTTAGAAGAAACCATCAATTTGTATTCATGGCTGTTTCCTAATTTTTCAAAAATTAACATCAAAGATTATGCTATTTATAAACAAAACCTCTCTCTTGTTTATCTTAGCAGTGCTGGTGCTTATGCCTTGTGCTATGCCACCATGCTTTTGATGCTTGCTGGACTCATTTTTCAAAAGAAAAACCTGGATTAATCATGCCTGCACTTTTACTTGTTTTTTTCTTTGTTTTTGGCGCCATTATTGGAAGCTTTCTCAATGTTTTGATCCATCGTCTGCCTTTGGGGGAAAATTTTGTGTTCCCACGTTCGCGCTGCCCCCACTGCCAAAAGCTGATCGTATGGTATGAAAATATCCCCCTTTTGAGTTTTCTTTTTCTCAAAGGACGCTGCTCCTCATGCAAAGGTGAAATTTCTAAACGTTATCCCTTGGTTGAGCTTTTGACAGCTCTGGCTGCAGTTTACCTTTCCTATTTTGCTTCTTTGACCCTCCCTGGGATGCTTGTTTTTATATTTCAGATGCTCGTTTTTTGTATTTTGTTGGTGCACTTTTTTATTGATTGGAAACATCAAATCCTTCCAGATTCCCTTAATCTTGTTTTAGGCGCGGCCTTCTTGGCTTACGCTCTTATTCATTTTTCTTGGCAACATTGGGTCATTGGTGCAGCCGTAGGGGCAGGTTTTCCTCTTTTGGTGACTTGGCTTTTTTATCTGACCCGTGGACAAATTGGTTTGGGGGGCGGGGACATTAAGCTTTTTGGAGTTCTAGGAATTTACTTAGGACCTCTGGCCATTATTCATACCATTTTTTTGAGTTGCTTCGTTGGCGCTCTCTATGGTGGAGGAGCTATTTTGCTTAAGAAAATGGATAAATCGAAGCCCATTGCCTTTGGCCCTTTTATTATTTTTGTGGCCCTTCTTCAGATTTTTTTCCCCTCATTTTTTGCTGACTACCTCATCTTTGTCTGATTTCCTTGAAATTGCGTCTTTTTAACGGCTATAATGATATAAGTACTAAATTAAGAGGAAGGCGCATATCAAAAACCCTAACGTGAATATTGATACCCAAGAGCTGATCAAAAAGGGTGTCAACTATGTCAAAGATACCTTCAATCTTCGACCGAAGACTGTCGTGGGGATCGATCTTGGTTCAAAATCTATTAAGGTTGCCGAGTTAGTTAAAACGAAAGGGGAAAATTTTAAGCTTTCCAAATATGCAGCTGTTGATCTTCCTGAAGGTACAATTATGGAAGATGAAATCGTCAAAGAAGACGATTTGATTAAAGCCATTCAGAAGGCTTGTCGTGATGCCAAGATCAGTGCCGAGGTTGCTTGTATTGGTCTATCAGGCATGAATACAACCGTTAAAAAGTTACAAATGCCTGCAGGTAATGACGAAGAAATTGAAGATCAGATTTTTTGGGAAGCTGAACAATATATCAACTTTTCACCCGAAGAAGCTGCCATTGGTTTTCATAAAATTGGTGCGAATGAAGGGGGCGGGGTTGACGTCATTTTAGGTGCAGCCAAAAATGAATTGATCCAGCGTTTTAAAGAGGTTGTTGAAAAGACGGGTTTGATTGTTAAGATTGTAGACTTGAACGTTCTCGCTTTAGTGAACGTTTTTGAGTATGTTCTTGAAGAAACTCTAGTTGAGCCTAATGTTTCTTGGCTTCTTGTGGAAATTGGAGCTCAGAAAACTAATTTTGTTATTTATAGAAATAAATCCTTGGTTTTTAGTAAAGAAATTGCCTTTGGCGGAATGATGATCACAGAAGAGATTCAGCGTCGTTTGGCCGTCAATTTTGAACAAGCAGAAGATTTAAAAACTCGCGTGGATGAGAATGGAAATCTTCCAGAAAACGTCGTTGAGATTATTAACGAAATGCTGGAAAACTTTTTTGGTGAAATTAAAAAGACCATTGATTTTTATCTAAAAACGACATCTGACGAAACCTTTGCTCGTTGCTATCTAGCGGGTGGTTCTTCAATGCTTGCAGGTTTAATCTCCAATTTAGAGGAACTTCTTGATCTCGAAGTTGAGATTCTCAATCCTTTTACTCGTTTCCAATATGATGATCGTAAAATTGACGAAAGTCAGATTGGAACCATTGCCTACACCGGCGTTGTTGCCCTTGGCCTGGCGATGAGGGAGTGGAAGAAATGATTGAAATTAACCTCATTGCGAAGAAAAAAGTCTCTCGCCTTCCAGTGATTCTGGGGATTGATCTTAACGTTATCAATTTTAAAGCATTGCTTCTTGCCATTGTCTTTGGCTACCTTGGTAAAACTTACCTTGAAGCTAGTTGGAATTCGGAGGTAAAGGCTAAAGAAGATGCAACCCTTAATATCACAAACGAAATTAAAGAGTTTGATGAGAAGACGAAAGATAGCAAGGAATTAAAAAAGGTTCTCGATGCTTACACTAAGCAAATGGCCAAGCTTAAAGAACGTGAAAAGGTTGTTGAAGAAGTTTTAAAGAAAAGAAATAACCCTCGCGCCTTATTAGAACGTTTGGCCAGAAATACTCCTTCTGACCTTTGGTTCACATCCCTTTCGATTAATTCTGATCAAATGCTTGAGATTAAGGGACGCTCACTTTCTTATAAAAGTATCGGTGATTTTTCAGTGCTTGTGAGTGAATCGAAATTTATGAATGGTCGTAAGCTTGAACTTAAGGCTTCCGAAACCATTGAAGAAAAAGAGGGTGAATCCTCTCGACGTGTTGAATCGTTTATCCTTGTTGGAAAAGTGGAGTCACTCTAATGGATAAAATTTTAGCCAATCTCCACATTGTTGTTTTGCTTTTATTTGCTATGGGGCTTTATTCCACCTATACAGAATATACAGATAAACTGGATGCAGCCGAGGGGCAATTTAATTCTGAAACTGAACGTTTAGATAAAAAGAAAAAAGAATACAAATCGATTGAAGCCTATAATAAAGATATTGAACGTGCCAGAGTTGATTTGGAGTTGGCCCGCGAAGCGATCGAAAAATTGCAAAAACAACTTCCTAGCGAAGTGTCTAACACTGAAAACTTGGAAATTCTTTCTTCCATTGCTTCAGCTTTGAATATCAAGAATGTTTCTTTAACTCCGGGTCAAGAAGAAGACCGTGGTTTTTATATTGCCAAGGAATATGGATTAAAAGCCAGTGGAACCTTCCTGCAGTTCATTATTTTTTTCGAGCGTTTGGCAAAGGAACAGCGATTGTTTAACGTCAAAAATGTCAGTTTGACTATTGGAGGCCATCGTCAAAAAGGTCGTTTCCAAATGATTGATGGTGATATCAGGGTTGAGGCTTATAAGTATAATTCTAACTACAAAGAAAGTAGTGGGGTTGATGAGATTGAGAAAGAAGCTAAGACTCCAGATAAACCTCGCAAACGTAGAAAAAAAGCTAAAGCAGCAGGAGATGAAGAATGAGTTCAATGCAAAAGGTTGTATTGTTAGTTCTTCTGTTTGGAATAGCGAATTGCTGGGGGGCTGATTCAGATTCAGGCCAAAGTGGCGAGCGCGAATACACCTTTTTTAAAGGTGAAAAAACAACAATTAAAAATCCTTTCGAGTTACGTGATCCCTTTAAAGAAGAAATGATGAAGCGTGCGACTAAAAAGAGACCTTCAGTTTCAGGAGCTGTAGCTGAAGGAAACTTGTTTTCTAACGTTCCAACCATTGAAAGTGTAAGCTCGCTTGATAAAATTCGTCTCGTAGGGGTATTGCTGGGAAAAGAGCGTCGAGCTTTGATTCGGGTGGGGAATGGCAAAGACAGCAAAGACATCATAATCCTTAAAGAAGGCATGAAAGTTGGTGTTGATAATGTTGAATTGAAAGCCATTCTTCCGGGCGGTGTGGTGTTTGTTGAAAAAATTCGAAACGTCTACGATCAGGATGAGTATTTAGAAACCGTGATCCCTGTTTCGGCGGATTGATCGGACCATTTGTCGGACCATTTTATTTTTTAGCTTTTCCAAAGAAATTAATGATATACTTTTCTTTGTAAAACCTTATGGACGAGGGGTTATGCGAAAAGGATTTCACATCATCAAGACGACTCTAGTCTTATCAATGTTTGTCTGC
>JACCEE012043283.1_pt1 | contig 25462 bp, 22 predicted proteins | sample 7449931 | NCBI WGS metagenome assembly JACCEE01 (sample SAMN15323457, study PRJNA562643) | freshwater metagenome | isolation source: river surface water | place: USA:Blue River Watershed | collected 2017-08-19 | reverse complement strand
CGACTCGGCATAAAAAGGTGTGGTGTTGAGTACCACCACTGCCTGATCGCCTGCCTTGACCTTGGTCACCGCAATGCCATCACGGTAGAGCGCAGTCACGATGGCCTTCTCCTCTAAACGCTCATAGCCCACAAACACCGTCGAGGCTCCGGAGTACTCAAGGGTATCGGCCGCCTTGAATTTGCCGGCGGCACGGGCCTGCTCACGCTGACGCGCCATGGCAGCCTCAAATCCCGACTCGTCAACATCCACACCGCGTTCACGGCAGACATCGGCGGTAAGGTCCAGCGGAAACCCAAACGTGTCATAGAGCGTGAATGCCGTTTGGCCGTCTAACTTCCCGCCCTTGGCAAGGCCAGCCAACGCTGTGTTCAGGATGCCCATGCCTTTTTCCAGCGTCTCACCGAAACGCTCTTCTTCTTGCTTGAGTGTTGCAGCCACACGCTCAGCATGTTTGGCAAGCTCAGGGTATGCGGCGCCCATCTCCTTCACGAGGTCAGCAACTAAGTTGTAGAAGAAGGGTTGTGCCTGGCCGAGTTTATGGCCATGCCGCAAGGCCCGCCGAATGATCCGACGCAGCACATAGCCACGGCCCTCGTTGCCGGGAATGACACCGTCGACGATTAAAAACGAGCATGCACGAATGTGGTCGGCAATCACGCGCAAGGAGGGATTCGCAAGATCCTTGCAGCCCGTCTCGCGGGCCACTGCCTTGATCAGGCTCTGAAAGAGATCAATTTCATAGTTGCTGTGAACATGCTGAAGCACCGCCGCGATCCGCTCCAATCCCATGCCGGTATCCACGCAGGGTTTTGGCAGTGGGGTGAGCGTGCCCGACTCGTCACGCTCGAATTGCATGAACACAAGATTCCAGATCTCAATGTAACGGTCACCGTCAGCCTCGGGGCTTCCAGGAGGGCCACCCCAGACATCGGGACCATGGTCATAGAAGATCTCGCTGCAGGGGCCGCAGGGGCCCGTATCGGCCATCTGCCAGAAGTTATCGCTCGCATAGCGCGCACCCTTGTTATCACCAATGCGCACGATGCGTTCCTTTGGCACCTTGATCTCATTGGCCCAGATATCAAAGGCCTCGTCATCGTCTTGGTAGACCGTCACCCACAAGCGGTCAGCGGGCAGTTTGTAGACCTGGGTCAGGAGCTCCCAGGCATGCTGTATTGCTTCTCGTTTGAAATAATCACCAAAGGAAAAATTTCCCAGCATTTCGAAAAACGTGTGGTGCCGTGCGGTATACCCGACATTTTCAAGATCGTTGTGCTTGCCGCCCGCCCTTACGCTGCGCTGCGACGAGGTTGCGCGCTTGTACGGCCGTTGCTCTCGACCCAGAAATACATCTTTGAACTGGACCATGCCGCTGTTGGTGAACAATAAGGTGGGATCGTTCGCCGGCACCAGGGGGCTTGATGGCACAATGGTGTGCTGTTTGGATTCGAAAAAACGAAGGAATTTTTCGCGAATTTCAGAGACATTCATGGTCGGTACAGGTCACGCTCGGTTGAGGGGAAGTCAATAGAAACCTAGGAATCCCCTTAGTTTACCGGGGATACCGGCTGTGAAAGAATCCAGAGGTTTTACGCAGTCCCAGAGGAGGGGTTTTTATGCGGATCTACAACCGCCGGGATTTCAATGCCGGGCTCTTATTTATGGCAATTGGGGCGTACTTTGCCATCTATGCCCAGGAATACTCTCTTGGCACGGCCAACCGCATGGGCCCGGGTTATTTCCCCACCCTGCTCGCTGTGATCATGCTGGCGCTTGGCTTGATCGTATTTGTCATGGCCTTTTTAAAGGTCGAAGAGCAAGAGCCCCCAGAGGCCACCGACTGGCGCGGCATATTGCTCGTTCTTGGTGCGGTGCTGTCATTCGCAATGCTTTTGCCCATCGCGGGATTTCTCATCTCCGTATTAGTGCTGGTCGGCCTCGCCGGCGCCGCGAGCAAAGAATCCAAGCCGAAGGAAACGGCAATCCTCGCCGTCGCGCTGGTGATCTTTGCAATCGCCGTGTTTGGATACGGACTTGAACTCCAGTTCCCAATTATTCCTCCGATATTGGCGAACTAAACGCAGCCAGCCCGAAAGGTGTTCTGAATCATGGATCTATTAGCAAATCTCGCGCTGGGCGCAGCCACCGCCTTTACGCTGGACAATCTCTTTTATTGTTTTATCGGTGTCTTGTTGGGCACGCTGATTGGGGTGCTGCCGGGCATCGGGCCCCTGGCCACGATCGCCATGCTGCTGCCGATCACCTACAAAATGACCGACCCCTCCACGGCACTGATCATGCTGGCCGGCATCTACTACGGGTCGCAGTACGGGGGCTCCACCACCGCGATTCTGGTGAACCTTCCGGGTGAATCGTCATCTGTCGTCACGACATTGGACGGGTACCAGATGGCGCGCCGTGGCCGGGCTGGCGTGGCACTCGCCACCGCAGCGTTGGCGTCGTTTTTTGCAGGCACGGTCGCAACGTTTCTGATTGCCGCCTTTGCACCGCCACTTGCGGAAGTCGCCTTCAAGTTTGGTCCTGCCGAATACTTTTCGCTCATGGTGCTGGGCCTGATTGCCGCCGTGGTACTGGCCCACGGCTCGATCATCAAAGCACTGGGCATGGTGGTGATCGGCTTGCTGCTGGGCATGATCGGAACCGATGTGAACTCCGGCTCGGCTCGGTTTACCTTGGGCATCCCGGAGCTCTCCGATGGCATTGAATTTGCCGTGATTGCCATGGGCATGTTTGGCTTTGCCGAGATTATTTTTAATCTAAAACAGGCTGAGGCCCGCGACCTTCTGAAAGAAAAGGTCACCAACTACATGCCCAACAAGGAAGACTGGAAGCGCGGCAGCCCTGCTGCGGTCCGAGGCACCGTGTTGGGGTCGTTCCTGGGCATCCTGCCCGGAGGCGGCGCTATTTTGTCGTCGTTTTCCTCGTACGCCATTGAGAAAAAGCTCTCGAAAAAACCGCAGGAATTTGGCAAGGGAGCCATCGAAGGCGTGGCCGGCCCCGAAGCAGCCAACAACGCCGGTGCACAGACATCGTTTATCCCAATGCTCACGCTGGGCATTCCCACCACACCTGTCATGGCGCTGATGATCGCGGCCATGATGATTCACAACATTCAGCCTGGCCCCCAGGTGATGACCAGCAACCCCACACTCTTCTGGGGCCTGATTGTCTCAATGTGGGTGGGCAATCTTATGCTGGTGATTCTGAACCTGCCACTGATTGGCCTGTGGATCAAACTGCTGCAGGTTCCGTATCGCTTTCTGTATCCCGCGATTTTGCTGTTCTGCTGCATCGGTGCCTACAGCCTGAACAACAATCCTTGGGATGTGCTGATGACCATTCCGTTTGCCATCCTGGGCTACTACTTTAAGAAGTGGCATTGCGAACCCGCGCCACTGCTGATGGGCTTCATTCTTGGCGAACTCATGGAAGAGTACCTGCGGCGAGCGCTCACGATTTCGCGTGGCGATTGGATGGTGTTTATCGACCGTCCCCTGTCAGCGACCCTGCTGGGCATCGCAGTACTTCTGCTGATTATTGTGGCCTTGCCGTTCATTCGTAAGAAGCGTGACGAGGCCTTCCAGGGCGAAGATTGATGTCGGTAGCACGTGTTGCATTTCTCGGGCTTGGCGTGATGGGCGGCCCCATGGCGGGCCACCTCGCCAAAGCAGGCCACCATGTCACGGTCTACAACCGTACCCGCTCCAAGGCCGAGCAATGGTGTAAAGAACACGCCACCGGCCAAGTGACTGTGGCTGACACGCCGAAACAGGCTGCCCAGAACGCGGAACTGGTGTTCTCGTGCGTCGGCAATGATCACGACCTTCGTGACATCACCATCGGCGAACACGGCGCCTTCCAGGCGATGCAGCCCGGCACGGTCTTCGTGGATCACACCACGGCATCTGCACAGATTGCCCGTGAATTAGGGCAGGCTGCCCGCGAGCGCGGTTTTGAATTTCTGGATGCGCCGGTCTCGGGTGGCCAGGTGGGCGCTATCAATGGCGCCCTCACCGTCATGGTCGGAGGGGATGCCGCCGCGTTTGAGAAGGCCAAACCGTTTGCGCTAGCGTTCTCGAAAGCGTTCACCCATGTAGGGGACCACGGCTATGGGCAACTCGCCAAAATGGTCAACCAGATCTGCGTGGCCAGTGTCATCCAGGGCCTGGCCGAGGGCGTGAATTTTGGCCAGAAGGCAGGGCTCGACATGAGGCTCGTGCTGGAGATTATCAGCAAGGGGGCGGCACAGTCGTGGCAGATGGAGCACCGTGGCCCCACCATGATCGAGAATGTGTTTGACTTTGGATTTGCGGTCGATTGGATGCGCAAAGACCTGGGGCTATGCCTCGAGGAATCCAAGCGTAACGGGGCGGCGTTGCCAGTGACCGCCCTGATCGACCAGTTTTACAGCGATATTCAACGCGCCGGGGGCCAACGATGGGATACTTCGAGTCTGATTAAACGACTCCAGTAATTCCATGGCGGTTTTTACCCCCGTTTCTGAAGACCGACTCAACGCGCTGCTTACCCGATTCGATCTTGGCGAACTCGTCGCCTTCGAAGGGATCGCATCGGGTATTGAAAACACCAACTACTTTGTCGACACCACAACGGGCCGGTTTGTACTCACACTTTTTGAAAAGCTCTCGGCCCAGGAGCTTCCGTTTTATCTGGAGCTCATGCGGCACCTGGCCGACCGCAGTGTGGCCTGCCCACGGCCGATGGCCGACCGCCACGGCCAGCTACTGCAAACCTGCGAAAACAAGCCCGCCTCGCTCGCCACGCGTCTGAAGGGCAGCTGGCAGCCCGACCCCAGCCCCCGGCATTGCGAACTGCTTGGGGCCGCCATCGCCAGCGCACATCTGGCCGTGGTCGATTACACCGGCACGCAACCCAATATGCGCAGCCTGCCGTGGTGGACGCAGACCATTCCGCTGCTTCTGCCCTATGTCACGCCCGAACAGTCCAACGTACTTCAAGATGAGCTTGCCCATCAGCAGCGCTTTGCGCAGACTGCACTGGCGCAAGGCCTCCCACGCGGCGCCGTTCATGCCGATATTTTTCGGGATAACGTGTTGTTCGAAGAAACACCGAATGGTCCAGTGCTGGGCGGGTTCATCGACTTCTATTTTGCCGGGGTCGATACCTTTGTGTTCGATCTCGCGGTCGCCGTGAATGACTGGTGCATTCGCTTTGATGCGCACGACACCGGAGAACTCGTGAACGAAAAATACGATGCCATGATGAAGGGCTACGCCTCGGTTCGGCCGCTCTCAGCCCAGGAACATACCGCGTGGCCCATCGCCCTACGGGCCGCCGCACTACGCTTCTGGGTCTCTCGGCTCTACGACTGGCATCTGCCACGTAAGGCCGCCATGCTCACCCCCAAAGACCCAAGCCATTTCGAACGCCTGCTCATGGCGCGGCGTGCAAGCGCATGAAGCTTTTGTCGCAGCCCCGCCTGTTGGAATCGCGTGTCGGCCATCGCTGGCTCAGCGCAGGGTTTCGCCTCTTTCATCGGCAGCCCCTGGCCTGGACCATGATTTTGTTCATGTACTGGGCGGCTATGCTGATGATGGCATTTATTCCGTTTGCCGGCAGCATTCTTCCCCTGATTCTTGCGCCCGGCTTATCGCTCGGATTCATTGAGATTGCACGTGCGATTGATGAACGCCGAAGCCCCTCACCTCCGCTCCTGATCAGTGCATTCCGCTCGCCACAGGCAAAGGCCGTGCTGATGCTAGGCGGCTGGTACCTGGCCGAGATCCTTGTGATTCTGCTGATCAGCATGGTCATCGATGGCGGAGCCATGTTCGCCTGGATCACCACCGGTGCCGTGCCCACTAAAGAACAACTCGACAGTGTGCAGATGGCCGGATTTGTATCGGCTGCACTCTATATCCCCGTCATGATGGCCTTCTGGTTTGCACCACAGCTGGTGGTCTGGTCAGGATTTAGTCCGATGAAGGCGCTGTTTTTTAGCTTTTTTGCGGTCTGGCGTAACAAAGGCGCATTCCTGCGTTATGCCATCACCTGGATTGCACTGACGCTATTTCTTGGCGCAGTCATGGCCTTGATCAACGAGAGCCTTCAACTCGGCCCCAACACCATGACCGCTTTTCTGTTCCCCATCACGTTGATTCTGATGTCGGTCGCCCACGGATCGTTTTACGAGAGCACCAAGGCCGTATTTGGCGATCCCGAGATGGATACGGCAACACCCGAAAACCTTAGCGAGGACGAAGACGACGGCCCTCGTTAGACCAGTCGTCGTTTCAATCTGTTTCTTAGGTCGTTGTCTCAGGCTGCGCGCTACACCGGCTCTATCTTGGCAATCGCCAAGGCCAGCCACTTCACGCCGTCGCGTTTGAAATGAATCTGCGCCCGGGCATCTTCACCCGAGCCCTCGAGACCCACAATCACACCCTGACCGAATCGCGCGTGCGATACCGTCTGGCCGATCCGAAATCCACTGTCGTGGGCCCCGAGCGCAGTGGCGCGCCCCGCGCCACCTGGGCCACTCGGTGACGAGGCTTCGCGCGATCGCGAGCCCCAGGCAGTGCCCCCACGGGCACCACCATAGGATGTGCCACCGGTTCGGCCGTACGAACTGCCGCCTTCGTAGTTCATGAATCCGCCGCCCATGGCGCCACGGGCATCCAGACGCGGTGTTAACCAACGCACATGGTTCTCGGGGAGTTCATCAAGAAAGCGGCTGCGCATGTTGTAGCGGGTCTGGCCATGCAGCATACGGGTCTGGGCGAGCGACAGATACAGCTTTTGTCGGGCACGGGTGATCGCGACGTACATGAGGCGCCGTTCTTCCTCCAGGCCATTGGGTTCGGTCACGGAGTTTTCGTGGGGAAAGAGGCCCTCTTCCAGACCCGTGATAAACACCACATGAAACTCCAGGCCCTTGGCCGAGTGCACGGTCATCAGCTGTACCGCCTCTTGACCCTCTTGGGCCTGGTTATCGCCAGCTTCAAGCGATGCGTGGGATAAGAACGCCACCAAGGGGGGCATGGTGATCTCGCCGTCATCCGAGACCCGCTCTCCCTCTTCCGAGATAAAGGCTGCGGCAGCGTTGATCAGTTCTTCAAGGTTCTCGACACGATCACGGCCGTCACGTTCCGACTGGTAGTGGGCCATCAGCCCAGACTTCTCATTGACCAGCGCCACCAACTCGTTGAGCTTTGCGCCCTGGCCATCAAACCGCATGGATTCTATCAGCCGGACAAACCCGGCCAACAGTGTGCCCGCCTTGCCCTCGAGATGGGGCACCGCGGAATAAAGGCTGCACCGCAAGGCCATGGCCTTGTCTTGCAACTGCTCAATGCTTCGAGCACCAATCCCACGGGCCGGAAAATTCACCACGCGCAAAAACGAGGTGTCGTCGTGGGGGTTCTCCATCAACCGCAGATAGGCCAGCGCATGCTTGATCTCGGCCCGCTCAAAAAATCGCAGGCCGCCGAACACACGGTAAGGAATGCCGGCATTAAACAGGCTGTGCTCAATCACCCGTGACTGGGCATTGCTGCGGTAAAGAATCGCAATCTCGCTGCGGGCGTAGCCCTCATTGATCAACGACCGAATCTCGTCGATTAGCCACTGGGCCTCGAGGCCATCACTGGCGGCCTCCATGATGCGCAGTTGCTCGCCCTCACCGGCATCCGTCCAGAGATTTTTACCGAGTCGTTGGGCATTGTGCCGAATCATGGCATTGGCCGACTCCAGAATATGGCCGCTGGAGCGGTAATTCTGTTCGAGCTTGATCAAGTGCGGCACACGGAATTCCCGCTCGAAATGCTGCATGTTGGCCACATCCGCACCACGAAACGCATAGATCGACTGATCATCGTCGCCCACGGCAAAGACCGCCGTCGAGCCTCCCGAGAGCTGCTTGATCCATGCATACTGCAAGGGGTTGGTGTCTTGAAACTCGTCGATCAGAATATGCCGAAAGCGCATCTGATAGTGGCTGCGCAAAGCTTCATTGCGCTTAAGAAGTTCGACCGAGCGCAGCAACAGCTCACCGAAATCCACTACCCCCTCGCGCTGGCATTGCTCGTCGTAGGCCTGATAGAACTCAATAAATTTCTTGTTGTAACCATCGCTATCGTCGATATCCGCCGCCCGAAGGCCTTGTTCTTTAGCGCTGTTGATAAACGACTGGAGTTGCCGCGGCGGAAATTTTTCATCATCCCAGTTCAACGCCTTGAGCAGGCGCTTGACTGCCGACAGCTGGTCTTGGCTGTCCAGAATCTGAAAGGTGGCCGGCAGACCTGCGTCGCGGTGATGGGCCCGCAGCAATCGATTGCACAGGCCGTGAAAAGTGCCAATCCACATGCCACGCACGTTCACCGGCAACATAGCCCCGATCCGGCTCAGCATCTCTTTGGCGGCCTTGTTGGTAAAGGTCACGGCCAACAGACCTTGGGGGCTGACCTGGCCCGTTGAAATCAGCCAGGCAATGCGGGTGGTAAGGACTCGGGTTTTGCCGCTTCCGGCACCCGCAAGAATCAGCGCCGACTCCGCCGGAAGGGTCACCGCAGCCCGTTGCTCGGGGTTTAAATTGCTCAAAAGATCTGCCATGGGGCCATTGTACGGTTCATCGTTTCGGGGGATCGGCTTGATAAAATCCGAAGATTCCAAATCCCATACACACATCCCCTCTCATGTCATCCGCTGTAGGTCAAACGGGCGAATCCGCCTACTCCCCGAAACGCATCGAATCCCAGGCCCAACAGGACTGGGCAGCCCGCGATGCCTATCGGGCCATCGAACACGATGCACGCTTCCCGAAAGGTAAGTACTACGCCTGTTCGATGCTGCCTTATCCGTCTGGGAAGCTGCACATGGGCCATGTGCGCAACTACACCATCAACGACGTGATGGCCCGCGCCCTGCGCATGCAGGGCTACAACGTGCTGATGCCTATGGGCTGGGACGCCTTCGGACTGCCGGCGGAAAACGCCGCGATGGCCAACAACGTAGCGCCTGCACGATGGACCTACGACAACATCGCCTACATGAAAAAACAGATGCAGTCGATGGGACTGGCCATCGACTGGTCACGCGAAGTCGCCACCTGCGCACCCGATTACTACAAGTGGAACCAGTGGCTCTTTCTCAAAATGCGCGAGAAAGGCATTGCCTATCTGAAAACCGGAACAGTGAACTGGGATCCGATCGACCAGACCGTGCTGGCCAACGAACAGGTGGTCGATGGCCGCGGCTGGCGAAGTGGCGCTGTGGTCGAAAAACGCGAGATCCCGATGTATTACCTTGGCATCACGCAATACGCCGAGGAACTGCTGGGCGACCTGTCACCGCTGGGCTGGCCCGAGCGGGTCAAAACCATGCAGGAAAACTGGATTGGAAAATCCACCGGTGTGCGCTTTGCATTTCCTCACGACATCAAAGATGCCCAAGGCAGCCTGATTCACGACGGCAAGCTCTTCGTATTCACCACACGCGCCGATACCATCATGGGTGTGAGCTTTGTGGCGGTGGCGCCCGAGCATCCCATGGCGACAGCTGCGGCCGCGGGAAACCCCTCGCTGTCTGCCTTCATCGAACACTGCAAAGCCGGGGGTGTGGCCGAGGCCGACATGGCCACCCGCGAAAAAGAAGGCATGCCCACCGGATTGTTTGTGACGCATCCCCTCACCCAGCAGCAGGTGCCGGTATGGGTCGGCAACTACGTGCTGATGACGTATGGCGATGGCGCGGTGATGGGTGTTCCCGCGCATGACGAACGTGACTTTGCATTTGCCAAGAAATACCAACTACCGATTCGACAGGTCATCGCGAAAGCAGAAACTAAGGGACCAGGTTCAGGAGTGTTTTCAGATGCGGCCTGGCAGGAGTGGTATGCCGACAAAGACAATGTCGTGTGCGTGCATTCGGGCGCCTACGATGGCCTTAACCACAGCCAAGCCGTCGATGCCGTCGCCCGCGACCTGGCCGCGATGGGTCTAGGTGAAAAGCGTGTGCAGTTCCGCCTTCGGGATTGGGGTATCTCGCGCCAGCGTTACTGGGGCACCCCCATTCCGATCATTCACTGCGATAACTGCGGCGAAGTGCCCGTGCCCGAAAACGACCTGCCGGTGGTCTTGCCCGAGGATCTGGTGCCCGATGGCAGCGGCAACCCGCTTAACAAAGATGAGCGATTCCTAAAGGTGTCCTGCCCCACCTGCGGCAAACCCGCCCGCAGGGAGACCGACACCATGGACACCTTTATCGACTCGAGCTGGTACTACATGCGCTACTGCTCGCCCGATGCCGCCGCCTCGATGGTGGATGCACGCAACGACTACTGGATGCCCATGGACCAGTACATCGGCGGTATTGAGCATGCGGTGCTCCACCTGCTGTATGCCCGTTTCTGGACCAAGGTCATGCGCGATATCGGGCTCGTTGCATTTAACGAACCCTTTTCGAATCTGCTCACCCAGGGCATGGTGCTCAACGAAACCTACTACCGCGACGATGCTTCAGGCCGAAAAACCTGGTTTAACCCTTCCGATGTCGATGTCCAGTTCGACGATAAGGGCCGCCCGACAAGCGCTATTCTGAAAACCGACGGCCAGCCGGTCATGATGGGCGGCACGGAAAAAATGGCCAAGTCGAAAAACAACGGTATCGATCCGCAGGCCCTGATTGACCGTTACGGCGCCGATACGGCCCGCCTATTCACCATGTTTGCCTCACCCCCGGAGCAAACGCTGGAGTGGTCCGATGCGGGTGTGGAGGGTGCGTTTCGTTTCTTGCGTCGCTTGTGGAGCTTTGCGCACAGCGTTCAGCCCCGATTGGTGGCCGATGGCCTTCAGGCTGGGGGCATCACCGATGCCAAGGCCAAGGACCTTCGTCGGGAGATGCACAGCCTGCTCAAGCAAGCCGACTTCGACATGCAGCGCCGGCAGTACAACACCGTGGTCTCGGCCTGCATGAAAATGTTGAACACCCTAGAAGACGCGGCAAAAGCAGGTAACGCAGGTGATGCAGCCCAAAGCAGCGCCGCCCAGGAGATGAATCAGGCCCTCACCGAAGGGCTCTCCATCGTGCTGCGTGTGCTCTACCCTGTGGTGCCGCACATTGGCTGGACGCTATGGCGTGATCTTGGCTTCGCAGACATCCACGGCGATATGCTCGATGCCGCATGGCCAGTGGTCGACGAGGCCGCGCTGACCCGAGATGCCATCGAGCTTGTGCTCCAGATCAACGGCAAAGTGCGCGGCAGCGTATCGGTCGCATCAAGCGCCTCGCAAGAGGATATTCAGGCGGCGGCGCTGGCCACCGAGGCGTTTACTAAATTTGCCGATGGCAAGTCACCCAAAAAAGTGATTGTCGTGGCCGGCCGGTTGGTCAATATTGTGGTCTGAAGCCATCATGAAAAAAACATTGTCCAGCCGTATCACCCCACACGTTTTGTCACTGGCTGTGGTTTTTTTGCTCAGTGCATCACTGTCGGCGTGCGGATTTCAAATGCGTGACACGATGGGCTGGAAGATACCGTACAACCGAATCAAGCTGATCAGTTACAAGGTCAACGAGCTTGAAGAGGCCAACCGGAAACTTCGAGATCGATCGCGATTTGCATCACAAACATTTGAATACGAAGTCGAGAGCCAGCTTCTGATGCAACCCGGCATGGAGCTCGTAGAAAAAATTACCGATGCCCAAATTGTGCTGTATATCCTTGAGCAGAAAACTGAGCGTCAAGTCTTAGCTTTTAGTAGCGCAGGGCGCCCACGCGAGATTCAAATTGAAATGTTTGTTCGGTTGCGCATCACCGATCACCTCGGCGTAGAGCTTCTTCCCCCGCAATGGATCAGCCAAACGCGCGAACTCACCGTCAACGAAGCCGAGGTGCTCTCCATGACGGCCGGTGAAACCACACTCAGGGATGATATGCAACGTGAACTTGCGTACCAGATTCTTCGCCGACTACGGGCAGTCAAACTGCCGCAATAAGGCATGCAGACACGACTGGATCTGCGCGCGCCCGATGGCCTAAAGCGCACGCTGTCCGCCCACGCAACAGCTTCGATTTGGGTAATCACCGGCGATGACCCCTTGCTCACGGGTGAGGCCGCCGACCAATGCCGCGAGCACTTTCGCAGCCTCGGCGTAACGGAGCGCCAGGTCGAAGTACCCGATCGCAGTTTCGACTGGAAAGGATGGCTCGCCGCAAGCGGCACCGGTTCTCTTTTTTCAGAAAAACGTCTGATGGATGTGCGGCTGCCCACCGGTAAGCCAGGGATTGAAGGCAGCAAAGCAATTCAGGCCTGGTGTGCCCATCCCCCTGAAGATGTGATCTTGCTGGTCAACCTCCCCCGGGCTGACCGGGCTCTGTTGGGTTCATCGTGGTTCTCAGCGTTGGATCAGGCAGGAGTGGTGATCGTGGTGCCCGAACTCTACCGCTCTGATCTGCCGTCATGGGTCAGCCAACGGCTACGCGCCCAGGGCCTCACGGCAACGCCCGATGCGATCGCCTTCATTTGCGATCAGTGCGAGGGCAACCTGATTGCCGCCCACCAAGAGATTCTGAAACTTGCACTGCATGGCGAGAATCTCGGCGCTGCACTCGATGTGCATGACATCAGGGATCATGTCGCCAATGTGGCCCGCTTTAATGCGTTTACTTTGGGAGAGGCCGCACTCGGCCTGGATCGGCCTCGGGCCATTCGCATTCTGCGTGGCCTGAAATCCGAAGCTGAACCTATCCCCTTGGTGCTGTGGGCGCTGACGGAAGACCTGCGCATGCTGGCCCGAACGCAATCGGCGATGGCTAGAGGCCGTACTGCAGACATGGCCATTCGTGAGGCGCGCGTACCGCGCCACCGGGAACGGCTGATTGCCAATGCCTGCCGGTCCATTCAGCCGATGAAAACCTGGCGGGCCCTGCGGCAGGCCGCCGAGGTCGATACAATCGTAAAGGGCTTGAAATCAGACGATCCGTGGGTGGCCTTGGAGCGTCTGGTGCTGGATCTTGCCTAACGCCGCGACCAACGCACCCCAAGGGCGTTGATCGCCGCACGTGTTCAACAAAGTCGTTAACCCACTATCGGAATTCGCATGTCGCAGGCTCAGAGTTCAATTCGTCTTGCCGTGGCCCAGATTGGTCAGCGGGCGCGCAGCGCAAGCCGTCAGATGGCCGTGGCCGGAACGCGCGAAAAGAACAATGCGCTTACCGAATTGGCCAGCCGAATTTCCGCCCAGCGCTCTGCGCTCAAAGCTGCCAATGCAGCAGATATTGCCCGAGCAACCTCTGCGGGGTTTGACGCTGCGTTTATCGATCGCCTGACACTGTCCGATAAATCGATCGACACCATGATTGAGGGCCTGCATCAGATCGTGGCCCTTGGCGACCCGATCGGAGAAATCAACGACATGCGTCGGCAGCCCACCGGCATCACGGTGGGGAAAATGCGGGTCCCACTGGGCGTGATCGGCATCATTTATGAATCCCGGCCCAATGTCACCATTGATGCTGCTGCGCTATGCATCAAGGCCGGTAACGCCACGGTGCTGCGCGGGGGCTCCGAAGCGATCGAAAGCAACCGGGCGTTATCCGAACTGATTCAACAGGCACTGGCGGCCTGCGGGCTTCCGCAAGACGGCGTACAGGTGTTACCGATGACCGATCGTGAGGCCGTTTCCTGCATGATCACGATGCCGGAATACATTGATGTCATCGTGCCGCGCGGCGGAAAGTCACTGATTGAGCGTATTGCTCACGAAGCCCGTGTGCCGGTCATCAAACATCTGGATGGTATTTGCCACGTCTACATTGACAACCAGGCAGATCCGGAAAAAGCAGTCCGTATTGCAGACAATGCCAAGACCCACCGCTTTGGCACCTGCAACACCATGGAAACACTTCTACTGGCGAGTGACACGCCTGCGCAGATTCTCCGAGACCTGGTTGCCGTCTACCGCGCCAAATCGATCGAGCTGCGTATTTGTGCCGAGACCCGAACGTTACTGGCCAGCGCAGGATTGGATACAGCGGATATGAAGGATGCCACCGAAGAGGACTGGCGTACGGAATACCTGGCTCCGATTCTCTCGATTCGAACCGTGTCGGGCCTTGAGCAGGCCATGGCCCACATCAATGACTACGGGTCGCACCATACCGACGCCATCGTGACGGAGAACTACTCCAAGGCCAGAACATTTCTGCGCAACGTCGATTCTGCATCGGTCATGGTCAACGCATCGACACGCTTTGCTGATGGCTTCGAATACGGCCTTGGCGCTGAGATTGGTATCAGCAATGACAAGATCCATGCCCGCGGCCCCGTGGGCTTGGATGGGCTCACCACCTACAAGTGGATTGTGCTGGGCCAGGGCGAAGTCCGAGCTTAAGCAGCCGCGCGCGATCACAAGAACGTTTTAAAAGGCAACCGTCATGACCAATCTCAAAAGCATTACACGAAGCTCAGGCATCGCGATTCTTGTGTTGTTGGTGATCATGAGCCTGGATAACGCCAACGGCTACCTCTGGTGGAAATCCTTCCACATCGTGATGGTCACCAGCTGGTTTGCGGGGCTCTTTTACCTGCCACGCATCTTTGTCAATCTAGCCATGGTGCCCGCCGGACCGGAACATGACGGCGAGCGCAATCGTCTGCTGCTTATGACGAACAAACTCTTTCGGTTCATGACGCCGCTGGGCGTATTGGCGATCGTCAGCGGCCTGTGGGTCTGGCTGGGGTATGGGTTTGCGGGCGGCTGGATGCATGCCAAGCTGGCTTTCGTGTTGGTGCTGATTGCTTATCACGCCATGTGCTACAACCGGACCGAAGACTTCAATCGCGGGATCAACAAACACTCGCACGTCTGGTACCGATGGTTCAATGAGATTCCCGTGGTGCTGCTGCTGATCATCGTCGTGCTGGTGGTAGTAAAGCCCTTCTAAGTGTCGATCCACCTTAAAGGCTTTGCCGTCTGCCCAAGCGGGCTCGAAGCGGTCCTGGCGAACGAACTCACCCAGCAGCCCGGATTTCGTTCTGTTCAGCCCGGCCGTGGCGGCGTGGCCTTTGAAGCCTCCGCCCAATCGATTGCACGGGCCAACCTGTGGGCCCGTATTCCCACTCGGCTCTTGGTCGAGGCCGGCCGCGGCACAATCCGTAAGCCCGACGATATTCGCCGAATCGCGACTCAGATTCTCTGGGAAAACTGGTTTACGTTTCGCCAGACGCTGCGCATTGATTTGACCGTGGGCCGCGAGCCTCGCCTTGAAGCACCACTGGCTCGAAATTTTGCAACGCTTTTGGTGAAGGACGGAGTCTGCGATCGTTTTCGCACCGCCCGAGGCGAGCGGCCCTCGATCGACACGGCCCATCCCGACATTCGCATCTGGGCCCATCTGGATCAAAACGATCTCACGCTGTATGTCGACACCTCTGGCGAGCCACTTTTTAAGCGCGGCTGGCGCCAGGCCAAAGGTGAGGCACCGCTGCGGGAAAATCTAGCCGCCGCACTGATTGCCATGACACCGTGGGACTGCACATCGCCCATCATGGATCCCTTTTGTGGAAGCGGCACCCTCATCATCGAGGCGATGCAACGGGCCCTGAACCTGCCCCCGGGCTACTCACCGCATTCACCACGCAGTTTTGCAGCGGAACACTTTCATGCCCAGTCACCGATGGGCCAAGTGAACTGGCAGGCGCTGCGCAAAGAAGCTGCACAGGCCATCGAGCAGGCGGTGCAAGCCGTGAAAAAAAATCTGGATCAGCCGGGCACCGGCCTGGCCGTGCCGCCGATGCAAGGTAGTGATCACGACCCGCGCATGGTCGCCATCGCAAAAGGTAATGCCGAGCGTGCCCTTCCGAAATCAATCGCCGATCGAATCGAGTGGTCTGTCAGCGCGATGGAAGACTGTGAACCGATCGCGCCTTCCGGCACCATCCTCACAAACCCACCCTACGGCAAGCGGCTGAGCCCCGAAGAGGGCAATCCTGAGTTCGAGCGTGCCCTGGCCGAGAGTCTGAAGCGGCGGTTCTCTGGCTGGCAGGCCTGGATTTTGTCCGACAACCTCAAACTTGAATCCGGCATGCGCCTGAAGGCAGCACGGCGCGCACCGGTGTTCAACGGCGACATCGAGTGCCGCTGGTTTCGCTTTGACATGGTAAGCGGCTCCATGCGTGATAAGCCCGCACCGTTGTCATAATCAGGTCATGAGTATTTCCGAACGCCTTCGTGACGTTACAGCCCGTATCGATTCGGCCTGCCGGAGTCATGGCAAAGACCCCGCGAGCATCGCACTGCTCGCGGTAAGCAAAACCTTTCCCGCGGCTGCGGTGCAAGAAGGTCTTGATGCCGGGCTTCACGCCTTTGGTGAAAACTACGTGCAAGAGGGTGTTGAAAAAATCCTGGCCCTGCAAGGCCAGCGCGCAGCAATCACCTGGCATTTCATTGGCCCCCTCCAGAGCAACAAGACACGCGAGGTTGCTGAGCATTTCGACTGGATGCACTCGATTGATCGCGAAAAAATCGCACGACGGCTTTCCGAGCAGCGGCCTGCAGCCATGGCACCCCTTCAGGTCTGCATTCAGGTCAATGTCAGTGGCGAAGACTCCAAAAGCGGTGTGGCGCCTACCGAAGCACACACCCTGGCGCTTGCCATCTCTGGGCTGCCCGGTCTGCAGCTGCGCGGAGTGATGGCCATTCCAGAACCCACCGATGACCCCGCACTCCAACGGCAACGGTTTGCACAATTGGTATCGGTCTTTTCGGCAATCAAGCCTGCCCTACCCGAGGCAGCACGGCCGCACTTTGACACCCTGTCGATGGGCATGTCGTCAGACATGGAATCTGCGATCGCAGAATCTCTACCCGGTACGATCACCATGGTGCGCGTGGGGACCGCTTTGTTTGGGCAGCGCGCGCCGCGCTAGCGAAACTCTTTCGACATCGCGGTGCCGCGATCGCGGGCCGCCGTGAGCGCCTTTTCAATCACACGCATAAACTGATCGTGCTCCAGGCTTGCCAATGCGGCAGCCGTGGTGCCGCCTTTTGATGTGACCTTCTCGCGAAGCGCCGCAGGCGGCTCCCCCGATGATTCCAGCAGTGCCAGCGCGCCTTTGAGCGTATGCATCGAGAGCAACATCGATTGCGAAGGCGATAAGCCGAGCTGCTCACCCGCAGCAGCCAAGGCCTCAATAAACCGAAACACATAGGCCGGACCGGACCCCGAGAGTGCCGTGACCGCATCCATCAATGACTCTTGATCGACCCACACCACCTTGCCCACACTCGCCATCAAGGCTTCGGCCTGTGCCCGGGCCTGCGACGGCACACTGGTATGGGCACACAAGCCCGTCACGCCTTGTGAGACCAGCGCCGGCGTGTTGGGCATGCTTCGCACGACACGCGTGTTACGCAACCAGCCGGCAATCGCCGCGATCGACACACCTGCAGCGATCGAGAGCACCAGGCCCTGCTCCAGAAGAATGCGGGTCGCGCCTACGGCCCGCTCACAGACATCTTTCATGTGCTGGGGCTTGACGGCCAACACCACCCAGCTGGTCGCCGCGTCCTTTGCAAACGCGTCGGGGGTCTCCGACGCATCAAATGAAAATTCGACACCGTTGGCCCGCATGGTGGCGGCAAATCGACTCTGAAGTTTTTCACGTGCATCGGTATTGGGCTCGATCACATGCAGCCGCTGAATCGACGACTTGCCGGCCAACAACCCACCGATCAAGGCCGTGGCCATGTTTCCGCCGCCAATAAAAAGAAGATTCATTGCGCACCCTTTTTCATGTACTGCATCCAACGTACACCCAACAGCCGAAGGCTTCCAAAATACACCAGAGCAGCCATCACGAGAATCACCGTGAGCCAGACAATGCGTAGCCATGGCATGGCCTGCAAGGCCGACCAGTCCAATTCAAGCGCGATCGCGGCAACGGCCGCTCCCATCAGAAGACTGCTCACCGCAATCTTTATGAGAAAGGCTGACCAGCCGGCCTTTGGCGCGTAGATCGCGCGTCGGCGCAGGCTCCAATACAACAGACCCGCATTCGCACAGGCGGCAAGACTTGTGGCCAGGGCCAATCCTGCATGGGCAAATATCGGTACCAACACCAGGTTCAAAAGCTGGGTCAACACCAGAGTGAAAAGCGCGATCTTCACTGGCGTTTTAATGTTCTGCTGGGCATAAAAGCCGGGCGCCAGCACCTTGATTGCAATCAATCCCACCAGGCCTACCGAATAGCCCACCATGGCCTGGGCCGTCATCAGCAAATCCTGATGATCAAAGCGTCCGTAGTGAAAGAGCACTGCCGCCAACGGAATCGCCAACACGGCAAGCCCCACAGCCGCAGGAATCGCAAGCAGTGCGACCAGACGCAGGCCCCAATCCATGAGTTCATTCACGCGGCCGTGATCCTTCTCACTGTTAGCCTTGGTCAGACTCGGCAGAAGCACCGTGCCCAACGCCACGCCCAGAAGTGCTGTTGGGAACTCCATCAATCGATCAGCAAACGAGAGCCAGGACACGCTGCCCGATGCCAGTCGAGCAGCGATATGGGTATTGATGATCAGACTGATCTGGGCAACCGATACTGCAAGCGTTGCCGGCACCATGAGCGTGAGCACGCGCCGAACATGAGGGTCTTGCCACGCCTGCCGGAGTGGCCAGTTGTCGTGGGGCGAAGGCCACACGGACGCATCACCCTTAAGCGTATGGGTGACGGGATCGCGGCAAGCCGATAACGACGAAGACGGCTGAAGCACCCGCCGCAGGGCGATCACCATCAATGCAAGCTGGGCGACCCCGCCCAGAATCACTGCAATGCCCAAGGCCCAGATGGGCTGATCCAAATACGGGGTCAGCAGCAGTGCACAGCCGATAAACGAGAGGTTGAGCAGCACCGGTGCAAACGCCGGAGCCTTGAACTCGGACCAGGTATTGAGCACTCCCGAGGCCAGGGCCACCAGGGAGATCAGCAGAATGTAGGGAAACATCCATCGGGTCAGCATCACCGCCAAATCAAAGGTCGCCGCATCCCCCGAAAATCCGCCCGACATCATCCAGACCAAGATGGGCGCGCCCACAATGGCCACCAGACAGACCAGGGCCAGAATTGCGGTCATCAACACGGCCGCATGGCGTGCCAGCCGCAGCGCCGCCTCCTCGCCCTGCTGGGCCCGTAATTGGCCCAGAACCGGCACGAAGGCCTGGGAGAAGGCGCCCTCAGCAAACAGGCGACGCAGCAGATTGGGCAGCCGGAAGGCGACAAAAAAGGCGTCGGTGTGGCTTCCCGCCCCGAAAATGGCAGCAGTAAGGGTTTCCCGGGCCAATCCCGTAATGCGGGACAGTAGGGTCAGGCCGCTGATCGTAGCGGCGGTCTTGAGCAGATTCATGATCGGCGCTATAGTTTAGGGCTTTTCCCTTACGACATTAGGAAGTTTTACATCCATGGCCAACTCTGCCTCCGCGCGTAAAAGCGCCCGTCAAGCCGCTGCCCGTCGCCTTTTGAATGCCGGCCTGCGCTCCGAGTATCGCACCGCCGTGAAATCGGTCCGCAAGGCTGTGGCCACCGGTGATGCAAAAGCCGCTGGCGAAGCCCTGCGCGCTGCAACCAGCACCATCGACCGCATTGCCGACAAGAAGATCGTTCACAAGAACAAGGCCGCCCGCCACAAGAGCCGTCTGGCCGCCTCGGTAAAGTCGATCGCTGCGCGATAACGGCATCACCCCACAAAAAAACCCCGGCCGTGCCTTCGCATCGCCGGGTTTTTTCTCGTCCAAAACGACCCTCAGACAACACAAGGTCGCCTTGGTTGGTCAACGAATCAGTTGATCGCCATCTGCACCGCAATAGCCACAAAAAGGGGCATGCCGACATAGTTGTTGGCCTTAAACACCGCAAAGCAAGCATCACGATCGCGCGAACGAAGCCGTAATGTAAATACTGCACACAACACCGCGGTCACGCCCCAGCCGGTCCAATAGGCCCAATTCGATCCCGACACACCGGGCAGTGACTGGCCCACGATCATCAGGCACCACAAAAACAACACATAGCAGATGCCGATGGCCATGACATCAAATCGGCCGAAGGTGATCGCGCTGCTGCGCACACCGATTTTTAAATCGTCGTCGCGATCCACCATGGCATAGGCGGTGTCGTAGGCCATCGTCCAGAAAAAATTAGCCAAAAACAACATCCAGGCCACACCTGGAATCTGGCCTTGGGTGTCGGCAAAGGCCATCGGTATCCCGAACCCAAACGCAATGCCCAAAATCGCCTGAGGCATCGCGAAAAACCGCTTGAAATAGGGATAGCTCGCCGCCACGATCACAGCCGTAAACGCATACTGAACGGCCAGATCATTCAGAAAAAGAAGCAGACCGGCTGCGGCAGCAAGCAAGACCAGCGCCACCGCTACCGCCTCCCAGAGGTAGACCTTGCCACTGGCCAACACACGCTCTCGCGTGCGCTTCACATGGCCATCCACGTGCCGATCGGCAATATCGTTCAATACGCATCCTGCTGAGCGCATCAAAAAGGTGCCCAACACGAACACGGCAAGACGCGACCACTCAGGAAATCCGCCGGCGGCAAGCCACAACGCCCAGAGCGTGGGCCAGAGCAGCAGCAGCGTGCCGATCGGTTTGTCGACCCGGGCCAGCCTTCCGTAAAGACTTAGCCGGTACTTAAGCAGCGGCAAGGCGAGCGTTGACATAGCGGCTCACACCCTCTTGCACCGTCAGAAACTTTGACTTGTAGCCCGCAGCCCGCAGCCGAGTGAGATCAGCCTGCGTGTGGCTCTGATACTTGCCTTTCAATGCGTCAGGAAAGGCGATGTATTCAATTTTTTTCGCTTTCACCAGCTCGGCCACGGTCTTCTTGTTTTTTTCCAAGGTCTTGATCACCGCCTGGGCAACCTCGTTAAAGGTCTGCGCGCGGCCCGTGCCCAAGTTGTAAATGCCGCTTTGGGCCTGGCCCGCAAGAGCCTTCGACAAGAAGAACATATTGACCTTGACCACGTCGTCGATCGAAACGAAATCCCGCTCTTGTTGGCCCGCTTTCCAGCCATCGAAACCTTCAAACAATCGCACGCGGCCCTCGGCCTGGTATTGATTGAAATGATGAAAAGCGACCGAGGCCATGCGGCCCTTGTGCTGTTCACGGGGGCCGTACACGTTGAAATAGCGAAAGCCCACCACCGGGGCTGTCATGGTCGAGGGGCTGGCGAGCAGCGGCCGTACGGTCTGATCAAACAGAAACTTCGAGTAGCCATAAACGTTGAGCGGCCCCTCGCAGGCACGCTCCTCGCGAAACACAGTGCTGGCACCGTAGACCGCCGCAGACGACGCATACAGAAAAGGAATGCGATGGCGCTGGGCCCAGCCCAGCAGAATGCGGGAATACCGGAAGTTGTTGTCCATCATGAAGCGGCCATCGGTCTCCATGGTGTCTGAGCATGCGCCCTGGTGAAGAATGGCCGTGATACCGCTTGAAAACTTCTTCGATTCGATCCGGTCGATGAAGTCATCCTTATCAAGATAATCATCGATCTCGCAGTCGACCAGGTTTTTAAATTTATCGGCGTCGGTCAAATCATCCACCGCCAAAACATGGCGCTCACCTGATGTGTTGAGCGCTTTTACAAGATTGCTGCCGATAAATCCGGCGGCTCCGGTCACGATAATGGTCATGCCTGCCCTTCCGAAAAAAGTTCGTCTACGGTCACGGTCGCCGTGCCGAGTTTGCCCACCACAATGCCGCCCGCACGATTGGCCACGTCCATCGCCTCGGACACGGGGGCGCCCGAGGCCAACATCACGGCCAACGTAGCGATCACCGTATCACCGGCGCCGCTGACATCAAAGACCTCGCGGGCACGGGCCGCAATATGGGCCTGAGTTGGCCTGCCCTGCGATGCGCTGTATAAGCTCATGCCCTCTTCGGATCGGGTGACCAACAGGTGCTCTAGCCCCAGACGACTGCGCAGCGCGTGGGCCTTTTCGGTCATCTGGTCTTCGCTCGACCAGCGGCCCACCACTTGCGCAAACTCGCTTCGGTTCGGGGTGAGCAGAAAGGCTCCACGGTAACGGTCGTAGTCATCGCCCTTGGGGTCGACCAGGGTCATCACCCCTTGGGCCTTTGCCGCCGCGATCATTTCCTGAATGTGCAAAAGCCCGCCCTTGCCATAATCGGACAGCACCACAGCCTTTACATTGGAGAGTGATGCCTTGTACTGATCGAGCTTTTCCATCAAGACTTCATGATCAGGAAGCGACTCAAAATCGGCCCGAAGCAGCTGCTGCTGTCGGCCCAGCACGCGAAGCTTGACGGTGGTTTTCGCACGGGCATCATCAAAGACCTGGTCTTGAATGCCTGCGCGATGGACCAAGGCGTGAACGGTTTTACCGGCCTCATCATCGCCCACCACGCCCATGAGACGGGCCTGCGCACCCAGCGCCGCGATATTGCGGGCCACGTTGGCTGCGCCGCCAAGCCGCTCATCCGAGTGCTGGACACGCACCACGGGCACCGGCGCCTCTGGCGAAATACGATCCACATCGCCAAACCAATAGCGATCGAGCATCACATCGCCCACCACCAGCACCTGAGACGAGGCAAAACGGGACGTGATCGACGGTGTCTTCATAAACAGTGGCAGAGAGATGGTGACGGTTCGGCTGCGATGGAATGAGTGATGGTTCGGTTCAACAGATTAACGCGACGGTTTAAACGTGTCCCAATGATGACAGGCGGGACACTGCCAGGCCATGGTGCGCGACCGAAATCCGCAGACCGAACAGGCCTGCATATCGGGTGGCGCAGCCATACCAGAAGCGCTTGCCGTAGCGCCGGCCGCGCCCGAGGCGCCTGGGCCGTTTTGCGCTTCCGCAATGCGAATCCGTAACGCGGCACAACGCTGCGCTACACCCGGGGCATCAAAGGTCTGGGCCATCGACAGCGCAGCCTCTGCGGCTGCAATAGCTTGCTTCGCCAGGGCTTCATCGGCCAGCTCGCAATGCATGTGGCCCATCAGCTGTTCATAGGAATGCGGGCTGAGGACCGCCTGATGCTGATGCGCCTCTTGAAGCCAATACAAGGCCCGCCGCCAATCCCGTGTGGTCTGAAATACATTCAGAAGCAGTAGCCGTGCCTCGTTGGCAAGCGACGGGCTTACCGCGCCGGGATCACCGGTGTGATTGAGCAGATCCACCAACACATCCTCGGCACGATCAAACAACCCGGCCGCAACGTAGTCACGTGCAAGATCAACCATCAAGGCCGCACGGTGCAGGACGGAGAGATGGGGATGCCGCAGCGCCGTCTCATGGACCTCAATGGCACGGTCCACCAGCCCACGGGCACGGTAGAGATTACCCACCGCGCGATGCAGATCCGGCGTATCGGGGGCCAGGCCTGCAGCCTGAATCAGCTCATCTGTGGCCTGGTCATACTGCTTGGAGAGCACCGACGACAGCCCCCGCAAGACATGCTGTGAGACCGCATCCAACTCGCCGCGGCGCTGATAACGGTCATAACGTGCTATCGACCAGCCCAGTGAAAAGAACACGGGCAGAAGCAGCAGCCAAGCAAGATCAATCTCCACGCGCGCCCTTTCGCCAGGCCGCAACCAAGGTCGGCAGTAAAAACAGGAAACAGGCCGCGATGCCTAGGCAGAAAACCGTCAACAGCCACACCACCATAGGCGCCTCAAACGAGAGGCCCGTCACCCCAGGCACCAGGGTCAGCACGACCGGATGCGTGTTCGCAAGCGCGAACACCAGCACCAGAAAAAATAAAAAAATTCGGAAGATGAACGAAAGCAGACGCATCGTTCAGAACGAGGCATCCCTAGGGATGCACGTCTACCCGCTCGCGCAGATCCTTGCCGGGCTTGAAATGCGGAACCCGCTTTTCGGGCACGCGCACCTGGGCACCCGATTTTGGATTGCGGCCCACACGCGCCGGACGGTACGACAACGAAAACGTGCCAAAGCCCCGGATCTCGATGCGATGACGATGGCCGAGTGCTTCGGCCATCGCATCCAACAAGGTCTTGACCGCAAACTCACAGTCGCGGGTGGCCAGCGGGGTGCCCCGCTGGTTGAGCCGCTCTGCAAGCCGGGTGATCAGTTCAGACTTGGTCACGTAACGTTTCTTCTATGCCAGACAATCCGACAGGCCCCAATTATTCTTTGGTCTGCTGATCGTCAAGCTTCGCACGCAGCAATGCGCCCAGGCTGGTCGTGCCGGAGCTTCCGGCACTCTCGGCCGCCATCTTCTGCATGGTCTCGGCGGTCTCTGCGGAGTCTTTCGCCTTGATGGACAGATTGATGGTGCGTGTTTTACGGTCGACGTTCACGATCATCGCTTCCACGGAATCGCCCTCGGCCATGACCTTGGTCGCGTCTTCCACGCGCTCACGGGAAATCTCCGAGGCACGCAGGTAACCCTCTACATCGGTATCCAGCGTAATGGTCGCGCCTTTGGCATCCACCGACTTCACGGTGCCCTTGACCACAGCGCCCTTTTCAAAGCGCGAGGCATAGGATGTGAAGGGGTCTCCGTCGAGCTGCTTCACGCCCAGCGAAATACGCTCGCGCTCCACATCAATCGCGAGAACTACGGCCTCGAGCTCATCGCCCTTCTTGAAGTTACGAACGGCCTCTTCACCGGTCTCGGTCCACGAGAGATCAGACAAGTGCACCAGACCATCGATGTTGCCGGGCAGACCAATAAACACGCCAAAGTCGGTGATCGATTTGATCTGGCCTTTTACCTTGTCGCCTTTGTTGTGGTTGGACTCAAACTCTTGCCAGGGGTTGGCGCGGCACTGCTTCATGCCCAGGGAGATACGGCGGCGCTCACCATCGATCTCCAGCACCATGACCTCGACTTCGTCGCCCACCTGGACCACTTTGCCGGGGTTCACGTTCTTGTTGGTCCAGTCCATCTCGGAGACGTGCACCAGGCCTTCGATGCCGGGCTCGATCTCAACGAATGCACCGTAGTCGGTGATGTTCGTGACCTTGCCGAACATACGGGTGCCCTGCGGATAACGACGCGACAGGCCGGTCCACGGATCGTCGCCGAGCTGCTTGACGCCGAGCGAGACGCGGTTCTTTTCCTGATCGTACTTGAGGACCTTGGCGGTGATTTCCTGACCCACTTGCAGTACCTCGGACGGATGACGCACACGACGCCATGCGAGGTCGGTGATGTGCAGCAGACCATCGATGCCGCCCAGATCGACGAACGCGCCGTAATCGGTGATGTTCTTGACGATACCGGTGACGATGGTGCCTTCTTTCAGGGTTTCCATCAGCTTCGCGCGCTCTTCGCCCATCGATGCTTCGATGACAGCGCGGCGCGACAGCACGACGTTATTACGCTTGCGGTCGAGCTTGATGACCTTGAATTCCAGGGTCTTGCCTTCGTACGGCGTG
>JACCEE010728380.1_pt1 | contig 25525 bp, 21 predicted proteins | sample 7449931 | NCBI WGS metagenome assembly JACCEE01 (sample SAMN15323457, study PRJNA562643) | freshwater metagenome | isolation source: river surface water | place: USA:Blue River Watershed | collected 2017-08-19 | reverse complement strand
TTTGATTGATTAATTTTTAAAATCAAAAACAAAATATTCAATTTATTTTAATCAAAATATCGACAAACCTCCAAAACACCAACCTTTACTAAGTATTCCATATATATGGACTACTTTTTGGAATTCTGTTGGAAAGCGTGCAAATCACTGACAATAGAAAATTTATTTTAAAAAAAAAAGCTGCTTGGTTTCCTAAGCAGCTTTTTTAATTTAAATATCACACAAATGTTATTCAACAATCCAAGTACTACTTCCTTTTAATAGGTCGTTTAATTTGCCTGGACCTTTTGTATTGATAATATTTTGAACTTGTTCGATTAATTCTGTTTCGTAAACGCTACGATTTTCGCGGTAGAATACACCAAACGGACGAGGTAAAGCGTTTTCCTGACGAGGGTCGTCGAAAAATCTAGTTAAAATACTTGCTTTTACTCTATCGGTATCATCATGAATCCATAAATCGTTAACTGAATATTCATCCAAAGAAACTACCTTAGGTGTAAAACCATCTAAAACAATACCTTTATTTCCGCCTTTACCAAAAACCAAAGGTTTTCCAACTTCTAAAAACAATACAGTATCATCTTTAGTTTCTTTCTCGGTAAAAGTAAAAAATGCACCATCGTTAAAGATATTACAGTTTTGATAAATTTCTACCATCGAAGTACCTTGGTGTTGCTCCGCTTTTAATAAAACCTCACGCATATGTTTAGGATCTCTATCCATCGAACGCGCTACAAAAGTAGCATCCGCACCTAAAGCCAAAGCTAAAGGATTAAAAGGATGATCTACCGAACCAAAAGGAGTAGATTTTGTAATTTTACCTTTTTCGGATGTAGGAGAATATTGCCCTTTAGTTAAACCATAAATTTCGTTGTTAAACAACAATACATTTAAGTTTACATTACGACGTAATAAATGAATAAAGTGATTACCACCTATAGACATACTATCCCCATCACCAGTAATTAACCAAACATTTAAATTTGGATTAGTAGATTTTAAACCCGCTGCAAAAGCTGGGGCACGACCATGAATACTGTGCATACCGTATGTATTCATGTAATAAGGAAAACGAGAAGAACATCCAATCCCCGAAATAAATACAGTATTATCAATTTCTACTTGCAATTCCGCAAATACACTTTGTACTTGTTTTAATATAGAATAATCACCACAACCAGGACACCATTTTACATCTTGATCGGTAGCGTAATCCTTTGCCTTTTTTAATTCAACAGTTTCCGACATATTATTTATGCTATTTCTTTAGTTGCTACTTCTTTTACTTTATCAATTATTTCCTGAGTGGCAAAAGGCAAACCTTTAATTTTGTTTAAACCAATTGCTGGCACCAAAAATTTATCTCTAATTACTTTGATAAATTGTCCGTTGTTCATCTCCGGCATAATCACTTTATCAAAACGTTTAATAATTTCCTCTAAATTTTTAGGAAGCGGATTTAAGTATCTAACATGCGCATGTCCAACACTAAAACCTTCCTCAATTAATTGATTAACAGCAGTTTTAACTACACCATAAGTTGAACCCCAGCTTAAAAGTAAAACTTCACCACTTTCCACACCAGAATCAATAGTTTGTAAAGGAATATAATCTGCTATTTTATCTACTTTTTCCTGACGTAATTTCACCATAATTTCGTGGTTATCAGCATCATAAGAAACATTACCCGTTTCATTTTCTTTTTCCAAACCACCAATACGGTGCGCTAAATTTTTATCACCAGGAATTGCCCATTTACGCACCCCTTTTTCGTCTCTTTTGTAAGGTTTAAAAGGATTTTCGGCATTATAATCGTTCACATTTACACGATTAGGTGTAATTGAACGTAATTTATCTTCTGTGATAACTTCCCAAGGCTCAGAACCATTTGCAATATAACCGTCCGACAAAAAGAAAACTGGAGTCATATGTTCCACAGCAATTCTACAAGCCTCGTATGCCATATAAAAACAGTCTTTAGGAGAAGCAGCAGCCACAACTGGAATTGGCGCCTCGCCGTTTCTACCATATAAAGCTTGTAATAAATCCGCTTGCTCAGTTTTAGTTGGTAAACCAGTAGAAGGACCACCACGCTGTACATTAACAATTACCAAAGGCAACTCAAACATCACACCTAAACCAAAAGCTTCTCCTTTTAATGCAATACCAGGACCCGAAGACGCAGTAACACCTAAACCACCAGCAAATGATGAACCTAAAGAAGCACAAACTGCTGCAATTTCATCCTCAGCTTGATAAGTTTTAACTCCGAAGTTTTTGTATTTAGCTAAATAATGTAAAATATCTGATGCAGGAGTAATTGGGTAAGTTCCATAAAATAACTCCAATCCACTTTTTTGAGCCGCAGCTACCAATGCTATTGCAGTAGCTTGGTTCCCCATAATATTACGGTATTCACCTTTAGGAATATCAGCAGATTTAACCTCGTAACGAGTTGTAAAAGCCTCAGCAGTATCTCCGTAATTGTAACCCGCCTTTAAAACCGCTAAGTTAGAATCAATTAAATCTTGTTTACCTTTAAATTTTTGCTCGATAAATTTAACAGTGTTTTCTAACGGACGGTTGTACATCCAGTATAAAAACCCTAAAACAAACATATTTTTACTTCTATCCACCGCTTTAACACCTAAACCAGAATTGTTTAAAGTTTCGCGAGTGATTTTAGTAATATCAATTTCATGAATTTTAAAACCCTCTAAAGAACCATCAGTTAATGGATTAGTTTCATTAGGATATTTAGCTAATCGCAAGTTTTTACTATCAAAACCATCCGAATTAGCGATAATTACCCCACCCTTTTTTAAATTTCCGATGTTTGATTTTAAAGCAGCGGCATTCATCACTACCAAAACATCACAATTATCACCTGGAGTATATACTTTAACACTACCAAAATGCAACTGAAATCCCGATACACCTGCTACAGTTCCCTGTGGAGCACGAATTTCGGCTGGAAAGTTAGGGAAAGTACTAATATCATTTCCTAACAATGCTGCGGTTTCGGTGAATTGTCCACCAGTTAACTGAATACCATCTCCTGAATCCCCAGCAAATAAAATGGTTACATCTTGTTTAATTTCGTTTACGACTGCCATATAAGTTAAAAATTATTCTTTTATGTATTTAAAGTAAAAATTTACTCCGAATTGATTAGTTTTTTGAATTAACTCTATCTTCTTAGTAGACTCTTATATTAAAACAATTGTGCAAAAATAGTTATTTATGTTAATATATATATGTTAATTTTTAGAAAGATTTGTTGCAATTACCTTTTTAACCTCGGGAACATCTTTTTTAATGTTTTCTTCTATACCATTTTTAAAAGTTAAATTACTCATAGAACACTCGCTACAAGTTCCTAAAAACTCTAATCTTAATTCTCCTAATTCATTTAAACCCAAAACTTGAATATTACCCCCATCTTTTTCTAGAAATGGACGAATTTTATCAAGAGAATTTTCCACTTTGAATAAAATTTCGGAATGGTTCGCTATCATATAATTTTTAATTAGAAACATTTAAAATTTTAGTTGGCGGCAAAGTTACATTTCTAACATTTACAGCTCTTTCGATATTATCCACCATTTCCTGTAATGCTTTACCTTGTGGAGTTTCTTCTTGCAAAACTGCAGGACGCCCCACCTCTGCTGCTTCGCAAATACTTTGCACTAGAGGAATTTGACCCAATAACTCCACTTTTAAATTTTTAGCTAAATTTACCCCACCCTCTTTTCCGAAAATATAATATTTATTTTCGGGCAATTCTGCTGGTGTAAACCAAGCCATATTTTCAACTATCCCCAAAACAGGAACTTGAATAGAATCCAATTGGAACATTGAAACCCCTTTTTTAGCATCTGCTAAAGCTATTCCTTGAGGAGTTGTAACTACAATTGCACCTGTAATAGGAACAATTTGCACCAAACTTAAATGTACATCACCTGTACCTGGAGGTAAATCAATTATCATATAATCTAAATTTCCCCAGAATGTATCCGTAAACATTTGTCGCAATGCCTTTGTTGCCATTGGTCCGCGCCAAACAATTGCTTGTTCTGGATCTGCAAAAAAACCAATACTTAAAATTTTAACTCCGTGACTTTCTATCGGTTTGATATAATTGCTTCCATCCACATCAATCGTAACTGGACGCTCTCTATCCACATCAAACATCAAAGGCATAGACGGACCATAAATATCCGCATCTATCAAACCAACACTATAACCTTTTTGTGCCAAACCAGCAGCTAAATTAGCTGTTACAGTAGATTTTCCAACACCACCTTTACCCGAACTTACTGCGATAATATTTTTTACACCAGGTAAAATTTTACGATGCTCTGGAGAACGATCAATTGCCAAAGGTTCCACATCCGTTTTTACTTTAAAATCCTTAGAAACAAAACGTTCGATAGCAAAAGCACAAGCTTCTTCCATTTTTTTTCGGTTGTGTAAAGCAGGATTATGAACCTTAACTGTAAATGAAATATGTTGATCAGAAATTAAAATATTTGAAACCAACCCTAATTCAACGATATTCTTTTTTAAATCGGGCTCTAAAACAGATGAAAGAGCCTCTAAAATTAAATCTTTATTGGGAGCCATAAGCTTATTTAGAATTATTCTACAAAATTAAAATAAATCGCCGAAATTAAAACAATGACTCATAAGATTGTATTAACAGTTGAATAGTGAAAAGCTATATAAACATATTTATTTAATCATTGTTTAGATATTTATAAAACCAAATATTAATTAAATAAAAACATTACTTAATAAAACTTAAATATTTTATTATCAATAATTTAATAAAAAATTAAACTGAAATTACAAATATATAAACAACCCTTATAATAAAAAAAATAAAAAATAAACCGAATTAAAAACTAAACACTCAATAAGTTTTATTAAATTTACATTGTATTTTTTATAATTTGGCTTAATGCAAAAGGGACTTAAAAATATTGTAATTATAGCAAATATACTTTTTGCATTTTACTTTATTTTCTCGCATTCAACAAAATCAAATAATCACAACACTAATACAAACAATATATTTTCAAAAAATTCATCATCATTTCACTTCCAAAAATCTCATTTTTTCACCCCCAAAAAAGCGCCAAATTCTAGAACAGAACAAAATGAGGAAGATAAGATTGAGAATGAAAATACGAGTTTGGAAATATCAAACAAAGTATATCACAACAACAAAAAATGGCCTGTACATTATCAGAAAAATTTAATTGATAAAAATAGTTTTAAAAATCAATATTCTAAAATTGATTTATATATTTATTACCACTCCCTCAAAATCCCTTTTGAAATAGCATAAACTGCTTAACAAACTTATTTCATTAATTTAAATAAGACTACTTAAATATTTGATTTTTAATCAAATAAACATCAATTTACGACACACATTAATCTGTAAAAAATGACACCATTAAATGATATTTTAGGTAAACTAAAACAATATTTACCTACCCAAAACCCACTTAAAGATTTTGTTCAATACAATTTATTACAAGGTTTTCAGGATAAAAAATTCCATGAAGCACTTCAAATTGCATCACAAACTTTTGGATACCAAGTATATTTAAATTTAGATGAATACCGAAGATTGTATAACAACAAAGAAATTGATGATGATATATTGGATAAAATTATTATTGAACATAAAAACACCGAAGAATTATCCACATGGAAGAAAAAGTTACTTTTTGAAAATTACAACGAAATTTTACAACAAAATATAGGTAATTTAAAACAACAATGGAAGGAATATTACAGTTTAAACCCTGATAAAACAGTTTATCCAACTTTATTTAGGATTTTAAATAACTTTTTAGATCAAGGTGTAGCAGCGCATAAATTTCCTTACACACATTTAAGCTTTTTGGAAGCTATTAAAAGCCTTGAAAAAAATAGTGTTATTAGTATTTTTAAAAATCCAAGACCCAAAAAATTATTGTTTGAAGAAAATAATTTACTAGAAAAATTATTGGAAATTGTAGTAGGAAATCCTATATGGTTCGAACATTATTTATTTGATCAGCAATTTGCCCATCCAGGTTGGTCGGGAATGGTTGCTTTAATCGAAAATCAACCCCAGCTTTTGGTTGATATTAGATTTATTAGTCTTGAAGATTTAATTTGTTTTGAGTTATTGCTAGAAATTGACGCATTAGATAGTAAATATGGAACCGTTTGGAAACCAATAGCTCATGCTTTAAAAACAAATTTAAAAAACGAGGTTTTTGAAGAATTTAAATACAGTGAACTGTTTGAAATATATAAAATTTGGCAAGAAGCTTATGAATGGAATTTTTACGACAAAGTGTTAAAAGCTTTACAAACTGCGCCTACCAGTAAATTGGAAAATACTAAAACTTTTCAGGCTTTATTTTGTATCGACGACAGAGAATGTTCCACCAGAAGACACATTGAAAAATGTGATCCTAATTGCGAAACATTTGGTACTCCTGGATTTTTTAACGTACCTTTTTATTATCAAGCAATGGAAAGCAAAGTGTATACAAAAGTTTGTCCGGCGCCTATTCACCCCAATCATTTAATCATAGAAAAACACTGTGAAAAAAGGTATAAAAAAGATAAATATTTAGACAAAAAACAAAAAGGATTAATTAAAGAAATCTTGTTTTCCAGTTTTTTAGGCATTAGCTCTGCAATTGATTTAAGCTGGAGTATATTTTTTCCAAAATCAACTCCAATGTCGGTATCATCCTTTAAACACATGGATGAAAAATCTAAACTTACCATTGATTACGAAGGAGAATTTAATGGATTAAAAATTGGATTTACGATTGAAGAAATGACAGATAAAATTGAAAAATTATTATCTAGCATTGGGTTAACAAAAAATTTCGCACCAATAATATATTTAATTGGGCATGGAGCAAGCAGCACCAATAACACACATTATGCCGCGTACGATTGCGGTGCGTGTGGATGTAAAGTTGGCTCTGCAAATGCTAGAGTGGCAGCATATATGGCAAACAAATCAGAAGTAAAACTGGCATTGGCTCAAAAAGGCATTTTTATACCCCATGAAACACAATTTTTAGGAGGTTTACATGATACAACTAGAGATGAAGTTGTTTTTTATGATGAAGAAATACTTAATCCTATAAATCAATCCATACATAAATCCAATAAAAAAGTATTTCATAAAGCTTTAACCGAAAATGCTGTTGAAAGATCACAAAGGTTTTTATTGGTTGAAAAAAACTTATCCCACAAAATGATTTATAACAAAATGAAATTAAGATCATTAAGTTTATTCGAACCAAGATCAGAATGGGACCATGCCACAAATACTTTATGCATAATTGCAAAAAGAGATTCTACCAAAAAAGTTTTTTTAGACCGACGAGCTTTTTTAAACTCCTACGATTACCAAAACGACACAGATGGAACAATTTTACAAACTATATTAAATGCTGTAACACCAGTTTGTGGCGGTATAAATCTTGAGTATTATTTCTCAAAAACAGATAATCATAAACTTGGTGCGGGCAGTAAATTACCGCACAATGTAATGGGTTTAATAGGAGTTTCTAATGGGATGGAAGGCGATTTAAGAACAGGTTTATCCATGCAAATGATAAATATACATGAACCCAAAAGATTATTAATGATTATCGAGCAATATCCCGAAATTGTTCTTAAAGCGATACAATCTAATCCAAAAACATATCAATGGTACGCTAACGAATGGATAAATTTAGCTACAATTCATCCTTTAACTAAAGATATATATGTATTTAAAAAAGAGGAATTTATAAATTACTATCCAAATGCTCAAACACCAAAAGTTTTACAAAATATTTTAAAGGATATAGATTATCAAAAAAAACACTCCAACATATATCATTTAGCGTGATAATTATTTTTAATTTAATTTTTTAAGTCATGACCGTAAATTATTTTATACTCAGCTTTGTAATTTTGCCATTAATTGGATTTTTAATTACACTAGTTCTACCTAAGGATAAAGAAAAATTAATAGCTAACACAGCTATTTTAATTACTACATTTCATTTAATTAGCACTTTTATTTTTATCACTTATTGGATAATTAACCATTTTAGCCATTATAACATATCAGAATTAGTTTTATATCAATCTAAAAACTACAAATTTGTTATTGATTTTTTATTTGATAAAATAACTGCAACATACTTGCTAGTAGGAAGTTTAATAACTTTTTTAATTGTACGATACAGCAGATACTATATGCATTTAGAAAATGGTTATAAAAGATTTTTTAATACCATACTATTTTTTTTCTTGGGATTTAATATAACGTTATTATCTGGTAATTTCGAAACTTTATTTTTAGGATGGGAAATTTTAGGAATTTCTTCTTTTTTATTGATAGCCTTTTATCGAGATAGATATTTACCGGTAAGAAATGCTCTAAAAGTATTTTCGATATACCGAATTGGAGATATGGGAATTTTGGCCGCCATGTGGGCTACGCATCATTTATGGCACGAAAACATAAGATTTATTCAATTGGAAAATATACATTTAGCAAATCAATTTAACCAACACAATCCCATTGCAATTTTTATCGGATTATCTTTATTAATTGCAGCGGCTGCAAAATCTGCTCAATTTCCATTTTCATCTTGGTTACCGCGTGCAATGGAAGGTCCTACTCCATCCAGCTCCATTTTTTACGGTTCATTATCGGTACATTTTGGTGTGTTTTTACTTTTGCGCACTGCACCTTTGTGGCAAGATCAAATTTGGATTAAAGTTTTATTGATATTCATTGGTATAATTACTGCAATAATAGCCAATTTTATTAGCAAAGTACAATCCTCTATCAAACCTCAAATTGCATATGCATCGGCTGCGCAAATTGGGATAATGTTTATTGAAATTGCATTAGGTTGGCACACTTTAGCTTTAATTCATTTTACCACCAATGCATTTTTACGCACTTATCAATTGTTAATCTCTCCCTCAATTATCAATTATTTAATTCGCGACCAACAATTTCATTTTAAACCAAGCCAAAACAATTACAGCAAAATTGAAAATATAATTTATATACTTTCACTAAAAGAATGGTTTTTGGATGATATCATGAGTTATGTATTTAACACCTTAAAAAAAGGAGGTAAATTATTAAACTTTTTAACCTACAAAAATACCATTTTTGTATTTACCCCAATTTATATTGTAGGATTGTTTTTATACTTAAATCCTACTTTTTTAAATAAAAACATCCAAGATAGCTTACCCGTTTTTTACGGCTTACTTGGATTACTTATGGTATTAAAATCCTTTTCCGAAAGAAAAAATCCAAGACTGGTATTGATCTTAGTAATTTTAAACCACTTTAGTTTAGCCTTATCTGTATCATTTAATGAAAACTTCGATTATCACCAAACTTTAATTTTTTTAATTGGCATAATCGCTTCTGGCATAATCGCTTATTTATCACTTAATTTTATGGTAAGAAAATACCACTCGGATATTAATTTATTTGATTACAAAGGCTTTATTGCTAAACATCCAAAAACCGGATTTATTTATTTAATTGCAACTTTAGGATTAATGGGATTTCCAATCACGCCAGCTTTTATTGGCGAAGATTTATTATTTAGTCATATTCATCCCAATCAATTTGTTTTAGGATTTTTAGTGGCTGCAAGTTTTGTAATTAGTGGAATAACTTTACTTAGAATGTACGCTCGAATCTTTTTAGGAACTTTTTATCAACACAATCAATCTAACCCTTTAAAAACAGCTTAATATGAACAATTTAAACAAAAAAAATAATGATTTTCAATTGTTAAAATCATTTTGGAAAAACGATATCGTATCTGGATTCATGGTATTTTTATTGGCTTTACCTTTAAGTTTAGGTATTGCTAAAGCCAGCGGATTTCCTCCTGCAATGGGAGTTGTTAGTGCAATTATTGGTGGATTAGCAACCGTATTTTTTAAAGTTTCGCCCTTAACTATTAAAGGTCCGGCTGCCGGATTAATTACTATTTGTGCCGCTGCCATAACCGAATTTGGCAACAACGAAATGGCTTTACAAACTGTATCTACTGTGATAGTAGTAATGGCAATTTTACAAATATCAAGCGGAATTTTAAAATTGGGAAGATATACCGATTTTTTTCCTCCTGCTGCTATTCACGCTATGTTGGCCGCCATTGGTATTATTATTATATTAAAACAAATTCCAGTATTGTTGGGCGACGAACCTCAAATGTACAAAGGCGAAGGGCCGATAGAATTGTTTTTGGATATTCCTCAATTTATTTTAAATGCACATTTTCCAATTGCTTTAGTAGGTTTTATTGCTTTAATAATTTTATTTGTATTGCCTAAGTTTAACATATCCATTCTTAAATTTGTTCCAGCACCATTAATTGTTTTAATAATTACTATTCCCTTATCCATTATATGGCATTTTAAAGAAACACAACCAAGTTATTCATTAGTTCAAATTGGCAATTTTTGGGATTCAATACACTTAAATTTAAACTTTGATTTAATAGCAACTTTTGGTTTTTGGAAATATGTTTTGATGTTTTATTTTGTAAGTAGTTTAGAATCCCTTTTAACTGTAAAAGCTGTAGATGGCTTAGATCCTGAAAAGAGAATTTCTAATCCAAATGGCGATTTGGTTGGACAAGGTTTTGGTAACTTTTTTGCAGGTTTAGTTGGAGGTTTACCAATAATTTCTGAAGTGGTTAGAAGTTCTGCAAATGTTAAATTTAAAGCAAAATCAAAATGGTCTAACTTTTTCCACGGATTATTTTTATTACTTGCCATGTTATTTTTCATCCCTGTAATAGAGTTAATTCCTAATGCGGCATTAGCTGCATTATTAATTTATGCAGGATATAATTTAGCTGCACCCAAACATTTTATTCATGCTTATAAAATTGGAAAAGAGCAATTATTAATTTTTGTAATTACAATTTTAATTACTTTAATTGAGGATTTATTATTAGGTATTTTAGCTGGTATAATCACTAAATTTATCATCGAAATAAGTCACGGTGTAAATATAAAACACTTGTTTAAGGCAGTATATAAATCCGAATTAAAGGAAGATACTTTGTATTTAGAAATTCATGAATCTGCAATATTTTCAAATATTATTGGGTTTAAAAAATTAATTTACAAACAATTACAATCAGGAAAAGTTGTTTTAGATTTTTCTAAAACTAAATACATCGACCATAGTTTTATGACTTACTTAGTTTATTTACAAAACGAATTTGATAATGAGAAAATTAAAGTAAAAGGAATAGAAAATTTACAACCATTCACCAATCATCCTGAATCTGCAAGAAAATTAAAAAAATAAAAAAATGAAAAAGTTAATCCTATTGAATTTATTTTTTTTAGTAATATTAAATTCGAACGCACAATCTTCCAAAATATTAACTCATGAAAATATTGGCTGGTACAATTATTTTGGAACATTTAATTTAAACAACAAATTTAGTTTACACACCGAATATCAATGGAGAAGAAATGATTTTATAAGCAATTGGCAACAAAGTTTAATGCGAATTGGCTTAAATTATAAATATAGCTCTTTTGCAACTTATAGAATTGGTGCTGCTTGGATTGAAACTTTTCCCTATGGTGATATTTCAATAAATAAGTTCGATAAAGATTTTACCGAATTTAGAATTTACCAATTGCTTCAACTCACGTCTAATCAAGGTTTTTTCAATATTTCACACAGATATATTACCGAACAAAGATGGGTAGGAAAATACAATTATGAGGAAAGTAAATCGGAGGATTCATATCAATTAATGTATAGAGCAAGGTATATGTTAAAAGTTAATGTTCCTTTGAAAGGTAAAGAAATTATTGATAAAACTCCATATCTAGGTTTTTTTGATGAAATTTTTATTGGTTTCGGAAAAAATGTACAAAACAATATTTTCGATCAAAACAGGATTGGATTAGTTTTAGGGTATAATTTTAATAAAAAGTTAAAGTTAGAACTTGGTTATATTAATCAAACAATACAATTTGGAAGAAGAATTAATAACAATACTATAATTCAAATTAATAATGGGACTATACTTAATTTGATAGTTAATATTTAAAAACTCCGATATTAAGATAAACTATTAAAGGGTGTTGAATTTTTAATCAACACCCTTTTTATTTTATTCAAAATCACTAGATTTTAAGCTACAACTTCAGAAGTTTTATTTTGCGGAATAAAAACATATTTATCATCAAAGGCATCTAATAAAACATCAGAGCCAGGCTTAATATTTCCAGCTAAAATTTCTTTAGATAATTCGTTTAAAATTTTCTTTTGAATTACTCTTTTTAACGGTCGCGCTCCATATTGTGGATCATAACCTAATTTCGCTAAAGATTCAAACGCATAAGGAGTTGCTTCTAAATTTATACCTTGTTTACTTAATCTTTCTTGTAATTCTTTAAACAAAATTTTAACAATACCTAAAATTTGATTTTCACCCAATGGAGTAAACATGATTATTTCATCAATACGATTTAAAAACTCTGGACGTAAGGTTTGTTTCATAAATTCAAACACTTCAACTTTGGTTCTGTCATATACTTCTCCCTCCAAATCATCTAAAACTTTGTCGTAATTTGCCTGAATAATATGTGCACCAATATTCGATGTTAAAATCAAAATAGTATTTTTAAAATCCACTACTCTACCCTTATTATCTGTTAAACGTCCGTCGTCCAAAACTTGTAACAAAATATTAAAAACATCAGGATGAGCCTTTTCTATTTCATCCAACAAAATAACCGAGTAAGGTTTTCTTCTCACAGCCTCAGTTAATTGTCCGCCTTCATCATAACCAACATATCCTGGAGGCGCTCCTACCAATCGGCTTACCGAGTGTTTTTCTTGATATTCACTCATATCAATACGCACCATTGCATTTTTGTCGTTAAATAAAAAGGCACTTAAAGCCTTAGCCAATTCCGTTTTACCCACACCCGTTGTACCTAAAAATATAAAGGAACCAATTGGTTTTTTTTCGTCTTGCAAACCTGCTTTACTTCTTCGTACAGCATCTGCAACAGCCTGTATTGCTTCATCTTGCCCCACAACAGATTGATGTAAAACTTCCTCAAGGCGCAACAACTTTTTAAGTTCGCTCTCCACTAATTTACTCACCGGAATACCAGTCCATTTACTCACCACATCAGCAATTTCTTCGCTATCTACCTCCTCTTTAACCATTTTTTCCTTGGATTGCATTTCGATTAAATCTGCTTTTAATTCCTCTAATCTTGCTTCTTGATCTTTAATTTTTCCATATCTAATTTCAGCAACTTTACCATAATCCCCCTGTCTTTCTGCTTGATCGGCTTCAAACTTTAATTGTTCAATTGTAGCTTTCGCCAACTGAATACCATCAATCACCTTACGTTCACTTTCCCATTTTGCTTTTAAATTATTTTTTTCTTCATTTAAATTAGAAATTTCGGCATTTAATTTTTCAATTTTTTCAACTTGTCCTTCTCGTTTAATAGCCTCTCTTTCAATTTCCAACTGCATAATTTTACGTTCCAACAACTCCAATGCCTCTGGTTTTGAGTTAATTTCCATACGTAATTTAGATGCAGCTTCATCAATCAAATCAATCGCTTTATCGGGTAAAAATCTATCTGTAATATATCTTTGCGATAGTTCCACAGCTGCAATAATTGCCTCATCTTTAATTTGAACTTTGTGATGATTTTCGTATTTTTCTTTTAATCCTCTCAAAATAGAAATAGCATCTTCTGTATTGGGTTCATCCACTAAAACCTTTTGGAAACGGCGTTCCAAAGCTTTATCTTTTTCAAAATATTTTTGATATTCATTTAAAGTAGTAGCACCAATCGAACGTAATTCGCCTCTTGCTAAAGCAGGTTTTAAAATGTTTGCAGCATCCATAGCACTTTCTCCTCCACCACCTGCTCCTACTAAAGTATGAATTTCATCAATAAATAAAATTATATCGCCATTTGCACCAACTACCTCTTTTACAACAGATTTTAATCTTTCTTCAAATTCTCCTTTGTATTTAGCTCCAGCAATTAAAGCACCCATATCTAAGGAATATAATTTTTTATCTTTTAAATTTTCTGGAACATCTCCATTAATAATTCGGTGTGCTATACCCTCTGCTATAGCTGTTTTTCCTACTCCGGGTTCACCTATCAAAATAGGATTATTCTTGGTTCTTCTTGATAAAATTTGTAATACTCTTCGTATTTCATCATCCCTACCAATTACCGGATCTAATTGTCCCTTACTTGCTTTTTTATTTAGGTTTACAGCAAATTTTTCTAAGGAATTATAAGTTTCTTCTTGCGATGCTGAACTTACTTTTTCACCTTTTCTTAATTCTGTAATTGCCGCCAACAAACCTTTTTCGTTTAATCCACTATCTTTTAACAACTGCGCTGCATTGTCTGAGGTTTGCAAAATACCCAACAACAAATGTTCAACGGTTACATACTCGTCTTTCATTTTATTCATTTCGTTAATAGCTTTGTTTACAGCTTCTGTAAAAAATCTCGAAGCTTGCATATTTTCCCCACTAACTTTTGGGTAATTTTTGATTATAGATTGTGTTGCAGATTTAACTGCAGTAGTATTCACACTCAATTTATTAAATATAAAAGAAGTAACATTTTGTTCGGTTTCTAAAATTGCCAGAACCAAATGCCCTACTTCTAACATTTGTGTTTGGTTATCCATTGCAATTTGTTGTGCTTTTTGGATACACTCTTGCGATTTAATGGTAAAATTGTTGAAGTTCATGTTTTGTAATTTTTACGTTGTTAATTTAAAACATTATTGGGTTTTCAATTTTTAATCCATTTGTGTTTTTAGTTTATTCACTGACATTTTGAACCTAACCATCTCATTATAAATGCCTAACTGACAGTTCAAAAGCATATTTACTGAAAAAAAGTCGGTTTTTTTCACATTTAAACATTTATATGCTATCCTAAAGCATTAAATTTATACCTATTTTTGTATAAAAAACACAATCTAACCATGAAAAAAAATAAAAATGGAGGCTTAATTTACTCCACAAATCCTGATTTAGAATTTAACAATGAAGAAGAACAAGTTGAAACCTTAGAACCACAAAAACAAAAAATATATGTGGTAATTGATAAAAAACAACGCAACGGCAAAGTGGTAACTTTAGTTCAACGTTTTGTTGGCAACGAAGAAGATTTAAAAGAGTTAACCAAACAATTAAAATCCTACTGTGGAGTTGGTGGTAGTTGCAAGGACAACGAAATTTTAATCCAAGGCGACTGTAAAGATAAGATTATCAAGTTTTTAAAATCTAAAAATTATGGTTTGGTAAATAAGGACTAGAAACTTGATTTAGTAGTTTGCACCTTTTTGTTTATTTGAAATTCTTTTTCTACACCTTCTTTATCTATATATTTTACTTTTAAAATAATTTCGTCATTTCCCTTAGCTTTTAAAACCAATCTTCTGGCATTTCCGTCTAAAATATTTCCTTTAAACTCTGTTATTTCATCATTTACAGCTAAAATTGTTTTTACAATTTGATTATCAGGAATTTCTTTTAGTGTTACAACCGTCCAATTTTTAACCTGAATATCCTTTAAATTATTATTTATATCTATAGAATTTATTAAAACTGTAACCACGGTATTTTGCTCAATAACAACATCTTCTTCAACACTTTGATTTCGGTAAGCAAAATTCATTTTTTTAGCTTTTGTTGTTTGAGTTTCAAGAGCAGATTCATTTTTTTCGATATTTGTAATTGAAATTGGCTTTTCTTCTACAACTTTAGGTTTAGATGAAATTTTATGATCAGTAGATTGTATAACAATAGGTTGTAATTCATTTATACTTTCAACTTTTAAAATCAACTGTTTTTCTTTAGTTTCAATTTTAGTAAAATCCGATTTTGTTTTTTTAAAATTATATAAAAAAACAGCTGGAATAATAATAGCAACAGCAGTAAATGTATATATCCCATAACTGTATTTACCCCAAAAACTTTTTGGTGCATTACTTAAATTAAATTGATTGATTACTTGATCGAAATTTCTTTTTTGTAAAATAGTTTCGTCGTTTAATTTAGTGTTTTTCTTAGAAAAGTTAAATTTCATTTTTTGTGTTTTTAATAACAATTTTTTATTTTAAACCCAGCAGCAAACGTATTTTAGCCAAAACCCTATGTGTTTTAACTTTAGCATTTGCCTCTGTAACACCTAAAATATAAGCAATTTCTTTAAAAGATCGAGATTCAAAAAATCGCATTTCAATTAATTCAATTTGATCCTTTTTTAACTGTGGTAAAATTTGTTTTAGTTTTGTCTCCCATATTTCCAAATCTATAGATTCATCAGATTCCTCCATAACAATATGATGAAAATCCTCTACAGGTACATTTACAATTCTATCTGATTTACGTTTTCTAAAAACATCCGTTAATTCGTTATATGCCACTCGGTATAACCATGCTCCAAAAGGCAAACCTTTAAATTGATATTTTGGTAAACTTTGCATTGCTTTAACCATTACCCTGCTCACCACATCATCAGTTGTATCTTCATTTTGTAAACGAACAAAAACATATTTATAGATATCTAAAAAATATCTATCATATATTACTTTAAATGCCTCTGGATTGGCAATAGCATCTAATATCTCTTGCTCTTCTTGTTTGATTTGAGCGCTAGTTTTGTGGTAAACGGAAAATTGAGGACTATCCATGAACAATACATTTGAAGATAAAGCATACATAAGCACCGATTTTATCCCCATAAGTGATTAAGTATTTAAAGGTAACAAAAAAAGAGATTGTTTTATGCAAACAATCTCTTTTTCAATGAAATAAAAATAAAATTTAATTACTTCTTACTTTTAAAAACTCTAATCCGTTGTAACTGTCTATAGTATCTAATAATATTTCCAATTCGTTTTTTTCGGTATCATTTAAGTTAGGTACGCCCATTAATTTTACAATCCTGGATATAGCTGCTTGATACTCATTAGCTGATAAAATATTTTCCATAGTTTTAATTAATTAAGTGATATTTTTTTGATTTTTTGTATGTATAAAAATTTAATAAATCTACTGTTAGTTCTTTTGATACAACATATCCCTTTAGCATCCCTTCTACTTTTGAATCAAGATACCTTTCTAAAACGTAATGTATTACTTTAGGTTGTGCCAATGAATTTAAGTTTTTTTATTTATTTTTAAATTGGTTTGGATTTAACCAATTACGATGCCAAAAATAATTTTTTTGAATTTTAATTAGTTAAATAAAACGACGAATGGACAAAATTTGTGTTTTAAACGACTAATTTGTATTCTGAAAAAATGATTAAAAACAAAATAACCTCAGGTTTACCGAGGTTAATTAAATTTAAATAAAAAATATAAGGTGCTTAAACTTCAGATTTAAAACTAAAAACAATATCTGGATATTTTTCCTGAGCCATTTCTAATTCGTATCTACTTTCGGCTAAAAAAACATCTTTACCTTGTTTATCTTTAGCCATATTATTGGCTTTACGCAACATAAAATCTTTTAACTGTACTTTATTTGTGGATTCTATCCAACATGCTTTGTACATAGAGTAAGATTCGTAAGTACATTTTGCACCATATTCATGTTCCAAACGGTATTGTATAACTTCATATTGTAATTGTCCTACTGTGCCAATAATTTTTCGGTTATTGGTTACTTTTGTAAATAACTGTGCAACACCTTCATCCATTAACTGATCAATTCCTTTGTGTAATTGTTTACTTTTTAAAGGATCGGCATTTTCTATATATTTAAATTGTTCGGGTGAAAATGAAGGAATTCCAGTAAATTTTAAAATTTCTCCCTCGGTTAAAGTATCCCCAATTTTAAAATTACCCGAATCATACAAACCAACAATATCCCCAGCAAATGCCTCCTCTAAAACACTTTTTTTACTTGCCATAAAAGCCGTTGGATTGCTAAATTTCATTTGTTTATTGTGCCTTACGTGTAAGTAATTTTTATTACGCTCAAACTTTCCAGAAACTACCTTAACAAACGCAATTCTGTCTCTGTGTTTCGGATCCATGTTGGCGTGAATCTTAAATACAAATCCAGTAAATTTTTCCTCATAAGGATCCACCACTCTTTGCTCGGTTTTTTTAGGTAAAGGATTAGGAGCAATTCTAACAAAACAATCCAACAACTCTTGTACACCAAAATTATTTAAAGCACTACCAAAAAACACTGGCGAACCTTTTCCTGCTAAATACTCATCCTGAGAAAAAGGCGGATAAACACCACTAACTAAATCTACATCTTCGCGTAATTTGTTGGCTGCATCGCTACCTATATATTCATCTAGTATAGGATCATCAATATTTTCTACATCTATAGTATCTGTTTTTCTTTGTTTATCAGCTGTTTCAAAAAACTTCACATTGTTTTCGTACAAATTGTAAACGCCTTGAAAATCTGCACCCATACCAATTGGCCATGATAACGGACGAACCTTGATATCTAATTTTTGTTCAACTTCGTCCAACAAATCAAATGCATCTTTACCTTCCCTATCTAACTTATTGATGAAAACCATAATAGGAGTATCTCTCATTTTACAAACACGCACTAAATTTTCGGTTTGCTCCTCCACACCTTTAGCCACATCAATTACCACAATTACACTATCTACAGCAGTTAAAGTTCGATAAGTATCTTCAGCAAAATCTTTATGTCCAGGAGTATCTAAAATGTTTATTTTTAAATCTTTATACTCAAAACCCATTACAGATGTAGCTACCGAAATCCCTCTTTGTTTTTCGATTTCCATAAAATCTGAAGTGGCTGTTTTTTTAATTTTATTTGATTTTACTGCTCCTGCAACTTGTATAGCTCCACCAAACAACAACAACTTTTCTGTTAAAGTAGTTTTTCCTGCATCCGGGTGTGATACAATTCCAAATGTTCTACGTTTAACTATTTCTTCCTCTAATTTCATTTTAAAAATATTACTTTACATGCAAGCTAAAACTTAAACCTGCAATATTTTGATTGTGCGAATAAATTAGTGTAGGTTGCCATTTTAGGGTTAAATCATCACTAATATCGTATGTAGAAAAATGCGCATCCACCATGGCATCTATAAAACCTAATCCATATAAAAAGCCAAAAAACATAAAGTTTCGCTGTAAAGATCCTAATGCACTTTGATATTGTTGTAAAATTTGCGCGCGAGAATTTTCTACATAAGTACTGGCGTTAAGTGGTTGGAAATGATTACTTGAAAAGTTTTCTACATAATCAAATTGTGCATCTCTACTAGCATCTTGATCTTTTAATTTTAATAAACCAAAATTAAAATTTTTCTCAGCATTGTTGGCTTGATAATCTGTAAAAATTAAATATCCCAAACCATAATAAATAGGCAATTTCCAAAATTTACGATTGTATATTTGTCCACCCCCAGGAATTATAGAATACAAAGCAGCTCTTCCTGGACTTCGAGGTGTTTTTGTTTTTTTGGTTGAATTGTCTGGATTTTTATCTGCATCCTGAGTAAAATTCATAAATGAATAACTTTTAAAATCCCCATATATTTCAAACGAATATGAAGGAAAACTTAATGTAAAGAGAACAAATAAAATAAATTTGATTTTCAACATTGTTATTTTTAAAAGGAACGCTAAGATAAAGGATTTTTTTTGAACTAAAACGATTTTTACAAATTTGCTTTACTTAAGCTACTGACTAATTTTATTGTATTTTTTAGTATTTCCAGGATCAATCAAAATCATGGTTTTAGTAATTTCATCTTTAATTTCTTTAGTAGATTTTGAAAACATTTTTACAATTTCATCCGATTTTGCATTAAAATAAACTTGTAATAAAAAAGAAGACGGACGAACACGATTAACTTCCACCAAAGATTTCATACTATTAAAAACCACTTTTTCGCCGCCCAATTTATCCGTTCGCATTACATCTAAACCCAATCTGTGGTAATCGTACAACATTTTTCTAAAAGGCTGAAAAATAGAGTTCATTACGTTTTCAATCAACCAATATCTATTTTTATCACCACCTGCTGCGGCCCAGCCTTTGCCCCCCGAACTTTGGGCATTATTAACAATTTCAAATGCGTTTTGATAATATTTTGTTCCCCCCTCAGGCGCAAAAGTATCATAATCCATACCTATTATAAAATAAATATAAAAGGCAATAACAGAGGTTAAGTTACTTTCGAAAGATTGTAAATTGAAATCCATTGGTTGTTGATCCACATAAGTAAAATCAAAATCCAAATCGTTTACCACAAACATAGTAGTGGTATAATTGGTTCCATAAACCGGGCGAATAGATTGAACTTGTAAACTTGCTGTATAATCGTTATTTGAGCGACTTTCTAAATTAATTAAAAACGAACAATTGATTCTTTCAAAAAGTTCATAACTATCAGAAGTCCAAATTCTTGTATTCACAAACTCTATTATGGAACGTTCCATATTGCGAAAAACTTGCTGATCCATATCTTGAATTTTCATGTGATTTACAACCACATTACATTCAATTTCTCTAGCTTGAAGCGAAAAATTTAAAGTTATTATTAAAAATAAAATTTTAAAATAATTCATCACATTTTTTAATTTTGAATAACAAGTGTTTCTTCAACGATAATTTCAGCAACTTGTTGTTTAGTTAACAAAGGTAATGTTTTGGTTTGTGTAGTTGAAACTAAATAAACTTTATTAGTATCGTACTTAAAACCAGCACCTTCTTCTTTTAAAGAATTTAAAACAATTAAATCGGCATTTTTATTTTTTAGTTTTAATCTTGCATTTTCCTCTAAATTTTGCGTTTCCATCGCAAAACCTACTAAAGTTTGATTTTTATTTTTATTTTTACCTAAATATGCTAAAATATCTTTAGTTTTTTGAAGTTCAATCACCAAATTTCCCCCAGATTTTTTAATTTTTTCGTTGGAATATGTAATAGGCGTATAATCTGCAACCGCAGCTGATAAAACAGCAATATCGTAATCCAAGTGTTGATTTACAGATTCAAACATTTCTTGGGCGCTTATTACATCTATTCGTTGAATTGCTTTGGATGAACTGATTGATGACGGGCCGCAAATTAAAACTACATCCGCTCCACGTTTAGCATAAGATTCGGCAATGGCAATACCCATTTTACCAGATGAATGATTACCGATAAAACGAACAGGATCAAGTGATTCGTAAGTTGGTCCGGCTGTTACCAAAACTTTTTTTCCTTTCATCTGATTTTTTTGTTCAAAAAAATCAGATATAAATTCCAAAATTTTCTCAGGTTCTTCTACTCTACCTTTTCCTACTAAACCACTTGCCAGTTCGCCATTTGGGGAATCTAAAACAATGTTGCCAAAACCTATTATTTTAACTAAATTATTTTGAGTAGAAGGATGAACAAACATATCCAAATCCATTGCTGGAGCCACCATCACTTTACATTTAGCCGATAAATAAACTGCTAAAAGTAAATTATCACAAATTCCGTTAGCCATTTTTGCAATAGTATTGGCTGTAGCAGGAACAATTACAAACAAGTCTGCCCACAAACCCAATTCAACATGATTGGTCCAATCGGTTTGATTTTGGTTATAAAAAGAATCGTACACTTCATTTTCGGATAAAGTAGCTAAAGTTAATTTTCCAATAAATGAAGAAGCGGAAGGAGTGCATACCACTTTAACTTCCGCTTTTTGTTTTTTGAGTAAACGAATTAAAAATGCAGTTTTATATGCTGCAATACTTCCACTTACACCAATTAATATTTTTTTACCTTGCAGCATAAAAACTATGCCTCTTTACTATCCTCAAAAGTGTTTCTTGTATAAATTTCACCGTCTACCCATTCTTGTTGAGCAATTAAAACTGGTTTAGGTAAACGCTCATAAAATTTAGAAATTTCGATTTGCTCTCTGTTTTCAAAAATTTCTTCTAAATTATCCGAGCTAGTTGCAAATTCTTCTAATTTAGAATTTAACTCTTGTTTTAAATCTACCGAAATTTGATTAGATCTTTTTGCCAAAACATTAATCATTTCATAAGGATTTAAATCCTTTGCAAATGTTACAACATCTCTTGTAATTGTTGAACTTGGAGCCTTTGTTTTTTTATAATCCATACCCATATTTATTTACCAAATTTACTTAATTGTTTATTCACTTTTTCTCTCATACCTGTAATTTCTTCAGCATATTTACCAGATGAAACCTCAGATCCGTATTGATTAATTAAATACAAAGTTCGTTCGTATTTAGGTAATCTCTCAAATTTTTTTCCCTTTTTTGCAAGTTTAAAAGATGATTTAATCAGCAAATATACAATTTCTTGTCGATATTCACCACCTCTTTGTGCTTTCATTAATTTTTCACCTTGTTCTATCACTTTTTTATAATCGTTATCTTTATAAGGTTTAGCAACTAAAATTAAAGGATAATCTTTTAATTTTATCGATGCTCTATCTGCATATTTGTTACTTCCATTTAATCTTGCATCTTCTGTTAATTCAATTAATAATGGCTCTGCAGCATCAGCACTTACAACAGTTGATAAATCTAAAGTAGATTTTCTCCAAATATCTAAAACAGTTGGATTTAATTTATTTGAAGAATCTAAATAAGCTTTCGCAAAGTCTCTTGATTCCGCATATCTTCCTTGTACATTTAATTCAACAGGAACTTTATAAACTAAATTGGATAATTCTTGTTCCGCTAAATTAATTTGGGTTTGATACTTTGTACGTAAATCAGCAGTTCTTATATTTTCAAACTCGTTTACAAATGCGTTATAATTTTCAATTTTAAACTTAATATCCGATGTAAAAGCTTTTAGATATAAAGCATTTAAAATTTTATCTTCCACATCACCAATTTCATCCGATGAAACAACTTTTAAAAGTTTTCTCCATTCATCCACTGCCAATGTGTAGTTTTTTCTTCTAAAGTAATACTGTGGAACACTATATTTTAACTTAGAAATGTTATTTTCGGCATTAATTTTTAATTCATACAATTGATTTCTTAATCTTGGTCTTTCTCCACTTGGGTTTTTATCAATTTGAGCAAGAAAAGTATTTGCATATTTTAATGCACTTTCAAACCTATCAATTTTTTTATACTCAATACTTTTATCTGCATATTTATATGCTGCTTCAACTTGTAACAATTTTACAAAATCCCTATTTTTCGCATCTGGAAAAGCATCGATGTAGGATTGAAATGCAATAACTGCCGAGTTATAATACCCTGTTCTGTAGTACAAATTAGCGTGATTAAATGCCTTTTTTTCTAATTTTTGTTGTAATTCATCAATTTTTAAATTCACATCTTTAGCAAAATCACTTTTAGGATATCTATCTAAAAACAATTGAAAATCTTCTAAAGTTCTTTTGGTATATTCCTGATCTAAATAATAGTTTGGCGATAAATGGTAATAAGATAAGGATGCATAATAATATGCCTTCTCGGTATATTCTCCTCTTGGAAATCTTTGTGCTAATTTTTTAAACTCGTAGGCTGTATTGTAATAATCTTTTACGTAAAAATCCGATAAAACATAATGAAAAAATATTTTTTCTAGTTTTGGTGAATTTGCATAATCATTTAATAAGGATTTAAATAACGGACTTGCTTTAAAATACTTTTTATTTTCAAAGTATTTCCATGCTAATTCTTCTCTAACCTCAGCCGTACCAGATTTTAATGCCTTATCGTAGTTACTTTTACATGATGAAAAAGCCAACAACAAAGCAACTAAATAAAAACTCAATTTTTTAATCATGCCACAAAAGTACATTTAAAAATTTATTTGATGGTAAAAAATCCGCTAAATCTCACTAAATTATTTCTTTTACAACCAATTGCGTATTGGATATTTTAACCACTTCTATCCTTTTCCCTTTTTCAATATAGCCAGATAAAGCTATTGAATCAAAGGTTTCGCTATCCACAACAACTTTTCCTCCCGGCATTAAAACACTAATAGTTTCTCCTTGTTTACCTATCAATTCTTCGTTTGTAAACTTATTGGATAAAATTACTTTATAATCCTTACCATCGGCTGTTAAAACGGCGCTATCCGATAAAAAATTGCGTTTAGTTAATAATTTTTTAGACAAATAAAAACTTAGAATTAATGCTAAAACAATACAAATCGATACAATTGCAAATGAATTCATAACAACACTTATATTAGGTAAAATCCAGCCCAACTCCGGACTAGAAACTATAGGGAACAAACTTAAAGCTAATCCGCTAATTAACAACAAAATTCCTAAAATTCCTGCAATTCCAAAACCTGGTAACACAAAAACTTCTACAACCAGCAACAATAATCCAACTATAAAAATTATTAATTCCATATTGTTTGCTAACCCTTGTAAATAATGTGGTGCAAAAAATGCTACAGCTGCCGAAATAGCGATAATAATTGGAAAACCTACGCCAGGTGTTTGTAACTCAAAATATATCCCTCCAATAATCAACATGATTAAAAAACCACTAACAGCTGGATGTATTAAAAATAAAATTATACTTTCGGTTACTGTTGTTTGGTGCTCCAGAACAGTATAGTTAGGAAATTTATTCGCAATCATTTCAGTAACATTATCAAATTTACCTTCACAAAATCCATTTTTTATTGCTTCATCTGTAGTAAAAGTAATTAGTGTTTTATCATCAACAACTCCTTCCACTACAATACTAGGATCAACCATTGCTTGGGCAATTTCAGGATTTCGTTTATTAGCAATTGCTGTTGCGCGCATTTTCCCTCTAAAAAAAGATTGATATTTTTCGGGTGCCACTTCTCCTTGTCCATCCACAACCGTTGCTGCTCCTATTGTTGCTCCAGGCGACATATAAATACTATCGCAAGCAATAGAAATTAACGCTCCAGCAGAAGCTGCATTTTCTTCAATAAAAACACAAGTAGGCATACTAAAAGACAATAAAGCAGAGCGGATAGAATCTGCAAAATCAACTCTTCCTCCGTAAGTATTTAAGTTTAAAACAAAAACTTTTACTTTTTTTTGTTTAGCCTCTGCTAAAGCCAATTTCACTTTTCGCCAAGCAGGCGCATCAATTTCATCCTGTAATTTTAAAAGATAAATGGAGGATTCTTGAGCGTAAATTGAACCGAAAATAAAAAACAATAATACAATTAGAACATTACGCATGATTAAAATCTCTATCTATATAATTTTGCAAATCTTTATAAACCATCGGACTAGAGGCTATAATTTCTTTCCCAAACACAAAATCCTCTCCTCCTTTAAAATCTTTCACTACTCCTCCTGCTTGTTTTACAATTAAAGCACCTGCTGCTACATCCCACGAATTTAAACTGTACTCGTAAAAAGCATCAAATCTGCCACAAGCAACATACGCCAAATCTATTGCTGCAGATCCCATTCT
>JACCEE011469066.1_pt1 | contig 25528 bp, 30 predicted proteins | sample 7449931 | NCBI WGS metagenome assembly JACCEE01 (sample SAMN15323457, study PRJNA562643) | freshwater metagenome | isolation source: river surface water | place: USA:Blue River Watershed | collected 2017-08-19 | reverse complement strand
GACAGCTCTAAGAAGCGAGTCATTGCTTGGAACACTGACAGCCGCCTGCTCCGCTCAGAAGGCATTCCAGACCGCTTTGAGTTCAAAGGTGCGGCTATCTTTATCACTAATATTAAGTTCGAGCACGTTCGAAGCAAGAAGCTCCGTGATCACTTGGATGCACTGGAAAGCCGTTGCCACTATATCGATCTGCAAATGGATACCAACCGTGAGAAGATCCTGCGTATCAAGCAGATCGTCAACGATGGTATGCTGGACAGTTACGAGTTCGAACCCATTGTGCGTGACGAGATCGTTGAGTTCATTGTCACTAATGCAGACAAACTCCGTGAGCTGAGCCTGCGTATGGTGCTGAAAGTAGCAGACCTGCGTAAGAGCTTTCCCCGTAACTGGACTGCAATGGCCAAGACCACTTGCATGAAGCGTGTATGACACGCCTAGTACTGTACGCAACGCTGGGCATGTTATGCTCAGCCCTAGGGCACCAATGGGACAGTTGGGAGTTCTGGTGTCTCCTAGGACTGTTCTGGGCCGCTGACAGACTCAGTGAGTCAGCAGGCAAGCAACAGGGCTACATAGAAGGCATATGGGCCTACATGAACATGGACGATGCTAACCGTAAGCGCATAGAACAATTGGTAAAGGATGTACGCAATGGCTAATCAATGTACATGGATAGGGCAGGACGGCCTAGGCTGTACACATACTGCGCTAGGGGGCAAGAGCTACTGTGCAGAGCACTACCCTCTAGTATATAAGGTAGGATCGGCTGTCAAGCGTAAGAAAGATACCAGCCGCTACGATCGCATCCAAATGCTCATAGACGATTTCAATGCTGTTCTAGAAGAATTGGAAGCCGAAGGTTGGACACCAGAATGGGAAGGGGAGGTCGGTCGGCTCTGAGGGGTGGGGAGGTAGTCTTTACAGCACTGTTGCGTTAGCGCAACAGCGCATGCCAAATTTTCTCCTAGTTTTCCCCGTTTTTCCCATACCCAGTTAGATAGGATCACCAGGGGCCGAGATCTCCGGACCTTGCGAAAATTTTTAAGCAAATTTTTTCTGCTACTATAGATCTCTCGGCTAACTACTGTATATGCATCATTTCTACGTACTAAACCAAGATCCCCGTGCTGGAGAAGTATTTGATTTCATCAGCCAGCATCGTTTACGCTGTGAAGTACACCTTAATCGTACACGTTTTTGGGTCCCATCGGGAAGCATACTAACAGAGTTTGCTCTACGTTTTACGGACTGTTGCCCGCCTGTAGATCCCACTCTAGACTTGGCCACTGGTCTTAAAATCGGGGATTAAAAAATTTTTTTACAGTTTTTTTTGGGCTAGTATAGACCGGTCACTGCCACATGCTTCTGAAGTTGCCTTCTGAGCGTACTGCTGTCCATACCATTTCTGCTATATACTCAAAATGTTCGTTAAGTGTCTTTATAGCAGGTACATCGTGTTCTTTAAGTACTCTTGCGTAACAGCCATTTCCCAGCATCACAAAGTAACTGCTCGAAATGCCTCTACGCTGCATATAGTCTGGAAATACTGCACGAGCAAAGAAACAGGTGTCACCTAGTAGTCGTGCCTGCTCGGCTGTACGTACTGTCATATACTGTTCTGCATAAGTGGGCTGTGGATCCCAAGGGTTCTTATCCAGTTTGTCACAGAGTATGTTTACTGTATAAGCAACCACAGCGTCGGGAATTTGCCATCCCTGTCGTTCTAGTGTTTCACGGATTATTGCTTTAAACCCTGTATGAGCAGTTGGATTAAACATGTAAATATTTATGGAAAAATCTGCGGTTACCGCTGGGTCGCTTCGCTCTTGTTTACAGGAACTGCCTCAAAATCTCAGCAGTGGATGTACTCCCTGTGCCTGTAGAGTAGGTCTAGCGGGTATCTGCGCCATCGGTTTGATGTTATCATATTCCGGACTGAACTGTAGTCGCTGTAGTTTTAATTTTAACTCATGTACAAACTCACGATTGGTTAAAACAGTGGGCATCATTGAATCTATGTGGTTGCGCCATCTGCGTCCGTAGTCTCTGGTAAATTTGGGCATGGTTTTGGCCAGTTCCACAAAGTCGAAATAGCCGTAGTTGATCATGGGGTAAATGAATACTCCGTAGCCCGCGGCGCCCCACATTGGTGCGTCCCAGTCGTGATCTGCGGGCCAACGGTACCGTGAAATTTCCTGCAGATACTCTACGTTAGGCCTTAGGGCTGTCTGTTGGTTGTCACGCCAGAATTCTGTATCTGTACGTCCCGAACGATAGTGTAACTGTATGAGATCCGCAAATTGATCCATGGTCTTGATCACCACTTCCGAAGCACGTCGTACTATAGCAGGATCTGTGACTACCTTTTCTGGGCGTAGCAACAAGCGGTCAAAGGCCTGTAGTTGCGCCAACTGTAGATGTATGTTAGTGGCCTGTAGGGGTTCTAGAAAATTGGCACTCAGGCCTAGATGCATGACATTACGGTAAAATGGCTGATCTAGACGTCCCGGATCGTAGCGAATTTCTTTGATGGGTACTATGTCCCGGCCCCAGTGTTGGCTGAGTTCTGCTACTGCTTGATCCGCTGTTTGATGTGCAGATGAGTAGACCATGCCACAACCATAGCGTCCTCGCACGGGTATTTGCCACTGCCAGCCTGCAGAGTGTGCTCGTGCTTCTGTCAGTGCAGCCACGTCCTCATCGGGCCCATAGGGTATTTGAAAGGGCAGGGCTCGATCACACAGTAGGTGATCCGAGTAGCTCAACCACTTTTGATCCAATTTCTTGCTGATGATTCTGGCAAAGCCTGTGGCATCAATCCAATAGTCGGCAGTAATTCGCTGTCCGTTGCTGAGCAGTGCGGCCGCAACATGCCCCCGCTCGTCCAGGACGAAATCATTTACTTCTGCGTCTATGACACGGCAGTTAGGGTCCACTTCCACTATATGTTTGAAATAACGTCCCACAGCATGTCCGTCAAAATGGTAAGCATGGAACCCATAGGTAGTCGACCAGTTTTTGTGTACGTCTACCAAGCCACGTTCGGCCAGCGTTCCACAGAACGTGCTGGTATGCATCTTATCCGGGCCGTGCTCTAGACAATGATCTAACAGAACATAGTCGTCATATTGATTGACTGCGGGTGTGTTGTCTATGGGCGCTATGTAACTTTTTTGATCACCCCGCCAGTTATGAAAGCGTATGCCCTGTTTGAATGTAGCACCCGTGGCTCGCATGAAGTCTGCTTCGTCGAGCCCAAAGTTACCCCAACGATTCTGCACTACATTAAAGAACTGTCCTGTGGTACCTTCACCGGTTCCGATAATTCCAATTTTACTGCTTTCAATTACAGTGATTGAACAGTAGCCCTTACGCAGTCTCATCAACCAAAGTGCGGCCAGCCAACCTGCTGTTCCTCCGCCAACTATACAAATATGTGTCATGTTAACTCCCTGGGATATTTACGTTTGCTGACTCTTATGTCACTGATACATTGGCATTCTGTTTGTTCGCACACAGTGGGTCGTGTGGGCCAAGTCCACGTAGAAGGATCCTGGATGGTGGCAAACCAACCGTCTTGTTCACAATTGCCTTTTCTAATTCGGCCGTCAAACTGTAGGAACAATTCTTCTAGCCCAATATCGCACTCCCATCCTTTAAATCTATTGCATTCAGTATTGGCCAAGACCACGGGCCAGTTTGGGGGCATAGGTGCCCTAGTCGCAGTAATATCAGTGAATACTTCTGTTTTTACCAACTTTAGATCCTGTAGGTCAGCAGAGGGATTAGAATAGATAGTAGATGGTAAGGTACGTTCGAAAAACTGTTCTTGTAGTTTGTCGTAGTTATAGGTTTCTGCGTTCCAATCTAATATTCTAACTGCTTCAACACCTATGCCTGTGGCTTTTAATTCTTCATATACTGACGTACATTGGTCCCATCTGTCTGCGGCCATCATTACTCTAACAATGGTATCGGGTACTCGCTGCCAAGCACCCAGCGCACGTTCTATAAATCCGTCGTCGTGACTGTGTGGGTGATAACTGATTCGCAGGTGTGTGGGCCTGCAGTCGTCCCAATATGCGCCTGCACGAATGCCATTAGTAACTAGGCTGACCTTGTGTCCAGTGTTTAGAAATTTGTTAACCAACGGCTTGATCCAAGGGCTGACTGTGGGCTCGCCTCCCGAAAATGTAACCTGCATTCTAGGGTGCAGTCGTATCATTTCGTCTGCAAATCTTTCTGCTTGTTCCCAGGTATAGTAGTTGTTTTTTCCCCTGTGCAGTATGTCAGGGCAGTAGGGACAGTGGTTGGTACAGATATTATTAACAATCCATGCTAGGTTAAAGAAGGGCTGTTCTGTACGTATCTCAATGATTCTACTGTAGATCTTTTTATTCATTATACTCGTTTAAGCATCCACATTGGTTTGTTTTGTTTTCTTTTTGGAACACTGATGTCTGTTAGACACTGGCATTCTGTATAACCGCAGATAACGCTGTTTTCAAAAGGTTTGAAGCCATCACGTATCCACCCTGCGTATCCACCCTGCTCGCAGTTACCTCGTCTATAACTACCGTCAAACTGCACAAATGTAGATTTTAAACCAATGTCGCATTCCCATAGTGCAAAGTTATTTTCTCGACGGTTAATTAATTCTATGGGCCAATTTTTAAATGTTTCACGGGTAGTAGTTTCTGGAGGATTGAATGCTGACCGTCCGTTTGAATCTAAGATGTCAAATAGGGTGGGGTCTCCTTTGTATTTGCCAGGCATCAAAGGATCTATCCATAAGTCCCTGTAGACTGCTGGATTATCTATAAACCATTGTTCTTGATCTTTAGTATAAGTTACTTTTTCAGAGCCCGGTCCCCAATCTACAATCATTGTAGGTATAACACTTAGCCCTGTTTCCTGTAACATACGGTCATACATAATCACACAGTGATCCCAATATAGTGGATCCATCATTAAATTTAATGTTACTTGTTTAACATACTTAGATGCTTCAACAGCACGTTCTATCCATTGGTCATCATGAAACGCTGCATGATAACTTAGTCCTAGATTTTCTACATCTAGTCCGTCCCAGTAGTCAGCACGTCTAACACCGTTTGAACTGACTCCTGCGTAGTGTCGGTGACCTGCAAATTTTTTAAGTAAATCAGGTAAAAACGGACTAACTGTAGGTTCTCCTCCGGAAACAACTAGATGAATATATTTGTGTTCTTCTAATAAGGTGTCAATGAAATATTCTGCTTCTCTCCAGTCGTAGTGATGATTTTTTCCAGCGTGTAGGTACTTAGGACAATATCGACATTGGTTTGTGCAGATATTGTTAATAATCCATGTAAGGTAAAATCGCTGATAATGGTTTATAACTTCGTTGTATGGGCAGGTTTTCATAGAAATATTTACTTACAGTCTTTGGGCTAAATAGCGTATAGTGGATTCTAACATCTAGGATTAGACATGACAAGTAACATCGACCCAAGTAAAATTGACCCGGATTTTCCCGTTGCCGGCCAGAATAATAGCTCTCAAGGCTTTAGAGATAACTTTCAAGGCACAGTTGAGGCTTTAACTACTGCCCGCGACGAAATTACAGAATTACAGCGTAATGCCACAGTAAAAGGCACTACCAGCACAACTAGAGCAGAAAATGCAGACGATTTCCAAAACTACATGGTAGGTGCAGAAATACGTGAAGTACAACTTGCAGACTGGACTCAAAGACTTTTTAATCATGGCCCGCAAAGTGGCACAGTTGCCTTAAACTACAGCGATGCTCCTATTCACTATATTGCTGCAAATCCAGATTTTCCAACATTTACTGTTCAACTAAGAGATTTCCCTGCAGAACAATACGCTACAATGCGTGTTTATTTTGATGTTCCTACAACTTCTACTGTTGTTACTTTTAGCGATGTAAATTCTTTAACTAATGCTGTTCGTTTGGTAAACTTTGTATCCACCAGTGGTGCTATGACATTTGACATGGCAGGTGTATACGGCGTTGAAATTTCTAGTCGTAACGGTACAGAATACGAAGTACTAGATTTAGACCGTCGTGTTATTGATGCTAACGTACAGACTGTTAGTGCTGTAGGTATTAGCGGACGTTTTAGCGATCTTATTGGAATTCCTACGGCCAGCGCAAGTACACTAGGTATTATGCGTGTCGGCGCAGGTCTGTCTGTAACTTCTGGCATTGTCAGTGTAGATACATCTACAATTCAAGTTGCCGTGAATACTGCTACTACTGCTACATTAGGTGTAGTCCAAATTGGAGAAGGTTTAAGTATTACTCCTGAGGGATTACTAAGTGCAGAACAATATATTTTGCCAACTGCTAGCACAAGTACACTAGGAGGTGTTAAAGTAGGTGCAGGACTAGAAATAGACGGCGCCGGTCTTTTAAATGTAGTAGACGGAGTAGTTGGTGCTACAGGATTAACCGGAGCAACAGGACCACAAGGCGAAACTGGTTTAACTGGTGCAACTGGTAAAGGCACTGGCGCATATTCTAACTCTAGCGTACTAATTGGTTCTGGCGCAAAAACTTTCACATTAACCAGTTTACCTGCATGGTCAATAGGACAGCGTGTAAGAGCTAAGAACTATAACAGTTCTATTCCAGTTAACGAATGGATGGAAGGACAAATTACTGCATATGATACAACTGGTTCAACTGTTGTAATATATTCTGATAGAAGTCAAGGAACTGCTACTACTTTAACAACTTGGTTCTTAACACTAGCAGGAGAATTAGGCTCAACAGGTCCTACAGGTGCAACCGGTCAACAAGGATCGACTGGTGCTGGAACTACTGGCGCTACAGGTCCACAAGGCCCGTTAGGAGCACAAGGTTATCAAGGGTCAACTGGTGCTACTGGCAGAGGAGCAACAGGTGCAACAGGTCCACAAGGACCATTAGGCCCTTACGGACCACAAGGCAGCACTGGTCCAGTTGGTGCAACTGGGTTAACAGGTGCAACTGGTGTTCAAGGTGCTACTGGACCAAGCGGAGGCCCTACAGGTGCTACTGGTTTTTCTGGATCTACTGGTGCAACAGGTCCACAGGGTATTCAAGGTGCTACTGGTGCCGGTGCAACTGGCGCTACAGGATTGCAAGGTGCAACAGGTGCAATGGGAGCATCTGGATTAACAGGTGCAACTGGTGCAGGTGCAACTGGCGCAACTGGACAACAAGGTCCTGCCGGAAATGATGGAGCAACCGGTCCGGCAGGTGCAACAGGTGCAGGCGCTACAGGCGCTACAGGAGAAACTGGCGCTACTGGTTCATCGGGACCTGCTGGTGGAGATGGCGCAGAAGGTGCAACTGGTCCACAAGGTCCTGTTGGTGCTACAGGAAGTTGGGGTTCTACCGGTGCTACAGGCGAAGCAGGGGTTCCTGGCGCTACTGGTACGCAAGGTCCAGCAGGCGGCCCGGGCGCAACAGGTGCGACCGGTGTTCAAGGTGCGACAGGTGTTACTGGAGCGACCGGATCAGGTGCAACAGGTGCAACAGGTAATGACGGATCTACAGGTGCAACAGGCTTATATGTAACTACTGCTTCTGTTGTAGGTGCCAATTTAGTAATTACATTAAGCGATGCATCAACTATTGACACAGGTGCATTACCGATTGGTGCTACTGGTGCTGTGGGTAACGATGGCGCAACCGGTGCTCAGGGAGCAACTGGTTCTCAAGGAGCAACTGGCGCAGGTGCAACTGGCGCCACTGGCCTTGCAGGTAACCAAGGTGCTACAGGCCCAGAAGGACCGATAGGCGCGACTGGCGCAGGCGCCACTGGGGCCACTGGTGAGGCAGGACCTACTGGTGCTACAGGAAGTCAAGGAAGCACAGGTGCTACCGGACCTGCAGGTGCTACTGGTGCAGATTCGACAGTTCCCGGTGCTACTGGTGTCCAAGGAGCCACCGGACCTTCTGGTCCAATAGGTAATGATGGTGCTACTGGTTCAACTGGTGCTACTGGGCCTACCGGTGCTACAGGTCCAGAAGGTCCGCAAGGTATTCCAGGGTCTGCTGCGGCACAAGGAAGTACTGGTGCTACTGGACTGCATGTTACTACTGCTACAATTAACGGAACTGGCAATTTAGTTTTAACAATGAGTGATTCCTCTAACATTTTTGCTGGATTTGTTATTGGTTCAACAGGTGCTACTGGTGCTGATGGTGCATCTGGTCCGCAGGGTATTCAAGGTGCAACTGGCGCTCAAGGTGCAACTGGCCCTCTAGGAAATGACGGTGCAACAGGTGCAACTGGTCCACAAGGCGCTACCGGTCTTGTCGGTGGTACTGGCCCACAAGGTGCTACAGGTGCTGGTGCTACAGGCGCTCAAGGAGAACCAGGTGCGGCTGGTGCTACTGGTGCTACTGGTCCTTTAGGTTCTACAGGAGCAACAGGTCCGCAAGGAACTACAGGAGCAACTGGACCTCAGGGCAAATGGGTAACTACTGCTTCTGTTACTGGAACAATTTTACAACTTATTTTAAATGACAGTAGTGTAATTGTTGTAGATGGTTCTATACAAGGTGCTACTGGTCCTATTGGCCCTAACGGAGTTACTGGCGGAACGGGTGCTACTGGAGCAACAGGTTCTACGGGTGCAACAGGCCCAGATGGTGCAACAGGCCCACAAGGTCCTACAGGAGATCAAGGTCCTGCAATGTTAGGATTTAGTACTTCTACAAATACTATTAGCACTGGAACTAAGACTTTTGGTAACGTTGTTGATGTAAACGGATTACCTAACGTACAAAGTTTTACAGAAGGTATGCGTGTTAGAATGGGTGCTAGAGGTTCTAGTCCATTTAGTTACATGGAAGGTATTGTTTCTCAAGTTAATCTTGCAACAACTTCTATGTCTGTTTTATCAGAAACATTTGGTGGTACATATAACTTATCAACTAGCAATTGGTTTATTAATCCGTCAGGTGACATAGGTCCTCAAGGCTGGGGATATGACGGCGTACTGTCATATACTAGTGTTAACCTGCAGGCTATTACTGGAGGACAGGACATATTCTTTGCAACTACAAGCACTAGTGCATCAAAAGGAAACGCTTATGTTTCTGGATCTAGAGTTCGTGCAATTGCTAAAGATCGTACAGAGTTAAGTTATATTGAAGGTACGTTGATTGATCTAGTAGGCACAGGTTGGACCATTAATGCTGAAGCAATCTTCTTGCATCCAAACGAGACAACTAACACATTTAATACTTGGACATTTAGTATTGCAGGTGCTTTACCAACTACTACTGCAACATTATTCTACTTAAACGGTGTTGTTGATGCAACTAGTACTGCTACAGGTTCTTTCAGAACTGAAGGCGGTGTTGGCGTTGCACAGAGCGTTTGGATTGGAAAATGGACAGTACCTATGAGTATGAATTCTACTACTGCTAAGAGTTATGTTGGAACACCAACAGGTGCTATGATTTTCTTAACCGGTACAGGTTATAACAAGCCTGCATATTGGGACGGAACTAAATGGTATACCTCTAACGGTAACGCATTATACTAATCAAAAAATAAATTAGACTAGACATGGTGTTGTAAATATGCTATAATTTACAACACTATGACTACATTCTCACATTCTGGAACATTTGGCGATTTAATTTACTCTCTTGCTATGGTCAAGCATCTAGGCGGGGGAGATTTTTATTTGCGTCTAGGCGATATGGATCGCATGGCAAAGCGTGTACTAGGTGCCGGCTCAGCAGGAGATCATACCGGCGAAATGACACAAGCTCAATTTGATGCACTCAAACCTTTTATGGACAGCCTTCCATACATTAACAAATTTGAAGTTTACACTGATCAACATATTGATCATCAACTCGAAGAAGCAGGGTTTACTATTGTCAAACAAAATGGCAATTACATGTACAGTTATGCAGAAGCGTTAGGCATTGACTTTTATAAACATTATAAAGAGTTTATGTATCAGCCCTGGTTAGAAGTTAAGGATCCTATTCGTGTTCCTGGCAAGCCTATTGTGATCAATCGTGTTAATCGTCACTTGTACGGCTGCGATCCTGAAGCCAAAGCCTGGCGTGAGTTCTTTAAGAAAGGACTATCGGACATGGCAGTCTACGTAGGTAAGGAAAGCGAACACGCTTGGTTTGAACAAAGTCTAGGTGTTAAGATCCAGCACTACAAGACTGAAAATATTCTTGAAGTCGCTCGAGTCATCGCTGGCGCTGAACAGTTTATGGGCAGTCAAAGTATGTGCCTAAGCATTGCTATGGGATTGGGTAAAACTATCTTATGTGAATGCCGTAAAGATCTTCCTTTACAAAGAAACGAATGTTATTTTATTAGACCCAATGTCCACTACTTCTAATCTTTCTTTTACTCACTCTGGTACACTAGGCGATGTGTTAACTAGCCTTTGTATTGTTAAAATTCTCGGAGGCGGAGACTTTTATCTACGCATGAGAAACATGGATCGTATGATTCAAGAAAAACTTGGTTGGCCTAATGCTGGCATACACAGCGGGCGCATGACTGAAAAAGATTATGAAGTTATTGCTCCGTTAATGAAAAGCCAAAGTTACATTAAAAGTTTCCAAATATGGAACGGAGAAACAGTAACACACGAACTTGAAGAAGTTTGCCGTCATCATCAGGCAAGGGGCGTATGGCCGCGCAACTTTACAAATCAGTATGCAGCCAGCCAAGGTATTGACATGGAGGCAAACTTTGAAGCACTACAACAACGTCCTTGGTTAGAGTGCAAAGATCCAATTCGTATTCCTAATCGTCCTATTGTGATTAGTCGTAACGAAAAATATCTAGACGGTGCTCCTGTATTAAACCCGCAATGGCAACAATGGTTAGATATGGGACTGGCAGATCAATGTGTGTTTGTAGGACACGAAAGCGAACATACGTGGTTTCAAGATTTATACAAATGCGATGTAGATTACTACAAGACTGAAGATATGTTGCACTTGTGCAGAGTCCTAGCAGGCTGTGATTTGTTTATTGGTAATCAAAGCATGCCAGGAACTATGGCTAGTATTTGTCTAGGTAAGACCAGTAGAATCGAACTTCGTAAGAACGAGCGTCAAGAAAACAACGAGTTCTTATACCCCTACAGAATTAACGTATCTTACTTCTGAAAACAGGTCAGCAAGTTGATCAAGGGCTTTCTGATAGTCCTTGGTTACACGAACAGCAAGGCCGCCTGCTTCCCTCCAACCTGAACAGTTATCAGAACGATCATCGACTAGGATGTCTCCAGGTTTAGTGTGATTACGCTTGTCCTGACTGTAGGGACCAAAGTGTACAGGAATATCTGGATAACGCTCAGTGGCCCACATAACCTTATCGTAATATGCCCAATGGATGTCGTTGTAATGCGGAACTGCGGTAAGGAACAACAACTCCCAACCTAGCTCGTCGCGGAATCTACGGGCAAGTGTAACCAACTCGTCTGCCTGGGGCATTTTTGGAAGATTACGGAAAATTCTTCCGTGATTACGAATCTTTTCCCAATCCTGAGGAGGGTAAGGTTTTTCAGGATATTCAGAATAGTATCCAACAACTGCGGCAGCACCCGCTTCCCAATCGGCTACAACACCGTCCATGTCTAAGTAAATTGTGTTCATGCTATATTATAGCATTTATATACTAAGTTGTCTATCGTGTAACTTACCAATGGCATCCATAAGTTTGCCAATTTGTCCATCGTTGCGAAGGGCTTTGAATACTAGATTGGGAACACCGAACTCGCCGTGTTGAGCAAGTCCTTCTTTACGATACATCTTTAGCATGTCTTTAATATTACGGCACATTTCTAAACTGCCTGTAGCAATAGCACCATTAATTGCTTTTTCCCAAATAGCAAATACTCTACGAACTTCCTGCTCATCGTAGTTAACTGCTTCGCGGTTTGGGCGCTTAATCCATTCGTTTCGAACTACTGAATAACTAGAACTTACTGGAGGATTGTCGACATCTTCTACATATAATTCTACAGGCACCCCTTTAACAGATATATCGTGTTGTTGTTTCCATAGTTTACGTTTAGCATCAAACAACTCATCTACAGCGACATCACACTCGACTTGACTGTAGGGAACAATAAGGTGTAAATCTAAATCGCTGTGCTTAGTATAGTTGTAGTTTACTTGGCTACCGGAAACTACTAGATCTAAAAGGGTAACATCGATATCTAAAAACTGGTAAAATTCTTTAGCAATTTTTAGTAAAGCATATTGCACATCTTTTCGCAGATCATCACCTTGCCATAGGCTAGGATTTAACTGGTCGTGAATCTCGATAGGGTCTGTATATTCAAACATGCTCATATGATTTATTTATTCGGTTAAATATTTCAATGAGTGACAAAATTAATTTTACCGGAAAAATATTAGTATCACCGCCGATGAGTCAGGACGGTTTTTTCTCAAAGGGCGTAGTTTTTGTCGCCAAAGATAATCATATGGGAACGTGGGGATTAATGGTTAATAAACCCACTGATAAAATTACTTTAGATATGATTATGAAATCAACTGGTATTTTTTCTAGTAAGCAAGATAAAATTTATTTTGGTGGACCAGTTGATACACAAAGAGTTCATGTGTTACATACCCTCGATTGGAGCATTAATTCTACAATGGTAATTACTAAAGATATCGGTATTACTAACGATGTTTCTGTATTGGCTGCAATTTCAAGAGATTCGGGCCCAGCATTGTTTCGAGTGTGCCTAGGAGTATCAAGTTGGGCACCTGGTCAGTTATTAGCAGAATATTATGCAGAACCACCTAGACGCCCCCAAGATAGTTGGTTAGATGCTCCGTCGACAATTGAAACAGTATTTCATCTATCCCACGAAGAACAGTGGGAACAAGCAATTGAGCATGTTGCTAAAAATAAAATCAATACCTGGCTTTAATCTTTTTCTGGGCTGAACGAGCTCAACAAATCCCGGGCACTCTTAGTTTGCATAGAAGGCTTTGATATTCTAGAAACTGGAACTCCTTTTGTAGGATCAATCTCTCCAGTCTCAGGATCAACGTTTGTACTTGTTACTACACTAGTTTTCTTCAATCCCTCAATTAATGCAGAACTTGCGGCGGTTCTTTGACTTGCAAAACTTGACTCTTCTGCTTCTTCGCCTAGATCATTAATACGCAAAGTGTCAATATTAAACTCAAGGTCTACCTTTTGTCCAACACCTGAACTTGAACGTGTCTTCATAAACTGAATTTGATAGCGGCCACGTTCACGCATTGCTCTACTTGTAAAAATACCAATCACGTTATCAGCAGTTTGAATCTTACTCAAGCCGCCCGAAATATGACTGTGATCAAACTCAATTTCTTCAACAGCACTTCTATTCAACTGTGCCGCAGTAACAACTACGCAACCAGACTCCATTGCTAAGTTACGAAGTTCTTCTGATACATATTTGTCCTTAACGAACAGATCACTCGGCGAAACCTTAACAGATAGAGGCATCATAAGGTCTAAGTAGTCTACTAAAAGAATATCAGGTTTTTTGCCTGTTTTCACTTGGAATTCTTTAAGATATGACCTCAAATCGTTACAATTTTTGCCGGAAGGCATGTACTTTATCTGCATTCCTCCCGCACGTCGACCTGTCATCTTAACCTTCATTTCCACATCGTCAATGTTTCGGAAAATCTCTTTGGCTGCAATGTCAGTGATCATAGAATCGATACGCATACCTACCAATTCTTCCGAAAGTTCAAATGTAAAATAGATAACATTCAATCCTGCTAGTGCAAAGTTAACACCTAAGTTAGCCAAGAACAATGATTTACCGCCACCTGAACCTGCGGCAAAAATGTTGAGTTCGCCTCGCTTAAATCCACCATACAACTTCTTATCAATAGTAGGCCAACCAGTACTAATCTGTCCATTATTGTCCTTCATTCGCATCAATCGAGCGCGAGGATCTTCCCAGTAGTCTGTGCCCATGTCTTTGTTCAAACTGATTTGAATAGCATCTTTGATCAGTTTTTCGACAGGTGTGTACTCGCCTTTTTCCAGCATGTCTGCTGACTTTAGAATAGCTCGCTCTAGACCTTTGTGCCTACTAAAGTTTTCAAACTCTGCCATTAACCAGTCATAGTTTTCCTTAGGTAAACTAACTGCTTGGAAGTCGTTACTAGTAGCCGCATTAACAATGCTAACTTCTGGCATGACTTTATAGTCGTCTACATAACTGTTAATAAATGTTGCCGCATCTTGATAACGCTTGTCAAAGTTCTCTGGATCAAAAATGTTTTGACAGCGCACAAATGTTTCAGCATCGCCGAGGAACATTTCGAGATACAGTTTCTGCATCTCTGCGTTATAGTTAGGTTTATTCGTCATCTTCTGCTTCTAATTTCTTTTGATATAATTTAATTTTTATCTCGTTTGATTCTACATAATGCAAGATACTGAATAAGGTATACAATCTACCGTATTTTTCTACTGCGGCGGCTGCGTCTTTAATTTCATCTCCCCATAAAGGAATCGAAACTGCCCAGCCTTGCTCTAGTGCGTGTTCGATTAACTTTGCACCAGGTTTATCTTTATCAGGAACAACAATAACTTTTTTACCTAAACGATTAATTCTTGCTATTTGTGTTGCGTTTGGCTCGTTAGTCATAATTGCCACACCGTCTACAGCAATAGCATCAAACTGACCTTCTACTACAATTATATATTCTCTATCTTCTGTTTGTCGGTCAATATTAAACACATAACCGCTTTGACTATCTGTAAGATATTTAGGTTTGCCTGGTTTAATTTTTCTTCCTGTAAATCCTACCACTATGCCGTCTTGATAAAACGGAATCATGACCCTGTCTCTGTAACCGTTCTCAGAACTCCACATCCAATTGTACCAATCTAATTCCATACCTCGACTAGCAAGATAATCGACTACTGCTAATACTTCATCGTTAGGATCTGTCTCCAGCCATTCTAAAATTGGTCTGCAATCACCTGGTAAGTTTTTAGGTTCTTGATGGAAATTAATAGTAGGCTTTGATACCGGTTGGTCTTCTTTAGTTCGTAAAGCCTCGAGGTTTAGTTTATTAATTTCCTCACTAGGCATCCCCATCCAGTTAAACAAGCTCTTGGTATTCTTGCTTAACAACCTTCCAGGTGTCCAGCCTGCTTTAAATCCACAGTTGAAACAATGATATTGGAATCCTTCGTTGCTGAACAGCACACCTCCACGCTTTCGTGTGTCCTGATGATCTCCATTGTGATGGCAACAGACAGCGTTAAAACTTATCCAGCCGCTCGGGGTTGTCTTCCGTTTAGGAGGCAAGAAAGTTTGCACAGAAGACTGTATGAGATTCATACATATATTTTATACTCTGTATAAAACTTTGTCAACTTTTCCGTTTGGATAATAAGCCGTTCCTGGAGTAGGATTCCCAGGCATTTGAGGACTATAATAATTATAAGTGCCATCTGTGTCCGGGATCCATTTTATTCTAACATCGCTCCAACTGCCCTCGGCGTTGGCATAATCAACTCCGGTAAATCCAGAATATGTTCTTGTTTCTAAAGTAACATAGTTTCCAAATGTTCCAGGGCTGTTATCTAGTGTCGCTTGTATTAAAACTGTTCCTGTAAAATTATCAAAATATAGTGCGGCGGTAGTTGTTTGTGTAAGTTCAGGATATGCTCTTAAATTGCCTGTTAAAAATTCGTATAGTGCAGTCTGTTCATTTGCAAATCTTTGAAAACTTAAAACTGTTTGACTTTCTTTTAATGTAGGATAAAGATCATGTGTTAAATGCACTGTTCCGTCTATGCTGTAGTATGTATTTGAGTAAGTAGGTAAATTGCCGCCGTCACTATCCGTTAATGTAATGCCAAACTTGTAATATCCGCTAGACAGAGATTTTGTATCATTTTCTGTTAAGGTTAATAAGGCTATGCCTCGAGTTGCTGTCGATATCCCATCGTCTAATATTTCTAATTCTTTTTCTAAAACTAATCTTTGTTCATTGGCATTAAACATTTTAAACACAAAGCCATGATTAAATGCAATACTTGTACCGGAATTAATTGTTGTAATAATTGGAGATAAGAATTGATCTTGTGAAGGATCAAATACTGGATTTAAGTTAGAAACAATAACGCTGTTAGTAGTAACTTCTGAAACATAAGTTCCTGCTAAAACATTATCGCTGTTAACTGTCATTCCTGCAACAATACCAGTTACGCTATCTAAGAAAATTTCTGTACTAGAAGTAGAAATAGGTTGTGTAGTTGTAGCCGCTGCCTTAATTCTGACAGTTTTTTGGTCAGAATTTTTAACTTGTATTTGGACTTTGTTTTTAAGCCCTTTTTGTAGTTTTAAGTCGCGTTGGTACATAGTTCTATCAATCCTTGTGTTATTGTCCAAATCTAACTGCACAGTCATTAAATTGGGATATAAATAAACTGGTAATTTTTGCATACCTATATTTATAGTAATGACCAGTAAGGACGAGTTTCAAAAAAAGTTTCCTTTTATCACATGTATAAAAACATCGGGAAATGAATATCTAGGCATCGTGATTAACCACGACACCAATGTTATCAGCATTTACAGTTATGCTGATATCCGTACCGAAGAAGAAAAGAAACTGTTTTTAGAAATGGGCGAGATTTGGTGGTGGGAAAGCAATCGCAAGATCCCCATTAACATTTTCCTAAAACAAGATATGGTTGTATTCAGACCTTATATTAAGACTTTTAATATTAAGGATGCAGAAGTAATGTTTGGCCCGGTTGTAAACCTCGGAGAAATTGCCGAGAAAAGAGTTAAAAGAAAAAGCATTCAATTAGTTAGAACTTCTAAGAGAAGCCGTAACTAACTTGTTCGCAAAGATTGTTCAATTGAACAACAATTACATGAGCATAAGCAATAGCATGAGCCTTCTTAAAGAAATAAGCATCATCCGTTTTAGTCCATATCTCTTGCTCGATACCCTTGAATCCTTCTTTTTCGCATACTGGGATGAGATGCTTTTTTCCGGGTCTGAGAATCGCAAGGAACATGGCTAACTCTTCAATTGAGCGAGGCTTCAGTTTTGCTATTAATTGATGGTACCCGTTGATGTGAAACATCTGATCACAGACAGCAGGATCTTCTAACAAATCCCACAATGGTTCTATAGACAGTAACTTGTTAATATATTCTTCACTGTGAATGCCGTTGTATGCAGAAACATTTAAGAAGTCAATTTTAAAATAACCCCTGTCTTCAGCAGTTTCGTAATCAATAGATGACATTCCTGTAACTGGATTGTACGGAATAGAATGACAATATACGCCTGTATTGTGCTTTTTAAAAGTGCCATTTTCATTTCTAGATGCTGGAATATGTTTAAGTACATCTAGTGCCTTTTGTCTATCGGCAAAGTCTAAGTCAATATCAGGCAATTCCAATCTCCTTACATACTTCCTTAACCAGTGCCACATCAGCAGGTGCTTCTTTAAACTTCTTGGCCCAAAAGCCGAAATCCAAAATCTGATTAACCATCTCTAACTGTTCGTCATTAAATTGTTTCATTAATTCAACGCCTTCTGCACAATTAAGTATCAACCACGGACTAAGTTTCCCGTCACGAATATGATGAACTGCACGATTTATATTCACATACCTAAAGTAATGTGTATAATCTGCGCCCTGCTCTTCTGCCCACTCCATCATATATTGAAGACTTCTTTGAACAGCACTTTCTGCTGGTTCAATTTTAATTAAGTCGGCAAGATATTTGTCGTACAATTCGTCACGACACCAATGGTCTAACTTAACTCCGCTCTTAATTACCCAGTCGACAAATCGTTCTGGATACAAAGGATTAACGTTATTTACAAAACTACCAAACTTGACAAAAGCATTATAGTATGCACTTTTGCAAAATTCAGAATAAGTCTTTTGCTTTTTAGCATTTTGTGTTAATTGATAAAATCTGTTGTAGGCAAAGAAACCTGTTTGAACTCGCTTTTCATCTTTTTGTAGAACACGTCGCTTTTGTTCGCACATGTGCGCGACAAGTGTTTTTTCTTTCATAAACATTTTGCCGCAATGAACACAGTTGAAAGGTTGTTCTTCTAACTTAATCACTCGTAGTCTTTCCGTTGCTTTTTATCAAAGCCCATTTTATCAAATAAATCTTCTTTGTCAGCATCTGTCATCATCGATGCTAGAATTTTAATATCAGTTAATTTCATTGCAGGATATAATTCTGCAAGTAATTTTTCGATCTTGTTGGCTTTGCCTTTAGTACCTGCCTTTAGATAAGTGTAGTCTATTTTTTCGCCAGTTCCGCAGCCTGCAAATAATTTCCACAATAGATCTTTATGATCCTTGCTTAAATTCCAATGATTTTTATTCACAAACTCATTTACTCTATCTAGAATAAATTCGTAAGTTTCGGGATCAGTCCTTGGATTGCCGATATATCTCATTAAGAGATAAGGACTAAATGCTTTCTTTTCTTCGTCAGTTAGGTTACTATAGAAATCGTAATTTCTAGAATTTACTGCTTTTAATTCTCTGCCGATGTCTAGTTTTGCTGCCATTATACTGGATGCCACGCAGGTGGCTCTTTCTTGTCTTTGCTAAGGTGATATATTATTATACATTGTTCCATGGCTTTTTGCAATGCAGGATTTTTCCGAGACTCGCGACGTATCTCTCCCCACAGTTTATCTTCTTGCATTTGTTCAAACTTATTCCTGGGTTCATAGTCTCTGCCGATTTCAAATCGTTCAGTTGTTCCTGCTTCTCTGGCGTAAGTTATGCCGTCGGCTTTTTCATAGATATAAGTAGCGCCAGGTTTGAGTCTGCCCATTAGTGATTCCTTTTGCCGTCAAATACACAATTAAACACTAAATCAGTTTTTTCATTGTTAATGACACGATGAAATGCACCGTCTGGAATTAAAATGATGTCACCGAACTCAACGTCGAAGGGTTCGCTGTCTTCTTCTCCAACAATCATTTTTCCGTAACCTGCAACGAAGAAGTAAACTTCTTCTTGACCAGGATGACGATGTCCTCTTGTCTGTTGCCCTGGATGCAAAATAGTTTGGCTTAACACTAAATTTTTCAGTGTTTTATTATCAATTAATTTATAGGTTTCATTATCTTTTATAATGTCGCCACCTATATTGAATACAGTAAGTTTTTTCATTTTTTTACCAACACTTTGAATAATCTACAAGTTCACTTTGTCTGCTTACTTCTTTAACAAAATATGCACAAGGAGGTTTAGGCTCGTTGTTTAAAGGTGTGCAAAGAAGTTGTCCTGCTTTCATTTTAGGAAAATACCATTTAACATCTTGATAAACATCGATAATGTCAATGTCATAAAATTCCGGTCTAAAACTGCTTAAAGGATTAAAAATAAAAGTTTTAAAGCCTCTGTCATTTAAACTAGTCAGAGGCAATATCTCCATTTCTGGTCCTTCTGGGTCCCCTACAATCGTACACCAATCTAACGGCATGTTAACTGTATATGGACCTATTCTCAGCACAGCAGCCGGTGCTGTAAAACTTTCTAAAAAAATTAAGGGTATATAAAAATAATCAGGATTGCCAGGATCTGAATTGTCTAAGACACTAAACCGCATGTCTTCTTCAATCTCGTCTGGCAAATCATTTAGGTGATAAATTTTATTATCCAATGTAAGAATTTGCATTAATATTTTACCTTTTCTACTGTAAACGGATATTTGGCTTCTTTGTAAAAACGTTTCCGTTCTGTTAAATGTTTTTTAGCGTATTTTGTACTAGCGGTCAAGTCCCAGATTTGTACGAAGTCCTTGTCTTCGGCCTTTCTAATGCCTCGCCCAATACTTTGTATAACCCGCGTAAAGCTCTTTCCGGGCTCCAGAAGAACCAAATTAAAAATACGAGGAATATTAATACCCACAGCGGCCACACCGTAAGTCGCCACAATAATCTTGTTAGTAGCAGTTTTAACTTCGTCATATTCTTCTTTTCTATCTTTGGTTTTAACTTCGCCTGAAATAAACACACTATCGGGAATTTCATTTATTATAAACTTCCCTGACTCTATTCTGTCAACCAATACTAGGGTATTACCATTCTCGGCAATACCTTGTATCAATTCACTTACCCATTTCATTCTATCAGAATTAGTGACAAGATATTTTAATTCTTCCGGGTAACTACCAAACTCTTTCCACTCTGCTGTTTGAATAATGTTTACATGACATTGACTTAGCACTCCTTTGTCTTGTAATTCATGTGCCGCAACTCTATGAACAACTTCACCTAATGCTGACTTGATATTAAGAAACTCTATATCTTCTTTTGGTACTGTTCCTGTTAGTCCCCAACGGATAGGCGCATTAGACATATTTTGTGTTAGTAATCTTTTCAACACATCTGCCTTGGCCATATGTACTTCATCTACCATGACAGTTTCGACACCTTCGAGGAAAGTAGCAAGGTCTAACGCATCGTCATTTTCGTGGGATTTTTTGTCTAAAATATTCAAACTTTGCCATGTGCAGATAGTATGAGTTTTGCCTAACTCTTTTCTGTCTCCGTAGTAAACACCAACATCAAGTCCGACGTTAATAAAATCTTCTTCAGTTTGTTCTACAAGACTCTTGTTGGGAACAATGGTAATTGACCGACCATATTTTTCCACAATTTTTGCCAAAGTTGCGGTGGTAATTGTCTTGCCAAACCCTGTAGCAATTTCTTGAATACATTGTGGATTCTCAAGAAACTTGTTGATAACTTCAACTTGGTCATCACGCAGACGAATAGGTTCTCCTGCGAATCGATGTCCTTCTGGCCAACACTTATCACCCCAAAAATCTTCGGCAATTTTCTCAAATTCTAGGGGTGTTTTTGACCTATGATCTTCAAGCACAGGATCGTACCCCATACGAATGAGCTCTTCAATGACATCCGGTAACAGGCTCATGTAAGTTGTACCGCCCAAGCCAAAGAAACTAGTACAGCCGTCCCATCTTCCTAATTTGTATGCAGGAAGATACCGAGCTTTTTGGTCAAAATATTTGAATTTTTTCACCAAAGACTTGCGTGTGTCAAGATCTAAATTTTCTATCTTAACATTAACTTCGTCTTTGATAACAATTTTACAATAACTCACTTGTTCCCTTTTGTTTTTTAGTAGGAGCGTATCTAATCACATCTGACATTGTATCAAGGTAACTGTTAATACTGTAGTGAGAGCTCCAAGTTGCGCTCAAATTCACAATAAACTTAAAGTTGATGCCAGATTTTATCACAGGCTTAGGAAGTTTCTGACTGATGAACACAACCTTGGTATTTTCTGTGATAGGATTGTTTAGTTTATACTCTTTTACAATATCATTAAAGGCCGAGCCGTTTCCATTGTCTAACCTAAACATTACAGAAATGTCTTTTTCTTCAAAATTTTGTGATTTTAGCCAAAAATACCAGGCACGCAGACTTTGTAGTTCTTGCCCACCTGGGACTACAATCAAAGCAGGTGCATTGTATTTGAATAGGTCTGTAAACTGATCAATGTTAATTTCATTTGAGTCAAATTCTTGCAATTTTTTGTCAGAATTTGTTAAAAACGATTTAAAAAGAGGCGAAAAATTTGCATTTTCTATCATTTTTTCGACATTTTCGTCCCACGTAGTAATTCCGTACATTCGCGCATGTACTAAGGCCTGTTTAAGGTCTAAATTTTCAACCGCAGGGACTGACGGGTGGGTGTTAGCAAATGAAAACGCCCCATCAGTGAAGGTTAAGCAGGGAGCGTAGTCACTGATATTTTCAAAAATTTCAGTAATTTTAGAGTAATGCTCATTAAACAGGTCATCAACCTCAAAATCAGAGGTCACTATGTTATTTCTAACCCAAATTAAATTAGATTCTTCTAAATCGAAGTCCCATGACTTGTTTTCAGCGTTCCAATTTACAGTTGCACCGCCATGCTCGGACTTATATTTCTTTACTTTTGCTACTAAGTTGTCATTATAAGGAAATTTTACAAAAATTTTCTTATTTTCAATTTTTACTGAAGATATAGGAACATAAGATGACAACAATGTAGTTTTAAATTCTTCTCTTCCAAGTGCATCAACCGCATCTTGCCCAAGAGCTTGAATTAATTGACTCTTATAACGATTGCATAACTTGATGGCGACATTACGTTGCTTCAAAGTGAGGCCACGGCCGGTATCACACGCTATTGCAAGGTTAGAAACGATATTTTGGTCAAAAGAACTGACCTTCAGATATGTACTTGCAAAGATGTAAGCACCTTGATTGCCCAATCTGCACATTAAGTCTTCAATGTAGAGTGTCATAGCGTAATATCTTCCATACCTGCGGTACGAAGTTTGATAATGTTACTAATTTGCCATTGCTTTATGTCTAGACCTTTAATAAGTCCCAGCCAATTGTTTCTCAACAGAGCAAATTCATTGATAATTTTTTCCATATCAACAACATCTGCTTCGCCGTCGACATATTTTTCAACATCTCTAGAGCTCAGTGCTCTTTGATAGTTTTCTAAATATTTTTTAAATGTTTTTGAACGCAGTCTTCTTAATTCTATGTTCAAATATTCGAGTATTCCTTCAATTTCTTGAAGTTGATTAAATCTGTGTGCCACAATGCCGGGCAAATTAGCCGAGGCCTTTTCTATGTTACCATAAATTTTAGCCTCGGCTTTTGCTTGCTCCAATTCGGAGTAAAAGTAATCAATACAGTCCGGCAAGTGAGCAATATCCTTACTCACTTTGCTGTACCAATTCATTACCAGTCCCCGTCGTCTTCGTCGTCGTAGTACTCGGGTTCAGGATCGTCCCATTCTTTTGCTTCATCTACTACAGATTTGATAGCAATGTCAAGATAAGGATCATAACCCATATACCCTTCGAGATCGGAAACTTCGACATCCTTGCCCATTAGAAAATCGACATATTGATGTGCGGCAGTTTCCTTGTTTTTTTCAGGGATATATTCTTTGAATGTATCCCATACTTCCATAATTAGGCTTTCGTCCATTATTCTTCCTCAGTTACAGTTTCAAAGGACGACGGAATAGTAGTTTCGTCCCATTCGTCCATGATAACTTTTAATTTATCTTCTGTCCAGTTTTTACGGAATTCGGAAAGTATTTCTCCGGTTACCTTACTTGTATATTGTAACTTATTTCCTGCTTTTGTCAAGATCCCTTTTCCTTCGAAAAGATCAACAAGACCGCTTGTAGGACTCATTCCAGTTGTATACGGAATTTCGACCTGAACTGATTCAAAAGGTTTAGCATAACGTGTCTTCATGATTTTACATGCTGAACGGATGCCATGCACTTCGGAAGTTTTGTTGCCATCTGCATCAACTTTAAGTTTAAGTTTACGCATTGCGACAACAATTGAACTTGCGTAGATAAACCCTTGGCCGCCACTAATCTTATCGTCTGGGTCAAACATATCCTGTGACGCATAAGTGTGATTGGTACAGACCAAACCAACATTATACGAACCAAACATGTTAACACAGTTACGAACAAGCGCAGTCAATGCCTTGGGCTTACGACCCATGTCACCTTTTAAGTCGCCTGCTTCAAACTGATTCAAATCAGTAGGAGTTAGCAACATACCAAGTGAGTCTATAACAAATAAGATTTTTGGACGCTCGTCTTGAGGCATTGCCTTGTACTCTTTCATGAACTCAGAAATAGTTTTAGCAACGTCATCAATCATAGCCATGTTGAGTTTTAACAACTTTTCATCGCTAGTATCGACACCTAAAGCGTGTAACCAGGCTTCGTCGAGTGCGTTTTCGCTATCAACAAGAATAACAAAAATGCCCTGTTCTTGTGCGTGTTTAATAATGTTACCAGAGCAGATATATGATTTACCTGCACCAGATTCGCCAGCAAACACAGTTACCTTACCGAGCGGAACACCTTTATTAAAGTCTCCGCTGATTAGATAGTTTAAGGCATAATTGCCTGTACTGATCCAGTCAGTAGGATCATTAAATCCAATACCAAGTCCGTCAATGGACTTAGTGATAGACTTACGGAACTTCGAAATATCAAAGGCTTTTCCCATTTTAGTCATCCCTTTCCATTTCTGTTGCTTCTTGAACAAGAGCGGCTAGTTGTGCTAATTCGCTGACCATAATCTTTACAGTCTTATAATCACCGCCTTTATCACGTCCGCCGATCTCAAACATGAAACCATTATCGTACATATTAACAGTAAACGATTCATTTACTTTGGCGAGTTTATCGCCAATCTTAGAGATTGATTTTTTAGCCATATCAACCTCCGATTACTGTTGACGAGCTTTGATTCTTGCTAGAATATCTTGTGCTCTAGAACTTGCATCGCCGCCAGCGACTGGCGCAGAAGTTGCGGCTGGCGCAGAAGTTGCTGGCTCATCGTCTTCCCAGGGTGCAGTTTCTTCTGCAACCGGAGCAGGTGCTGCCTTAGCAACCGGAGCAGGTGCTGCCTTTGGAGCAGGTGCGTTAGAACCACCTTCGCTAGAACCACCGCCCATACCAGCAGGTTTGAAGTATTGGCCCCAACGTTCCATGTCAAATGCTTCACCATCTACTGACGCTTCAAACATTTCTTTCATAACTTTGAGTTCAACTTCGCCTGGCTTCTTAGGCAAGAAGTCCTTGAGATTAAACACACCATATTGCTGAATGGCTGCTTGCTCCGCTTCGCTAAGAGCACGTTCACGACGAGCCCAGTTACTAGTAGAGTAATCTGCATATCCACCTTTGCTAGTTTTAGCAATACGGAAATCTACACCACGTAGATAATCTGTTGGCAATTCTTCCATATCTGGATCCAACAGAGCAGCCTTAATGATGTTGAAGATTTGACTACCGATGATGAATCGACGAATTGGATTCTCAGGAGTCTTACCTTCTTCTTTGTACTGGCTGTCAGTTACAAAGCCTTGGAACAAGTAACTACGCTTCTTCCAGTACTTACGACCCATTTCTTCTAAACTCTTATCCTTAAACCAAGGACGGACTTCAGTAAGAATAGGACATGTTTCACCCCACATTTCCATACACGGAACCTGCACAGTTACGGGCTTAGAGTTAGTTTCACCCTTAACACCGGCGAAAGGCAATTTAATCATTGCACGTTCAACCCAGAAAAAAGTATTGTTTGGATCTGCGTCAGGCAAGAAACGAACCGTAGCGGTTTGTCCTTCTGCGATGTTCCAATGGGGGTAAATTGCGTTGTCTCCACCGGACGAGCCACCAGTGTTTTGTTGAGATGATGCTTGAAGTTTTGCTCGGATTTCAGCCAAAGTTGCCATAATGATTTCTCCTTAAAAATATGCCTTTGTTATGCCGCTTCTTTCTAGCCCACTGACTAAAAAGAAAAACTGTGCATAGCGTTAACTATACACAGTTTTATTTATCATCGCAACCTATATGGTTGCAAATATTGAGTTTATTTTGCCAAACCGGCTAACTGCTTGATTCGGTCTACTTC